>ENA-OQAZ01001080-OQAZ01001080.1-human-gut-metagenome-genome-assembly--contig:-NODE-1080-length-13857-cov-2.724909_pt1 | contig 13857 bp, 20 predicted proteins | sample MGYA00242737_ERZ504531 | MGnify/ENA primary metagenome ERZ504531 (study PRJEB26092, sample SAMD00036244) | human gut metagenome | host: Homo sapiens | study: EMG produced TPA metagenomics assembly of...
CCAAAATTTAAGCATCATTTGTCCATTATCAAATTTGACAGGCTCAATTTTCTCAATATTTGGCAGTTTTGTCTGAATTTCTTTTAAGACCTTCGTAAATTCCCTTTTATTTTCTCGATACATATACTGTGCAACGTTATTAATATTACTTCCAGTACGATTCAAATATGGCTGTGGTGCTGCTGTTTGTAAAGTACGCGCAGCATCCGGTGAAAAATAACAGAGATACCAACTTTTTAAAAAATTCAAAAATTTTTCAATTCGCTCATATTGTTTCATCGCACCTAAAGTTACAATCCCAAGTTTTCTGATATCGGCTAATTCTACATCTACTTTTTCTCCCTGAACACTACGTCCATCATCGTCTGCACCACCTTCTTTTCCCTCATAGGCATAACCACGACCATTTTGAAGGAGCAAAAAAGATAACGGTCTTCCTCTCTTTGTTACACGTTGACGCAAACGTTCCTCTTTTACATATGGACGTCCCATAGAATCTTCATTAATTTCCAGCTCATATGTGATTGGACGTGTATTACTCTTTTCACGATAATACAATTCAAATTTTACAGGTTCTTCAACTCCCTGTGAGCGAATTTGCTGGAAACCACCTCTGTTTTTCGTATCACAGGCCTCTTCAACTCCCATTTCCAAGCAATCCGCCAAAAAGCCAAATGCATCCGCAAGTGTACTTTTTCCATTGCCACTCGGTCCAATAATGGCTGTAACATTTCCAAGAGCATCTCCTTGCTGATAGTTTAAAGTTTTTCCCATTACAACATCTCTAAGTGGACCAAAATTTTTGATTTGAAACACCTTCAATTTTCCCATATTGATCTCCTAAGTTAAATTTATTTACATGAAATATCATCCAATGTATCCGATCCTATTATAAGCTCTGTAGGAAGTTTATTTATAATGCTAATTTCATAATTAATTAGAGAAGTAAGTGTATAGTAAACAGGAATTTTTTTTTGCCTTTGCCATAGATATTAATTCTTGAACATATGGTGTATCTATTGACCTGTGCCCAACGATAATTCCTGTTAATTCTGATTTATCAAAGCAAAAATATTTTTCATCGTTCCTTGAAATAATTCTATATTCCTCTTCATAGCTCCAATTTTCACTTTTGCAAAGAAGACTCTTTTCAATTGCATTATAGAACTCGTCTTCTTCCGGATCATAAATTGTATCATACTGCTGTTTTATATATGAGACTTTTTGTATATTATATGCATTTTTTTTGAATTCAAATTCAAAACAAACTCCTGCATAATTATTGGCATAATGAGCCCACATTATTGGACTTTTACGATTAGCAGATAAAGATACTATTCTATATTGATTCATACGTTCTTCAACAATAGGGTGCGGCAAACCTAAAGCTTCATACGAACCAGATCCACATATTCCCAAATATATTGGAACAGCCATTCCCTCAAAAGGATCATTCAATGTTTCTCTTGGTGCCATAAACAAATGGTTTTCTAATAATATATCTTTGCAATAATCTATTTGTTCTTTTTCTTCTTTATTTAAATAGCTTTTTTTATAAGGCAAGGCTTTATATTTGTATAATTTCATACTTATATTATTGCTCCCTTCATATTTAACCTTTTCTCAAAGCGCCCTATTTTTTTATTTAATTTTAGCCAGAAGATCCACTTTTAATGCTTTCTTTCCTTCCTGAGTCACTTCTACTCCTTGGAATTTTGCATAGTTGACTTTTACCCCATCATCCAGATCAATCTCAATTCTCCTATTTGCAATATGAGCAATGGCTTCATCATAAATCTTCATTTCTGCAAGCTGCTTTGTATATTTCGTTACTGCTTTGGTTGCCTTAGATTTTTCTGAGGCTGATGATGCATTGTCAATAGTATACTGGGCACTCTGCATCGCTGTTTCTACATATTTCTGTGCCCGATGGAGATAATCGGTTCTTACACGTCCTACGGTATCAGCATCATAACGGTGCATGTAAATCAGAGCCTTAAATCCATTCTGCTTGCCACTGTCAAAAAGCCAGTAAATTGGTCGCTTCTGATATACTTTCAGATGATCTGTATAAAAATCTTTCAGGAAATAATTACGGATGACTTCTCTGGAAGTATCACCTTTGTTTCCTAACGCATTTGCAATAAAATCAAGATTTTCTTCTAATGTTTCTGCACCGTAGACTATTTTAACAAATTCAACAAAACGACTAACAATGTCATCAGAAAAATATTCTTCATCTGTAATTGGAATGCAGTTATCCAAGTCCGGAGAATATGTTAATTCTACCACCATTATCTGTTTTATTTTCCATATTGTTCCCCGTTATCAATGCTGCCCCATCTGACATGATTATAATATTACCGTCAACATCTGCTAACACTTCCTCTTCTTTCTTATAGTATTTTTCGAAATCCCCACCTGCATATACTAATCCTTCTTTATTAAGAGAATATCGTCCAAACATGCACGCTACGGCATAAGAAATAAAACTACGAATATCTCTGGATAAATTAGCTTTACGGACAGTAACATCTTTATTTTCTACTTCTGGTGTCAACTCATTCTGCAAACCGTAAATGTCAATAAAAATACGGTTCAGTTCTTCTTCATTGGCTTTCAGTTGGTTAAATCGTTCGTCACATTCAGTCTGCCACTGTTCAAAAGATTCGGCTATTGTAGAAACTTTTCGACTCAATGGGTGATGCTGGAAGTCCCATGAAGTTTCAAAAGAATCCCAATCAGCTTTAGATAATTCAATACAGTTTTTAACCTTATCAGTGATAATGCTTTTATCTATACAGTTTTTGTATGGTATTTTGCTAACTGTTCCAGGATTACAATCAAGTGTAGGTGAAAAAATTTCTAAAATTGTGGATACAATCGGAGAATTCAAATAACCTAATACTTGAAGTAACTCCTCGTGAGAAACTTTTTTCTGTGCAAAGCAAGTTGGTCCCTTAATATCAAAAATAGATTCTTTTGAAGTAAATCTAAACATCGGTGTCCCTGATGCAATAGATGACCATGTTGCGCCCTCAACGAAATAGAACTCGCTATTCCAACATTCGCTGTTCTTTTTTTCGATTTCTCCTAATTCTAACCTACGCTTTTTGAAAGCTTTATATCAAAACCATTGTTCTCCCAATCAACAACAAGGTCTAAATTTCCGTACCATTTGCGTTGACTGCCACCCTTATTATAAGAAAACCATTTTGTTCCATTATTGAAATGATCCGTGTTTATACTTGACACCTCATACCAATATCTCAAAAAAAGATCATTATTTCCTGTCTGCATTCCTGCACGACAAATAAAACGATCTTTTATGGTGCTACGTGAAAATAGTGGAAGCATTGTCCTTGGTAACCAGTACGATAATGGTGCGCCTTCAATTTCATAAGTTTCTGCTAAACTTGCTTTATAAATACTTTTATTTTCTAACAAAGTACTTTCTTTAGCATCATTATCTTCTACGATGTCTGCTTTACAGTAAGCAGCTTGATATTCATCAAAAATACCTTTACGCATTACGAAGGTACTGGTTTTTACAACCTCACCACTTAATTCTTCAAATACTCTTGAACCAAGATGTACCATATTTAAATAATACATTGAAGAATATATTGCATTTCTTAATTGACTACTTCTTGTCAAACTCATCCAGCCAAGTTGTGCAATCATTCCTAAAAGCCCATTTACTTTGCAAAATTCTCGACAGCGTAAAATAAATACCGTATATAAATCATTACGACCATCATCATAATATTTTTTGACATAAGAAAACAATTTTTTGTTCATTCCACTGCTTGCCATATACGGTGGATTCGTCACTACGGCATCATATTTCCGCCCCAAATTCTTTGCTACCCTTACCAGTTTTCGTAAGCTTTCCTGTGTTTCTTCGCTTCCCACACTCTCAAACGAAATCTGTCCTGTTGTCCCCAAATCACCTACGAATTTTTCCAGAACATCCCAATCACATGCATCTACATTTAAGATAGATCCATATTCTCTGGCATCTTTAAATGTATCCAGCAGACCTTCAATCTGCATCACAGCCAGATTCCGCTCCATCTCACTCAAATGTGTTCCGAAGAACTGCAGATGATTCCGATTGATTTCATTACTCTCTACAATCGCATAGACTTTAGGTTCTGGTTTTCCATCTCTTCCTCGCAGGAACCGTCTGTTATAACCACGACCTTTCATCATAACTGCAAAATATGCCAGCTGATAAGCTCTCTGGTCAATATCCAGTCCATGAATATTATTCTCTACAATTTCAAATGCGGCTTCTCTCTTGTCATATCCGGCACTTTCATAGATATCCATCAGTACATCAAACATTGCAATCAGGATATGTCCACTTCCCATACATGGATCAATACAGGTAATGTCTGTTGGTTTCAGGTCTTTGTATGTGTACGGATTTCTGCCAGTTTTACATTAACGGATTCTTCCTGCTCTGCTTCCGGAAGATAGTATTTCCATCCGAATTTTTCTGCTGTTGCTTTCTCATCAGTGCTTGGATCCACGACACGTAAATGTTCAATCCAGATTCTTCCTACAGAGTTTTCTACCATATAACGAACGATCCAGTCCGGTGTAAAGAGCTGCGTTGCCGCCGGGATTCGTTCTTTTGTGATTTTTACGTTCTTTTTCAACTTTGCGAAGGTATCATCTTTTAATTCTGTATTGTAATACTGATACAGCCATCCAATAATTTCCACCTGTCCGGTTGGATTGCCTTCTTCATCCAGTGTAGATACATTAAAATCAGCTTCTGGAATACCTGTCTCTGGATTGACAAGCATATAGATGACATCATCTTTATTGGTGTAAGAAATACAAAACAGCAATTCCATATAGTCAGAATCTGCCTCAAACAGTCCCGGCAGGATATCATGCAACTGATGGCACTGTTTCAGGAACAATTTACCGAACATTTTATCTGTATCTTCAGATGTACCGCTCATTTTCCAATTGATGATCTCTTCTTTTTCCTGCACAGTCAGATCTAAATCTACATCTGGTGCCTGTGTCACGAGATCCGGTTCCATCTTCCCTTCTTTTTCGGAAGAAAGTACACGAACTCTGTTTGGAAGATAGTCGTTCACTTCCATAAAACGGATTGCACAGATTCGGTTGAACCAGGTATAAGCTACTTCTTCTACGACAGCCTCAAATCCACGTGATTCAATCTGGGATACCAGTCGTCTTCTCTGTTCACACTGCCTTTTATTCAGTGTTACTTCTGTTCCTGCAACGGTCTGGTATACTTCAAAGTCTGGTCCTTTTGTGATTGGTTCACTGCATGATTTTTCTGTAATTCCAAGCATACCGGCTTTATCTGTAACAGAAGCAATCAGTTTTTTTCTTGCTTCTATGGCAAATTTCTTTATCGCATTCTTGTTCATGTACTGTTTCCTCCCACTGGAATGATTAGCTTAATGTAATAATCGTATTTTCATCCAGCTCGTTTAATAATTTTTTCTTCATCTCTGCCAGGAACTTGTCAATATCCTGTTCATTCTCAATCGAATATGTTCTCGCACCTGCCACATTACTAATGGATACGTTCTTACGTTTCTTTGGTTTTGGCTGCACTGGCGGTGTTACCGGTTTCGGTGGTTCTGTATGACCGCCACCTGTTGGTGGTGTCACCGGAGTTACATGTGGTGCCGGTTTCGGACGATGTGCTTCTTCGTATTCTGTAATCTCATCCATGCAACGAAGTTCAATGTATCGCTTTCCAGTCTGATATTCTTCACCGCTGCAATCTCATGGGATGTATCCAGTTTCTGTTTCAGTTCTGCAAAGGCATTTACAAACTTGTCCCTGAATACAGATGCAAATTCTTTCTCATCCAACGTATGTAATACTTTTTCCAGATCATCATCCAAAATTGGACGCATCGCTTCTGCTTCTTTTTCCAGTAAGGCTCCATACTGCTGTACGAATTTCACAGACATATCCGGCAATCTCTGAATCTGGCTAAATAGATTCTTTGCTGTCACGATGGATTCCATCTGAGCCACATTATCAATCACTTCCTGATCTCGGACATAGATTTTACTGTTTTCAAACATCTGGATCTGTTCCAGTGCTTTTTCAAAAATCTTTTTCTGACCACCTTTAAAGAAGTCAAATACCGGTGCAATATCATCTGCATCGTCTAACAGATCATCTCGCTTTTTATCTACTGTTTTAAAGAACTCTACCGGCTCTTTGATTGCCAGAAGTTCTTCCAGATTCTTCTTCGCCTGTTCCATTAAGGATTTGCATGGCAGCTTCGGATTTACACGGTATTCAATCATGATTTCACCGAAAGTATCCAGCTTATCCTGTGCTTTATTCGTAAAACTCTTCATGATGGTATCGTCATCATCACTGGATAGGGAATAGCCAAAATAATCCTTCAATACTTCTTTTACGGAACGAATCTGTCCGTCTGTTGCTCTTTCCCTGATATCAATCAGCAGTTTCTCGACAAATTCACGTTTTGTCAGGTAACGTACCAGTTCATCTTTTGTATTGGACAACATAGATAAACTCTGGCTGTTATAGGTAAGGGATACTCTTCCCATCTTAAAGAGCATAGCAATCAGCCACTGTACATCTTTCGGATCAAAGCCATACGGAGCCGCCCCAAATTTATCCTGCAGGGATTTCAGGGATGTTTTCATATGTCTTGCATTGTTAAGACCGATGACCTGAATCACTTCTTCCAGCGCTAATTTATTCGGTGTTGTATCACTTGTTCCAAGGAAAGAAAGCTGTCCATCATTACCATTGAATACTGCAGCAATATCAGAAAGCTCCGGTGCAGTCTCCATATAGGTCAGCTTGTTATACTGCATGGCTACCAGCTTGCCAAGTGCTTCATTGATACGACTTGCCGGCTCTTTGACTGAGATATTTGCTTTATCACCATTCACGTAGATATCTGCATGTTTCAGTGCATCCTCAATAAAGATACGGATACGGTCTTTCTTTTCAATACGTTCATCTTCTTTTGCACGACGGATACTGTCAAAGCTTCCTCTTGCGCCAGAAGCATTTTTATTCAGGAACTTATAAATCTTGATAGAGTCGGTAATCTCATCCAGGAAAGTACTATCGTTAGGTAATTTTACAATCACACTATGTCCTGTGCGGAAAGCATACGCAGAGCAGAGTCCGGATAATCTTCCCCATATGGTGTGATGATGGATACTCCGATATCATTGGACTGATTTCCCTTGAAATACCGATCATCTACCTTCTGGTTGAATGGGAATAAATAACGGCTGCTGTAACGATATTTCTTGTCTGTAAAAATTTCCTCGAAGATTACAGTAGAAGCCTCTCCGATAATCTCCCCCATTTCTACTGATTCATTATTGATGGCATTATTGATTTCCTGCTCTTCATTGGTCAGGAAGATATAGATTTCTCCATTCTTCTGTACCAGTGTCTCTCGGATCAGTTTCTTTAAAGATTCTTCGATCTTTCCACGGATTTCAATACGGTCATCATCAATATTGGAGATCATCAGCGTAGTAAGGTTATCTACGTTTGCTTTGATCTCTTTGACATATTTAATCATAAACAGGACCTTCAGCAGTTCCACATCAAACTCGTCCAGTCTGCTATTATCCTCTGCATCCGTAATGACCTGACTGTGCTGATGGTCAATGAATTTATGCAACGGATCATAAAAATAGCTGAACGGTACCAGTACACCTTCCTGGCTGTCTTTTAACCGGATGGCAGATTCCTGGAACAGTGCTAACATAGAACGGGACTGGTCAGATAAATGTTTTCCACTGGCTCCATGAGTACGCACCGCTGTCAGTACCTGTCCAAGTAAGTTGAACTGGTATGGAATAAACGGATAGCAATCCGCAAAGTCTGTTTTATCTGTATATAATTTCTTATCTGCAGTATCTGCCGTAAATGTGATCAAATTCTTGATAATGGATTCTTTCTGCTCATATAACAGCTTCAATGCAGACTCTGCAATCTCATTTTTCTCCAGAATACGTTTACGGATAACTTCATCTACATTGGATGCAGACAGGGATAATCTGGTATCGAAACGCCCCTGAATCTTGGAGAAGTCATTTCCTTTTGTCTTTGTGATAGAGTCAATATCTTCCTGGCTGGTAACGATAACCCATGCTTTTCCTCTGCAGGCAGTTCCCAGATCTTCTACGATGGTCTGTAAGTTCAACATTAACTGGGTATCATCCGCAATGTACTGTCCAATCTCATCCACTAGGAAGATTACATGATGGTTCGGTCCTTTTTTCTCACAGTACTCTTTGACCAGAGATACAAACTTCTCAATACTGAGGTCATAACTTCCCTTGGCATTCTTACACCAGTTGCGGGCAGCCTCTTCACTCATGAAATCCATAGCCACGATCGTCTTTACGATTTTATCCTGGATAACTGCAAAGGCCTGTCTCTTTTTCTCCACGGTGCACCCGCAATCTCTTCAAATTTCTCTTTGAACTCTTCAAATCTGCCTTCGTTATCCAGCTGACGTTCAAATTCTGCAAGATATGGAATGGATCCGCAGTATCCCTGCATTTCATTAAACACCTTCATGAATACTTCCACGATAGCTTCTTTTCCTGATCCAACCTTTGCAGATCCTTTAGAATCAATATTAAAGAGCATGACATCAGAAGAAATGGTTCCGGAATTGGTCATCTTAGCAATCAGCATCGGATCATCGATTTTCTTTCCGTCTGTAAAGTACTCGATGGCTCTCTTTCCCTCTACCACACTGTTTTTCAGCAGATAAGAAAGAATCTTTAAGAAATGAGATTTACCACTTCCAAAGAAACCGGAAATCCAGACGCCCATTTTGTCCGTATTGTTATTGATCCCCTTTTCATAGTTATCGAAAAAATCACGGAAATGTTTTAACAATTCTTTTGTTACTACATATTCGTCCAATTCCTGATATACGTTTTCTTCATCAGACTGACCTACTTTGATTACGCCCTTAATATCACGGTCAATCTGTTTCTCAAACATCTCTTTAATCTGCATTGTTCTTCTCCTTTGTTTTACACAAGCCGGAATGCCCGGTAATAATTTCTGGAATCCATCGTTCCAAATAATTTCAGATCCTGTCCGCTGTATTCTCCAGGATAAAACATCACAACCGGCACACTGTCCAGTACCTGATGTAAATTGTTCAAAATATTATGGCTTGCAATGATCGGATGGCATTTTCCAACTCCTGTCAGGAAAATCACGCTGTCTGTCAGATCCTCCTGTAAAATCTTTGAGATAATCAGGTTCAGTTCGTTCGTTTCATCCAGTCCCAATGTCTCTACCAGACTGTCTGCCATATCAAAAAAACCATTGTCTTTTTCCAGATCAAAGAAGGCTTCCAGATATCCTTCTTCCTCCAATACCTGAATCATCGTGTGAAACAGGTCAAATTCTATGATTTTAAAATCTTTATTGCCATTGTTGATTCTGTCTTTTAAGTATGCGATATGATTCCGTACTTCCAGCTCTGCTCTCGGATCGTAATCAAACACATAATATCCGACTTCATTTCCAAGTCCTTTATTTTCACGGAAAGACTTTTCAGAAATCTTATCCTCAATCCGGTTCAGTCGTTCTTCCAAACTTAATCTTGCCATCCTTAGCTCCCTTCACTGCTTTCAAGTATTCGCCAAGCCCATTTGCAGTCAGTAATTCTTCTGTCCGGTAATCAATATGAATTGACTTGATTGTTCTTGGTTTTGCACTGCTTTCCAGTAATCCCGCCTCAAACATCATTCTGGTAAAGCACTGTTTTAACTTCCGTACTGCAGTATCTGTCCAGCCGGCAACCACATCACTCTGCATTGCCTTATCTGCAAAAAAGACATTCAGATCCCTGTCTGTGATCTCTTTTTCACCTAATCGAATCTTCTCGTCGTATACTTCATGTAAAAAACTCAAAAAATAATCTGCTGTCCATCAGAATTGCAATCAGATTCAGAATCTTTGCGGTTTCTACATCACATGTGATAAATGCCTGTAATACCGTCTCCGGTAAGGCATATACCCTTCGGTATGTTCCATTCAACACCTCATAAGCTCGATATTCTGCCTTCACCTGATAGATATTTTCCTCCCAGGCAATCTTGCGGATATCTGTCTTGCTAAGTCCTTCCAGAATATAAGCTGCTGTTTTTCTGGACTCTTGCAGCCAGAATAATTTTGATGTAAGTCCTGCACTGTATTCCATTATTGTCCACCATCCTTTGTTTCCTGGCACAGCGGACATTCGCAATCCGCTTTCGCTACTTGCTCATGAACGCAGCCGCTTTGCGGCTTGCGTTCATAATGGACAATATCTCCGAAATCACAATCTAACTTCTCGCAGATCTTTTCCAGAACCTTCATGGAAACCAGCTCGTCATTGGTCATTTTTGCCACGGTGCTGCTGCTGATTCCCACCTGGTTCATCATATCCACTTTCTTCATTTTTTTATCGATTAATAGCTTCCACAATCCATTGTATGATACTGCCATATGTATTCCCTCTTTGTTATGCAAAACTTATGGTTTTTCTGTATTTTGAAAGTATATTATTTCTTTTCGTCCTTATACTCTCAATCTTCATTATTGTATCATACTGTATATTTTTCTTCAACAATAAGTGCAAATGATAGCTTCGACTTTGCGAAAGATTCATTTGAAAAATCTAATGATAGCACATAAGATTTGCTCCTATTCTTCCAAATACATTTTCAGTGCGTTATAGCAGTTCAGTGTCTCATTGTCTGCATCATTGAAATTCTGGGAATAGGTCTGCAGACTTCCTGTTGGATCCGTAACCAGATTTGTCAGTGATATATAGGCATCATACAACTTTGAAAGGGATTCATAAGCATCTTTATACTCTTCTGGTGGATTCTTTAATTTCTTCATCAGGGAGTTTACAGTATCTTTATTGCTATTGATATCCGCTATTTGTCCACTGAAACTGCTATCTGAAAAGAGATTTTGCAGGGCATCATTAAAGTCAGATACAAAGTATCCATCCGGTTTTGTATATTTATTTGTCGTGCTATCACTTTTTTCATTTTCAATTCCGTCTCTACCATTTCCAGTAGTTTTTCCAGTCTATTTTTTCCTTCTTTATATGCCTGAATCTCATCCGCCCAATGATCGTCCATAAAATCCATCATTGCATCACTATCAACAGCTTTTGAAATTGCTCTTCCTACAGCTTTAAAATTTAATTCAACGCCCTTGGAATCATTTTCATAAGTTACAGATCTGTTTCTGGCAATCCCTATCTTCTCAGCTTCTCTTCCTGCATCAATATTGGCACCCAGAAACAGGAACTCCCATCCGCACTCTTTTTTTGCTTCTATCTTTCTCCTGATCTGTTCCTGTGTAAAATGCTCACTGGAATTTTCTAATCCATCTGTAGTAATAACAAATATGATCTTTCCTGCCTGTGAGCCTCCGGAAGATGTTTCTGTACATTTTCCATTTTTTCAATCGCTATTCCAACTGCATCTAATAAAGCGGTACAGCCACGCACAAAGTATTCTTTTTCCGTAAGTGGTTCAATGATCTCCACCGGAAATCTGTCATGGATGATATCTACTTCATCATCAAATAAAATAGTAGTCACATTCACTTTCTTTCCCTGTGCCTTTTGTTTTGCGATCATGCCATTAAAGCCACTGATCGTATCACTTTCCAAGCCACCCATCGATCCACTTCTGTCCAAAATAAAAACCAACTCAGTTAATTCTGTATTCATGTGATTTCCTCCTTACTAGCCTGTTCTTCAAGCCATTGTGGTATCCCCTTGCGGGATTTCCTCCTCTGATATTTGTTGTTAATCACATTTTATCTACAGAACCAACTGGGTTGGTCGCCTGTCAGGTGACATTGCACCAAAATATTTTATTAAAACACTGGTTGTCCATACGCATCCAGCACATCATTGATTTCAAACATATCATAAATCTTATTCTGCAAGAAATATGCTACGATAATATCTGTTTTGGAACTTCTGGATAATGCGAAACCGGCACTTGCCAGTAAATCCTTTGCTTCATCCAGTGATAATTCCAAGGCAATCGTAAAAGCCAGTACCGTTTTTTTATTTGGAACATAATTGACATCTTTCCGGATTTTTGAAAAATGTCGACGATCCACATATGCCTTTGTATATGCTTCTGAATCAGTCATACCACGCTCATCGATCATTCGGAGTAATCTCTGTGAAAATGTTTCCTCCAGCTGATTCATCAGATTATCAATATTTCTGTTTACCGACATCGTAGAAGACATACCTTTTTGTATTTTTGTCTTTCTGCATTGTTGAAACATCAAATTCTTCTGGTAATGCTTCTTCTGAAAAACTGCTTTCTTTTACCGGCTCTTCCTGTAAAGCCTTTTCTTCGGCTCTCTTTTTCCGGAATTTTGTAATTTTATCAAAAATGGATTTCATTTCTTTATCCATTTTGATATCATCTTTTACTGGCTCATAATACTTGTCTATGTATTTCCCTACCTCATCAATCAGCTTCTGATCTGCCATAATCTGTACCGCCTTTTATAATTCTTAATCATCGTAATGATTGAATCCACCTAAAAATCCTGGATTGCTATGCCCCCGCTTATGCCCCTTATCATCATAATGGTTCAAACCGCCAAAGAATCCTGGACGACTCTCACCTATTTTGTGCCCGTTATTATCATAATGATTCATGCCACCAAAAAAGGAAGGCGAACTATGTCCGATTTTCTTTCCATTTGTATCATAATCGTTCATACCACCAAAGAATCCCGGTCGGCTCTCGCTACTTTTTTTCCGTTTGCATCATAATGATTTATGGATCCAAATAACCCTGGTCTGCTATATCCTTTTTTACTCATAATCTCACCCTCCTGACTCTATTAGCCTCTTGTTTGATCTCAGAATAACACACTTTTTTCATTTGAAAGTCGCATAACAGGCGACATTCTTTTATTTCATTTACAAACATTATACCATTTATAATTCTTCCGACAATACGCAAAAAAGCCGGAAGTCACAATATTATCCGTGATCTCTGACTCATTGTGCTTATACTACACTGTCCTTACACCCCGATCAGCTCTTCTCTCCGGCTTATCTTTTTCTGTGCTACTGCTTTTCTTGCAAGAACACAACGCATAATTCCACCATGATCCGCCTTGTTCCCGGAGGTATTGAATACTTTCCTTAAAACTCTTTGCAGAATTTTTGATAAATTTCCTTTTTTTGCTTGCAAAAGAGCAATTCATCTGTTAAAATGGTGACTGTTGATAAAAGGAGGTGCTATTCATGGCTAAATGTGCAATCTGCGATAAAGGAGCTCATTTCGGAAACAATGTGAGTCATTCCCATAGAAGATCCAACAAAATGTGGAAATCTAACGTTAAATCCGTCAGAGTAAAAACAACTGCCGGCGGAGCAAAGAAAATGTATGTATGTACTTCTTGTTTAAGATCCGGAAAAGTTGAAAGAGCGTAAGTAATATCGTATGCCCCCGTAGAATGCGGGGGCTGTTTTTTTATCTTTAAGACAGATAAATCACAAGCGGGAAGTATGCCAAGTGCACATTCCCGCTTATCTGCAAAACATATGATATCCGCACAGCAGACATATGACTGCCATTGCGATCACAATAAAATTCTCTGTAATAAGGATACCAAGAACCATGCCCACACCAATAAAAAACAGCATAAAACCAGTTAGCTTTCCCACTCCTGTCTGCTCATTTCCTGTTTTTTATTACAGTATATGCATGAAATCTAAATGGATACTACTCTTCTTTCCCGTCTGTATCCTCAGCATTGCCTGCACCT
>ENA-OQAZ01001081-OQAZ01001081.1-human-gut-metagenome-genome-assembly--contig:-NODE-1081-length-13855-cov-1.862179_pt1 | contig 13855 bp, 11 predicted proteins | sample MGYA00242737_ERZ504531 | MGnify/ENA primary metagenome ERZ504531 (study PRJEB26092, sample SAMD00036244) | human gut metagenome | host: Homo sapiens | study: EMG produced TPA metagenomics assembly of...
ATTTCTGTTGATATCTTTGTGTACAACTACGCAAATGGTAATGAAAATCTGGTGAGCCAGAAAGATATTACATATAATATGAGTATTATGTTTGAAAGTAGCAATACAGGAAATAGTTATAGCGTGAAGGTAGAGGACGGAGATGTACAGACTGTACAAAGTAATAAATTTGAACAGTCGAATGTCCGACTTGCCGGTAGAAGGGCAAGCTCCCATAAATATACAGTCACCTTCCTGCTAGTGATCTGGACAAGTTGAAAATTACAGCTGTAGCAACGCCAACAGTTAGTAGTTTGTCAGCAACAAACAATCAGAAATTGGCAGCTGTCATCGTTCCATGTGTGGGATCATCGACAAATGAATTTAGCTATTCTAGCAAATTTATTGATCAATAGATGGTAATAGTCCAAAGGATTTTGCTGGATTCAATTATGAGGTGTCAATTTCAAGTGGTGTGGCAGATGCAACTCTTACATGGAACACAGCTATTGTAGAGATTGATAAATTCTTCCTGATCAATTTGGGAAAGAGTGATAAGGAAATAGAGAGCATTTTGGCTGCTGGAACATTGACATTTACAATGAACCAGACTAAGGGTACGGGAGATTATTTGATTCCATTTTATATCAAAGATAAAAGAAAGATTACAGATGATTGGAATTGTATGGGTATTACATTTACCGCAACTAAACGAGAACAGTCAACGACAACAACGGATACTCCGTAAGAGATAACTAGAAAATAGAAAAGAAAGCAAATTGCAGAAACACAATACGGAAGGAGTAATGTAATAGCAGTGAGAAAGTTTAAACAGATTTTTGCAAGTTTTCTGGCAATGAATTTAACGATAAGTACAGTAGCAACTGGCATGATGAATGTAAGTGCTGCTGAGGAATACAGCAGTGAAGCGGCAGTTGAGACGTATGCAGAAGAAAGCGCACAGACCTATGCTGAGGATACGGTTGCTCCTGAACAAGTGATTTCAGAGACAGACGCTGCCTATTACAGTTCAGATATTGGGTCCGAAGTAACCGATACAGCAGTCGTGTCAGCAGAACTGATACGACTGCTTCCACTGTTTCTGCTGATATAGAGACAACCGCAGTACCGGTACCTGGAGGTGAGAATCAGACAGAAATGCCGACCGAGGCACCAACCGATACTCCAACGGAAACATCGACCGAGATACCAGCGATTTCAAGCACTGAGATCGAGACGACAGCGGAAACTGCCGATAGTGCACTGAGTACAGAAGAAAGCAGTCAGATCGCAGAAATTGAAAATACTACAGAAGCAGCTAGCACGGAGACAGAAGAGGTTTCAACAGAAGAGGAAACGTCGGAAGAAGAGAGCGAGGAGGAGTCTACAGAAGAAGAGACGACAGAAGAAGAGACGACAGAAGAGTCTTATGAATTGGCAGTATTGAGTGCAGAGAAATTACTTAGATATTAATTGGTTTGAAGGTTATAAATCAGAAACAAATACAGTTACTATAAATGGAAATGGAAACGAGCCTGCACAGCAGTTGATTTTACTTTCTAAATTGTGACCCAGAGCAATTAAAGGATATTAATATTGACATTAATGTAGCTGGACAGATTGATATCACTGAAAAAAATAAGATATCCCAAGGTACGGATTTAACAACTATTTTAAAGAATGTTAGTAATGCGTCTGTTGTAGCATCCGATGAATCTGTAGCTGAAGAAGATGCAGAAAGTAAAGAAACTACTTCAGTAACTGCACCAAGAGAGTATACCTTTCGCGGATTTGGAACCAAAGATGTACCATTTCAAGGAAAAATCACGGGAATTAGGCCATCCGCATTATATGTGGATCATACTTTTTTTGGTGGATTATCTTCAAAGGCAATAGCTATCTTAGGTGGATCTCCGCTGCAGATCACATGGCAAGGAAAAGGTGATATACCGATGATTGCCGATTTTTATCAGTTTGATGATGAAAAGGCAGATGGACATGAATTGCCAATTACTGTAAAAGGTGATAGTAATGGTACTATGGGCAGTTTGATTGGAACAGTGAAGAGTGCAGATACTATTACAGCTCCACAAAAATTAAGTATTAAAAATAATATAGTAGATTATAATAATGCGAGTGCTGTAGCAGTAGCAACATCGGAAGGCAATGCAGGTTTAATTTGTAATACATTGGAGAGTGGAAGTATATGCTTAGATGGATATAGTTTCACAAATAGCAACTATACAGTTACATCTAGTGCAGGATATGACAATAATAATGCATCAGCGGCAGGAAATGCCGGTGGTGTTATTGGTGTTATGAAAATTGGAACAGCTCTAGAGATAAAGTCAGGAGTTAATCTTACTGGTGCTACGGTTACTTCCAGTAATGGAAATGCTGGTGGATTAGTAGGTCTGATTGAAAAAGGTGCAAAGATTACGACAAGTAACGATGCAGCTATGACATTAAGTAATCCGAACATCACTGGAACGGTATCAGCTGGTGGTGTTGTGGGTACGGCAGAGGATGTTGTATTTGCGGATAGTGATATGCTATCGACTATTACAGTGAACTCACCAACAGTAACAGGAAATGGTGCAAGTGGAGCTACAGTGGGTGGTTTTATCGGAAAGTATACACTGAATGCTGCAAGTTTTACAACTGAAAGTGCAGAACAAAGTTTATCACTGCCAAATAATGTCAAGATTGAAACACCAACATTAACCGTAAGTAATAATGGTGTAGCTGGTGGCTATTTTGGCTATTTGAATCTGAATGGAAAGCTGACATATACGATTGGTAACAGTGATGCTACTGCTAAGAGAAGTATAGCTCTAACTTATGAAAATTGTAGCGCGGAGGCAATTGGTGCAATCGCAGGAAAGGTGACAAGTGATACAATTGCAAGTACGCTGCTTATTCAGAATGTAAGAGTGAATGCAACAAATTCTAGTGATACAGGCATTCAGTATCATGGTGGATTGATCGGAGAGATAGGACAGACAGGAGAGAATACTACCAATAATTTGCCTGTTTATTTGAGGGTTGATAGTGTCGATATTAGCGTAAACAATCCAAAGGCAAACGATGAAGAAAAGAAAGGGTTTGGCGGTATTACAGGTCTTTTGGCACAGGGAAGTATTGTCCAGGCAAATAATATTACAATGACTACATCAAGTACTACTATCAATCGTGGTGGTGTCTAGTCGGTTATGCAGAAAAAAGTGTCATTAACGTTTCGGGTACGACAAATCTGTCAGGGGTAATCTATGATAAAGATAGTGGAAAAAAAGCCAAGACGGGTTGCTGGTAGGTTGGCAGGAAAGTGCGCTGATCTACGCAAATGGTGATGGCAATGGAAATGGCTGGACATATATTCGTGGTAAAGAGAATATGACTGACAAACAGGCCATGAATGATATCGGAAACTATGGGCAGATTATTAGACTTCATTCAGCTGATACTTCAAGTGCAGAAAAATCAAAGCTTAGTTCTGATTTAATTACAATAGATGCTACGAATCATACTGTATCTTACGGGTATGATACTGCACTGATGGTAAATGGGGATATGATTACATTGAATTCTACAAATGCCTTTGCTCGTCTTTCTATTTGCTGGAATACAAGAGGCTATTTTGGTGGTATTGAAACAATTAGTCAGAATACTACGCCAAGTTCGAAGAGTATTACGCTTAACTCGGATATTGATTTAACTGGTAGTGGTATCACTGGTCTGTCTCGTGATAGCTATAGCATAGATGATACATATGCTGGCACTTTTAAGGGTGGTGGTTATACTATTACACTAGCAAGCGGAGAGACTTTTGGCTTTAAACAGGATAATACAGGAATTTTGGCACTATCGGGTGATGATGGTTACGGTGAAGTAATCTCAGCTGGAGCATCCTATCATGGCCGTCAGGGTTTGTTTGCGCTAGTAGGTAATAATGCAAATATCCAGAATCTTATAATCGCAGGTAACATTTGGATTAGCAATGCAGGACAGGATATATTAGCTGGTGGTATTGCAGGTGAAGCGGTAAAGGACTCAACGGTTAACATTAAGGTGTAAAGGTAGCGGAAAATATAAAAGCAGATTGTGAAGTAAATCAAACACTTGTTGCAGGTGGTTTTTTTGGTGGTTGTTATAATGGAAATGTTAACTTGAACTTTGAAAAGTATGGAGAGAAAAAGATTTTAAATGAAACAGCAACAAAAATTGAAATTCAGAGCAGTAAGACAACTGATGATACTAAGATTTTTGTAGGTGGAATAATTGGAGAATTTTCAGGAAAGAATTTTAAAGTATCTGGCTTGCGTGTCACTGGTAGTATTAAAACCGATCAGAAGGAAAAAGCCTATGTGGGTGGATTTGCCGGTGTCATGAAAGATACTCAACTAAAAAAAATTGAGATTGATAATGTTATTTTTGATGGGTTTGAAATTGAAGCCAAAAATGTTACAGATATTTGTGGAGGATTGATTAGCAGTATTTGCAATAATGCGGAGTTGTATTTTAAGGATGCGAATGATACGGGGAATGCGAGTTTGTATGTAAAAGATGCTACGATTAATGCGGAAAATACAAAGAGTTTAGGCGGACTAGCATACCGTATTGGTGGAATGTGTGAAATTAAATCAAATGGAGTTAATTTAGAAAAATTAATAATTAAAGCGAAGACCGATGTTGGACTTCTAGTATGTAGAGGAGAAAAGGGAAAGGAAAAGATAGCTGGTAAAGATGATTGGGAGCTTGGTGCCTTATATTTATATACGACCAATTGGGACAATTCGTATCGGATAGGTAACGAAGTAAATATAACAGTAACGAATCCAGGTGTTTTCGATGAATTTGTTGCGTATACGACATCGAAAGCACCAGAAATTGTTGATAGCGGAAAAAATGGTGTAATTTCAATTGCAACAGAAGATATAACTGCGGATGGAGTTACTAGCCGAGTTGGTGTAGATCCAGCAAATGAATGTACAACTTACCAGAATCGCACAACTTATGGACAGAATCAAAAAACCAATGCTTATAGTCGTTATTACTATGATTTGGATCAATGTTTGACTGATGTTGGTAACAGTAGTGCTAATAGTAAAATTGATACTCCGCAGGAGCTATTACTTTATAGTGTGTATAAGTATGCTTGTAGCAATATAAAAAATTATTTTGTAAGTAATAAAAATATGGATACCAAACTAGACGCAGGTTCTTGGGTAAATATTCAAAATGTAGAAAATTTGGATATGAGTAAATATAGTTATTATCCAATTAAAATTGAGGATACCATTGTTAACGTAAATGATATAAAATTAAAGTTTAACAATGAAAATATTGAAAAGCAAGAAAAAAATAATAAGTCAACACAAGGAAGTGATACAAAGCATACTCAACATTATGCAATGCATTGTGGACTGTTTTTGTATTTTCAAGGAAGTCAATTAATAGTGAATAATGTTGAATTTTCTGGTAGTATTGGACAAGTGTATGAGAGCAATGCAGGTAGGGATAGTCCGAATAATAAATATGCAGTGGGTTCAGGTGTGCTAGTTTCTTCATTCGCATCAGGCAGTGTAAACATTAATGGAACTACGCCAAGTTTTTTAAATATCAGTATAAACAATATAATATTAAAAGGGCTAAAAGTAACTGACTGTAAAGAGAGTTATGCCCCACTTTTAATTAATAATATTGGATCTAGAAATAGTACAAATTATATATATGGCTATACTACATTAAATGTGGATACAGTAAATGTACAAGGATATGATAAAAATAGCACTGCAGTCGCTTCTAGTTTGATTGGAAATGTAGGTGATTCAAAAGCAAAGTCGATAACGATGACATTTACTCATATTATTTTGCCAGATAAAAAGGCAGATGGAACAGATAATGGTGGTATTTTTTCACATTGCGACGCTTTTAGAACGATTTGCATATGCTAGTGATGACAATACATCTGGAGCAACCTATAATTTCTTAAGTTCAGAGGACTGGAATGGGAATGAGCATGATCATAAAGTAACTTATGGATATGAGATTACTAAGACAACAGAGTTTGAAGGTCTTCAGACTGGTACTATGATGAGTCGACATATAAACTGCCGGAAGGATTGGTTTATGACGATCTAAATAATAGGGATAAATTTGATTCATCGAGTTATTTGCCATATGTATCTACTAAATATAATGCGAGTGAATGTATGCATGAAATTAAGGTAAACCAGCGAGTAGTAGACATTACAACTGGCTGTGGTACATATGGACATCCATACAGAATTACAAAAGAAAGTGAAATGAATATTCTGTCAGACTATATGGCAACGGGTAATCCGAGTAAAGACTGGCGAGTAACGATTACAACAAATCAGACTAAAGTTCATACAGGAGCTGAAAAGGATTATACAAGTGATCAAGATATAACATATCAGTATGATGGAAGTACCTACTGGGAACAAGTGAAAAAAACTGGAACTGGTGTGAATGAAAAATGGCAGGTTATATCGGGTGGCGTAAAACTTAATAAAGATTTCATGCGTTATTATCTCCTAAATGCATATTATGATATTCGAGGAACTGTAGTTCAGGGAAATACTGTAACAGACACAAACGAAGCAACTCAAGTGGCAGATGGTGAGGATAACTCAGCGTCAAATCCTGAATTAATTTTAAATAATTTTAAGGGGTTTGGAACCAGAGATAATCCGTTTCGAGGTGTAATCACAAGTACAAATAATACAACTCTTGTTCTGAAAGGCGCGGAAACAGGAAATGGACTGATTCCATATAGCTATGGAAGTGTTGTAAAGAATTTAACAATTTTATATAGAGGATCAGAAAGAAAAACTTTGACGTATACAGATCAGGATACAGTTGCATACGTTCCGAGTGCATATTTTGGAGGAGCAATTGGCTGTGTACTTGGCGGTGATAATATCATTGACAATGTAACTGTAGCGTAGCCGATGATTGGAAAATAACTCTCGATGGAAACAAAAGCCATTTGATTCAGATTGGTGGATATGTCGGATCTATTGCTGGTGGTGGTGTTATTTTCCGAGATATGACGGATAGAACAGGACTGACTGCAGATTGGATAGAAAGTGTTAGCGATATTAGCTTATGCGAACCTCTATGTTAATCCATATGTAGGAAGGGTATTAGATGGCTATGCTTTCTATGAAAAAAAATCTGCAGAAAAGAATGTGGTAGATTCCCTAAATAATACAAATAAAAATTATACAATTAATACGCTCAAAGAAGGGGCATGTGTAAGTGCAACTGATAATTCTATAACAGTTAATAATGCGCAGGGATTATTGATATTATCTGCAATTGTAAATAGTGGTGCTGCATCAGGTGGAAGTAGTAGAGCCTATAGTAAGACGGGAGATTCAGATGGACAAGCAATAAAAGCTGGTACAAAGAACTATGCCTTTGGTGGAAAGTACGGTAAGGTAAGAAATGCTCTTTACAGTGCAATTGGTAGTAGGAGTTATGACGCAACTACTTCTATTATGGAGGATAGAAATGTGCCAGGAGCAGATAATCTACCGTATCTAATTAAGGCATATTGTGATGGAAATAAATCAATTTTTAGCAGCTTAACAGCAGGTAATCTGGAAATTGTTTTGTCAAATAAAGCTGATACTTTTGATATGACAAGCTATCAGAAGGGCTACCAAGGTATTGGGGCTAGATATGTATCAAATGCGGTTCAAGGGACAAACGGCAGCAATAACCCAGAGGGGGTTATTCCAGAACTGAAAAGTTTCAATGGAACGGCAAAACTGTTACGATGAGTATGCAAGTTAGCGAGTATGCAGACGACGATTTCCATGCAGCATCGGTTGGTGGTATCTTTAATGTCTTAAGGGTATATTCGAATGCTGAGATTACTGGAACAATTTCTAATGTGGTTATTGGATCAAGCACAGCACAAACTAGTACAGGGCAGGAAGGAGCCGAGCAGACGTCAGAACAAACTGGGCAGGCAACAACACAGCCTACAATTTCGCTGAACTATTATAATACTGACGGACAATCAGCAGACATAGATAAAACTAAATGGTCTAGCATTGAGGATGTCGGAGTTGGTGGTCTTGCTGGAAGCTTAGTGGGTTATACAGGTGAAAATGAAAATCGTGATATTACGGTTGAAAGTATACAAGTAAATAATCTGTCAATAACTAGCCCGGCCAGTGCGGGCGGAATCTTTGGAAATACAGGAAAGCCAGTAGCTTTAACGGGCAATAAGAGTAATGCCACTGATATGGCAGTTTTGTTGCAACCGCAAAACAGCCAAATTGTATATGGAATTTCCTTTAACAAGTGCAGTTATACAGGACTGACAATCACAGGCAAATACGCAGCAGGTGGATTTGTAGGGTATATTGGAAACAAAGACCAGAATCCATTGAGTGCAGTAACAGGTTTCGAAACTAATCCTACTGCATCTGTTGCAGATTCTAATGAAAGTGCTAATACTGTAATTAAAAATACAGGTGAAAGTTCTACAATTTCGGCAACAGATAATTCATCTTGGGTAGGTGGACTATTTGGTTATGTTGCAACAAGAATGTTCATTAATATGGCTGACACTGGTGACAAGAAAAATAATAAGGTGATTTTGCAGAATGTAAATGTCAGTGCAGGATTATCTGCTGGTGGATGTATTGGATTCATAAGAAGGATGAAAACAACTAGTAAAATAGATGGAACTTGCTATGGCATTCATAATGTGATTGTAAAAGGAGCAGAAACTACTACCGATACGGCGAATACAACTGGTTCGCAGTTATCTGGAGGCGCGCAGATCGTTATAACAGGAATATCAACAGGAACCTTTTATGCAGGAGGCATTGTTGGATATGCGAAAGGTGCTGGTCAAAATTGGACAGAAAATTGGAAATATGCAGGTGGAATCAGCAACAGCTCAATTGAGAATGTAACGATCAATGATACAAAAAAGGCAACAAGTCATGACTATATTGATTCTAATGCAATTAAGAATAACTATATAGCCGGAGGTATTATTGGACAGACGGATGGTGGCAAGACTAGAATCGAAGGCTGTACCGTAACGGCATCAGATATCTATGGTTCTGTTGCAAGTGGTATTACTGGGCAGACGGACTCACAAATGGAATTCGTCAATTGTGAAGTAAAGGGAACTTCTGCAAATTCAAAGACAAATATTAAAGGCTTTAGTACCGCAGGAGGTATTCTTGGCTTCTGGCAAGGTAGCCAGACAGTAACCATACAGGAATGTAAAATGCAGCACCTAGAAGTAGAAGGAAAAGACTGGGGTTCTGGTGCAATTATTGGAGATGCGCAAAGTAATGGAAAGGGTGTTTTGTATCTGTTTGATACTTCAGTGCAGGATTCTACAGTAACAGCAGTTGGTAATAAAGATGGTGCTGGTGTAGATGGCCAACTGTAGGAGGTATTACTGGTAACATTGAGAAACAAAATAGTAGCAATCTAATCTACTGTTTTCTAATGTGACATTAGATGGAGAAAATGGAAGTAAATCAAAGTTAACCAAGGGCTTACTATTTGGTAATGTAACAAGTGATAGCATTGCAATTAACATAGCTGGTATAAGTATCCAAAATATTCCAACGGCTAATAAGAATTTTAAACTAGCGGGAGGAGGAAAAACTGACTCAGACAATGACTACATCGCCTTTGCTGACTATTCTGGTACTGCACTTTCTTCCAATACTACCGATAATCAGGCAACTGATACACAAGGGGATGCAAAAACCTCATTAGTAGGCAATAGTAATGACTTATTGGGGTCTGCTTACAAACCTGCGGATACAATCAAAACCGACGTTGCCTCTCCATATGTTGTAACTAGCCCAAAGAGCACATTGGCACTATATGATAACGCAACTTCATCTTCTAAGTATCTCTATGGGGATGGTGTGTCGTGGACAACTAGTAGCAGTGATAGCTCAGATTCATCCACAACAGAGGGTGGAGACAACTCTGATTCGTCCCGCAACTGGAAGTACATCAAGTACCGCCACTTCCTTTACAGTAAAGGCACAGGAGATATGGAATGAGAGAAATGGTGATTCAAGCATTCATTACACGTACAAGAAGATAACTTCAACCTCATTTGACTTTAATTCTATGATATCTACTTACAATACAAATCAGACGAATAAGGCAGAAAGCGATTTTCCAGTAGTTCAGATTTCAAGTGGAAACACAGAAAAAGTAAGTGATTACCTTGATATCTTAACAAATGGTGGTTTTTCGGCAGCAAATAATGTAAATAGTAAAGATAATGCTCATGTAACAGCAACGGCAGTGGTGTATCAATATAAAGATGGAAAATTTGTAAAAGCTTTAAATGAGGATAATACACCTGTAACACCAGCATTTAAAGTGAATACAGATGCTTCTGGAAAAAATTACATTCTCGACAACAACAGACTATGATAATGAGCGAGATCGTTTTACTTTGTTGACAGTCACCTTTACAGAAAAAGGACACCATTACAATGTTTTTGTCCCTGTTTTGGTGCGCCGTATGCTAGAAATGGATTTTATGGCAACGTTGACTTATGGTACAGATTTTAATGCTTCTGATTATAATGGTTTAACAACACATGTGTTGGAGAGTTTTGGAAGCCCGATTACAGGATATCTAACCTACAGATATAATAGTGATATGGGAAAATACACAGAATATGGCTGGCAAAGCTATATTAATGTGGGTGGTACTGTAATGGATATGAAGAAGTCTATTAAATTTGCAATTGATAAAACTAATCTTCCGAAAGGAACACAGTTGACACTTGTAGATGCCAAGGATAAAAGAGTATACTATTACACCACTACAGGAGAGGAAGCTAACAATGGAAATGTTCTGATAGCTCTTAGTAGTTTCGTGGATTCTGAAGGAAACCCATATCAGGAGCCAAGTATCAGCGAGTTGATTCAAGCAAAAGCATCGGATCAAGGTGGTAATAAACTTTTTATAAAAGTAGGTGAGAATGGCAAACCTGAGAATGCAAAGGATGAGGATGGAAGGAAGTATCCAGAGCCTACAGTGCGCATAAAAAATGAAACTACGGGTAAATATGAATACTATCGTCTGGCGGTTTCGGGTGAGACAGCAACACATTCAATTACAGTAAATGAGGCTGGTTTAAAAGGAACAGGTGGAGTAAGTGACATTACTGAAAATTATTACTTAGTAATTAATGTTCCTAAGAATGCTGCAAACGACATTCTAAATGGCTCAATTCAGACTGTAGTAGAAAGCGTAGTACACACCGGGTACATCATCTGGAAAGAGGTACTAGTAAAGAAGACCTGCATAGTAATACACAAAGTACTTATGTGCTTTCAAGTGGATATCAACAAAGTTTGACGGAATCTACTACTATTAGTGAATTACATAAAGAAATTAGTGCAGCAGATTCTAGCCTATTAGTTGATGTGGTTGATAAAATAACGTTCCCAAATGGTCAAGCTTATAATGATAGCGATGAATTGTATTTGAGAATTGTTGGAAGTCTTCAGAAAACTTTGAATGGAACAACCTCTGGAGAGCAATTTCCAAGTGGTACAACAGGAACAGCAGAATTCTATGTTTATAACGAAGGTCAAACAACTTATTATCAGTATACAAATGGTAGTTGGAGTCCTAGCAGTGAGAAAAGTGTTGCAGTCCAATATACTTGGACTTCAGATGGTGGAAACATGGAATTACCGTTAGGTGAGCAGACAGAGAATGGAGTAGAGCCGATCAGTTTGCAGGCAGTACGTACAGCTATAAAAGGAATTCAAAATACAAATCAAAGTACCTTTTATGTAGAAGTAAGGATGACGGTAAATATTCCTGCATCAGGCTTGGATGTAATTCCAGAATCGAAGTTTACCGAGGGTAGTGGTCCCATGGATTATGTAAAACTTGCATATTCCTCACAACTTTCTACTGTGAGTAGAAGTCTTGCTTATAGTAATAATCGTGCTTCATGTTCTAATACCAAAACGGAATATTACCGAATAGAGCCTACCGGTGCAAAGCTTACTTACGAAGCCGATACGATTGATCAGTTAGGAATCAATCTATTAGATCCTCAGTATTTGGACGTATCCAAAGAGCATGCATTAATCGACACAACAGCAGTTTACAGTTTAGCATCAATGAAGAACCTAGACGATGCGCTGAAAAACTCAACTGGTATTCGATTTACGCTGACTCTTGCACCGAAGAATACTGCTAGTGGAAGTACAATGGAGGATTATGCAGATGCATTAACGAATGCAAATGATTATTTAGCTATAGAGCTGAAATCAAAAGATTCTGGCGAAGTTACTTATGACAATGGTAAAGGCACTTGGTCATGGACAGTTCCGCAATCAACATACTGGTCGAATGGTAATATAAAAACAGATTCAGTATTCGACGGAAGTGTACTGACACAGGCAATACAGCTAAAGGTTAATGCGGCAAATGTAGAGCTCAATAATCATTATTATTCAAATTACAAGGTCGTTCTCACAGCAGAAATCATAAAGAAAGACAAAGACATTATTTCTGGCACTCATCAAGATGATAATATTATTTATACGCTTGCCAGAATCAGTATGGACTTTGTAGATGGTCCAGCGAAGTGACCACCGAGGAGGGTCGGGTGCTTGACACCCGGCCCTATAACGGAATCATTTCAACGAGAGACTTTGATGAATAATCAAAAATGGGAGGTAATGGAATATGAAGATTGTAATTATTGGTGCAGGAGCTATGGGATGCCTCTACGGTGCTTATTTAAGCCGACACAATGAGGTTGTTATGCTTGATAGCTACCAGCCACAGGTAGACGCAATTAATAAGAATGGAATTACAGTGTTAGAGGAGGATGGAACAGAGCAGCATTTCTCGTCAGTTCGTGCCTGCTTATCTGGTGAGTACAAGGAAGATGCAGATCTTGTAATTGTGTTTGTCAAGTCTACGTATACGGAAGATGCGTTGAAAACAAATCGCAAGTTGTTTGGGGAACATACGCTTGTAATGACACTGCAAAATGGAGCAGGAAATGATCGAAAGATTGAACAGTATGTTGTTAAGAAAAATATTATTATTGGAACAAGCAAACATAATTCTGTTAACAATGGAAACGGTCATGTGCGTCACAGCGGAACAGGTGCAACAACTATAGGCAGCAATCTAAAAGAAAACAGCAATCTGCAGATTATTTCAAATCTGCTTGAGAAAAGTGGATTTGCAACAGAAATTTCTGATGATATCCAGCGTATCATATGGAGTAAGCTTTTTGTAAATCTGTCTATAAATACTTTCACAGCAATCACACGTTCTCCGATCCGTTCCATGATCGATAACCATTATGCGTGGGATTTTGCTGAAAAATGATCTGTGAGGCAGTTGATGTTGCGGAAGCAGATGGTACACATTTTTCTTACATGGAAGTGTTAAACATGGTGCATCATGTATGTGAGGATGCAGGAAAAGGTTACTCTTCCATGTCACAGGATGTCATGAACTGTAGGAAAACAGAGATTGATGCAATCAATGGTGCAATTGTAGAGCAGGCAAAGCTCTATAATGTAGCAGCACCATATAATAGGCTAATTGTAGATCTGATTCACGCAATTGAAGAATCATATAAATATCAAAAATAAAACAACAGAGGACAGGGAAAACATATCCCTGTCCTTTGTGATTATGAATGACAAGGGGACGATTATTTTGGCCTACAGTGTCTTATCTTAATGACATTGTTTTTGGCTTATTGATTGTCCCCAGTGGTTTACTCCCTAATCAATGAAACAAATTAAGCAATAGATGAGATTAGCTTTATTCGGTAGAGCAGGAACATTG
>ENA-OQAZ01001084-OQAZ01001084.1-human-gut-metagenome-genome-assembly--contig:-NODE-1084-length-13820-cov-3.361864_pt1 | contig 13820 bp, 20 predicted proteins | sample MGYA00242737_ERZ504531 | MGnify/ENA primary metagenome ERZ504531 (study PRJEB26092, sample SAMD00036244) | human gut metagenome | host: Homo sapiens | study: EMG produced TPA metagenomics assembly of...
CAAGATTACCGTTAACATCATCAAGGATGGCGTGATCTCTGAAAAGAAGATCCTTCGTCTTCCAAAGCGTATCACAAACGTAATTCACTGCAAGAATCCGCGCTGCATCACCTCCATTGAGCAGGAGTTGCCACACGTATTTGATCTGACAGATGAAGAAAATAAAGTATATCGCTGTATCTACTGCGAGACAAAGCATCGCTAATTGTACTAGTTTGATCAGAAAAGCTAAAATAATAGAGCTACGTGCAAAGGTTATGTTGTTTAAAAAACCCCATCGGCTTGCCTAATAAGCTGATGGGGTTTTCGTATTAACTTTAATTAACTCTAATTGTAATAATTCAACACTTTTTAGAAGTATACAAGATCTTCCTTCGGTGCACTTGTCTGAGCAACCTCAGTCGCACGAAGCACCGGTCCCTTCTCGCCATAAAGATCAGAATATTCCCACTCAAACGTTGCAGTGACCATTACCCACTGACGTCTCTTTAAGCTCGCTGTATCCTTATACTTGCAGACAAAGCCAAGGAAACGAATATCATCGGCACAGCATGTCATCGCATTTCTTCCTGGAACGAACACATCTGCCGGGAACTCCTTATTCTTCATAACCATTGCCTTGAACACAATGGTCTTTCCGACATACTCATCTGGATTATCCTGTGCATCAATATACCAGATACCGTAATCCTCATCCTCAAGATGAATCACATCCTGATCGCGGTCATAAGGAAGTACATCTTCTGGCTGCAAAGTCTCTCCATCCTTTGTCTCAAACATCACCTCTGCACGGCGGTTTACTGCCTTGATTGAACGATTGAATGTATCAATTGGCGTCTCCTGTGTACAGCGATTGAAAACAACCATATCAGTGTACGTTAAAAGTTCCATTGCAAGTGACTTGATATTATTTAAGTACAGCTGGAAGGTGCTTCCATCGAGAACAGTGATAGTCTGATACAGTTCCCATGAGTATGGAAATGGAAGCTGTGTAATATTCTTTGGAGACCACATACCATTATACTCGATAATAACACGATCTGGCTTGTGGCGCTTTCCTACCTCACGGAAGTACTCTCTGTTTAATTCACTCTCTTCCTCGATTGTCTCTGTCACAACATGATACTTGTCCATAAATTCCTGATCAAGCTCTGTCTCTCCTTCTTCGCAAAGGATTAAAAGTGTCTTAGATCCATCATTAAAATAATCCTGCTGCAGCGTAAATTTCAAAAATGATGTCTTTCCGCCTTCAAGAAATCCGGTGATCATATATACTGGTATCTCATTTGCCATGTTACTGTCTTCCCTTTCTAACGCTTTTATAACGAAGAGCTGCCTCACCTTATTACAGGATTGGCAACTCTATCGCCATGTTTCTCTACTTTTTTATCGCTTACAGCTTAAACAGCTTTTCTAACTTATCGGTATCCATCTTAGAACCAATTACACAAAGTCTTCCTGTGTAATCCGGTGCACCATTACGGATCTCATACTCACCTGGAACAAGGTCGAAATACAGCCATGTGCCATCTGCTGCCGGCAGCATTCCCTTTGCTCTTAAGATAATACCAAACTCGGTCTCCTCAGACAGCTTAACAAGAATTTCATCAAGCTCTTCCTTTGTATACTTTCTAGGAGTCTCCTTGCCCCAGCTGGTAAATACCTCATCTGCATGATGATGGTGGTGATGATCATGATCGTGGCAGCACAGGTGCACTCCTCGCCATGCTCGTCATGGTCATGATGATGCTCATGCTCGTCATGATCGTGGTGATGCTCGTGACAATCGCACTCGTCGTCATTATGGTGATGATGATGGTGCTCATGCTCGTGATCATCATCGTCATCGTGATGATGATGCTCGTGATCATGGTCATGGCAGCAGCAATCATCATCGTCGTCATTATGGTGATGATGATGCTCATGCTCCTCTTCTTCATGAAGCTTCATAGCCTCTTCCATCAGCTCCTCTGCCAGTGAATGCCCCTGCTCCATAACAGCCAGAATCTGCTCACCTGTCAGCTCGTCCCACGGAGTGGTAATGATCTTTGCCTTTGCATTCTTCTCCTGAATCATGGAAACTGCCTGAGCCAGCTTTTCTTCCTTCATTCCCTGAGTTCTGCTTAAGATGATGGTGTTTGCGCTCTCAACCTGATTGTTATAGAACTCACCAAAGTTCTTCATATACATCTTGCACTTTGTCGCATCTGCAACTGTTACAAAGCTGTTTAAGTCAAGATCAATCTCACCTGCAACGTTCATGACAGCTGCGATAACATCAGACAGCTTGCCTACGCCTGATGGCTCAATAATAATGCGGTCTGGATGATACTGCTCAACTACTTTCTTTAAAGCAGCGCCAAAATCACCTACAAGTGAGCAGCAGATGCAGCCTGAGTTCATCTCAGTAATCTGGATTCCAGCGTCCTTTAAAAAGCCGCCGTCAATGCCGATCTCACCAAACTCATTCTCAATCAAAACGACCTTCTGGCCATTTAATGCTTCCTGTAAAAGTTTCTTTATTAAGGTTGTCTTTCCTGCTCCCAGGAAACCTGAAATAATATCAATTTTTGTCATTGTGTAACCATACCTTTCTGTACTCTCGTACAACCAAACAAACGTTGCCGCTTCCAACTTTGTATCTTAGCATGTTTGCTTATATTTTGCAAGCCTTCTTTTTCAAATAAAAACCGCCACAAATATTTTTGTAACCACAAGCGGCGCTAACAGCACCTCGCTTCCTATCCCTACAGCCCATATCAGCGCTATGCGAAATAAAATCCCGATTTGCTCTCCTAATCTAAATTCGCTGCGTTTATAGGCTAGCTCGTAAAGTGCCCAGTATCCAAAAACATAAAAGATAAAGTGCGGCAGAAAAAGAGCCAGAGCCTGCAATATTCCTGTGATGCCAAAAAGCATCGTTGCTGATGTGATTATAACTGCTGCTGATACACCAGAAATAAAGGCAATTGCTGCAAAGGCAGCTGGTGCAGCATTTGTTAAAGCTGATACTGCTATCATCAAAAAAACGGGCAGGCGAAGGCGGCAAACATACTTCAAAAAGCAGAAGGAAAGCTGCTGTTTGATTTGAAGATGAACTGCCGGAAGATAGCAGATCGTTTGCTTATATAAATACGCTGAGCGCCAAATACTGACTGCTGTTCCAATAAAAATCCCTACTACAAACATTACAATCGGCAAGCTGTAAAGTAAAGAATTTCTTCTAAGATCCATCGCACACCTCCCCCTAAGCAAAGCTTATCACGCAACTATATTTTATGCTGGGTAAAAAGAGAATATGCGAAAATGATATAAAAGAAAAAAGGTGCTGCTCTCACAACACCTTTTGTCATTACTTTGCTATGTCGGTAACTCTGGACTCTCTGATCACACTTACCTTGATCTGTCCAGGATACTCCAACTCTGCTTCAATCTGCTTTGAAACATTCTGGCCAGAATAACCATATCAGCATCTGACACTTGTTCCGGAATAACCATAATCCGAACCTCTCGGCCCGCCTGAATTGCATAGGATTTCTCAACTCCCTTAAACGAATTGGTAATCTCCTCCAAATGCTTCAGACGATTCGTGTACGCTTCGAGAGTTTCTCTTCTTGCACCTGGTCTTGCTGCAGAAATTGTATCTGCGGCCTGAACGATGCATGCAATTAAAGAGGTTGGTTCTACATCGCCATGGTGGGACTCAACGGCATTGATCACAATCTGGGACTCTCTGTACTTGCGGCACAGCTCGGCTCCCAGCTGAATATGTGAGCCCTCCATCTCATGGTCTACTGCCTTTCCAATGTCATGTAACAATCCGGCACGCTTTGCCATACGGACGTCCAACCCCATCTCTGCGGCCAACAGTCCTGAAAGATGAGCAACTTCGATTGAATGCTTTAACGCATTCTGACCGTAGCTTGTGCGGAACTTCATGCGTCCTAAAAGCTTTACAAGCTCTGGATGAATGCCATGAACACCCACCTCAAGCAGTGCTGCCTCTCCCTCTTCACGAATCATTACTTCAACTTCTTTTTGCGCCTTCTCCACCATCTCCTCGATTCTTGCCGGATGAATACGGCCATCAAGGATCAGCTTTTCCAAAGCGATTCTTGCCACTTCTCTTCTCATAGGATCAAAAGAGGACAAAACAACTGCTTCCGGTGTATCATCAATAATAAGCTCTACTCCGGTAAGCGTCTCAAGGGTACGAATATTTCTTCCTTCACGTCCGATAATTCTTCCTTCATTTCATCATTTGGCAGCTGAACAACTGAGATTGTTGTCTCTGCTACATGATCGGCAGCACATCTTTGAATGGCAGTCACTACATATTCCCTTGCCTTCGCGGATGCCTCATCCTTTGCCTTTGCCTCCATCTCCTTAATCATCTTTGCAGTGTCAAGTTTTACTTCGTTTTCCACGCTCTTGAATAAAAACTCTTTTGCTTGTTCGGAGGTCATACCTGAAACACGTTCCAGTTCCTGAGAAATCTGTGCCGTAAGTTCGTCAGCCTTTGCATGTTTTCTGTTCAGGCTTTCTTCCTTTGCATTCAGGCTCGCTTCCCGCTTTTCTAAAATACTTGTCTTTCTGTCAAGCGCCTCTTCTTTATTGACAGCACGCTTTTCCATTCTGGACAATTCGCTTCGGCGTTCTTTGATCTTCTTTTCGAGTTCATTTTGAGCTTTCAGGTTTTCTTCCTTCGCCTCAAGAAGCACCTCGCGTTTTTTGCTTTCTGCGGTCTTAAGAGCATCGTCTATTATTGCTCTGGATCTCTCCTCCGCACTTCCAACGGTCGCTTTGTACTTGGACTGCTGGATGCCGGTTGCGACGAACCAGACGATAACAGCAACAATCACTGCAGTAACCGCTGCTGTAATAATAATAGGAACCACAGGAGCACCTCCTTTATGAAATTTTCATTGTACGGTTTATATTTCATATATAAACAGGCAACAGTATAATTTTATACGATTCATTTATAAAAGTCAAGACGTTTTGTGGAATCCAACATACATCCAGCCTTTCTTTGCCTATTTATTTGTAGAACCATACTCATCACGCAGCTCCCATACAGCACGTTTTGCCATTTCGTACGGAAATCCCTTTGATACAAGACTTTTTACTGCCTTTAAAAAATCTTCTTCTGTGCGAGGCGGCTTTTGCATAAGACGCTTTCGTGCCAGACGGCGCACCGTATTTTCCTGCTCATCTGCATAGGCCTCAAGTGCATCTTCAATCGATTCCTTATCCACACCACGGCTTGAAAGCTGCATATAAAGCTGACGCCTGCTCTTTTTCTGACAGCCAGTCCGAACATATTCCATAGCATAATTTCCATCATCCACATAGCCAAAGCTTTCGGCGTAACGAATAGCATCATCTGTCTGTTCTGCCGAAAAGCCATCGTCCATTAGGCGTTTTTTCAGCTGATAAACCGTTCGTGGACTGTACTCGAGAAGATGCAGGCAGCGTCTTCTGGCCTCGGTGTTAAAACCTTCTGAATCTTTCTGAAAAGGCAAAGAACCGTCCTCAGACGGACGGCTCTTTACCTCGCGATACAGCTCGCTTGTCTCCCACTGCTTCACTCTGCATCATCCCTGACTCTGCTAGTGCTGTCGGCTCTGCATCCTTAAGCGGAAGGTTATAGTGTGCACGTACCTTATTCTCAACCTCAGCCATGATATCAGGATGCTGTGACAAATAAATCTTCGCATTCTCACGTCCCTGGCCAATCTTTGCATCATTATAAGAGAACCATGCACCTGCCTTGACAATGATATTTAAATTCACTGCAAGATCAAGCACATCGCCTTCCTTGGAAATACCCTTTCCAAACATGATATCAAACTCTGCTTCTTTAAATGGCGGAGCAATCTTATTCTTTACTACCTTAATTCTTGTATGGTTTCCGATTACCTCACCTGCCAGCTTCAAGGACTCTACACGGCGCACATCAAGACGAACAGATGAATAGAACTTAAGTGCACGTCCACCAGTAGTCGTCTCTGGATTTCCAAACATAACGCCAACCTTCTCACGCAGCTGATTGATGAAAATTACGATACAATTGGAACGGCTGATTGCTGCTGTCAGCTTACGAAGTGCCTGTGACATAAGTCTTGCCTGAAGACCCACATGGGAATCACCATATCGCCATCAATCTCTGCCTTTGGAACAAGCGCTGCAACAGAATCGACAATCACAATATCAATAGCACCTGAGCGAACCATCGTCTCAGTGATTTCAAGTGCCTGCTCTCCATTATCCGGCTGAGATATGTAGAGATTATCAATATCAACACCAATATTTCTTGCATAAACAGGATCAAGTGCATGCTCAGCATCAATAAAGCCTGCAATGCCGCCTCTTTTCTGAACCTCTGCAACTGCATGAAGAGCAACAGTTGTCTTACCACTTGATTCTGGTCCGTAAATCTCAATAATACGACCTTTCGGCAGTCCACCAAGTCCAAGTGCAATATCAAGACTAAGGGAACCAGTCGGTACAACCTCAATATTCATATTTGCACCAGAATCGCCCAGCTTCATAACGGCACCCTTGCCGTAAGCCTTCTCAATCTGAGTTAACGCAACGTCCAATGCCTTAAGCTTTTCCTGATTATTCTTATCCAAATCTTACCTCTTTCTGTACAGAATAGTCTGTACGCTTTTATGAACGCATGTTCGTATCTATACTATATAATACACCAGTTCGACACTTTTGTCAACAAGATATTTTTCGATTCCTCTTTATATTTATAATACACCAAAACACATGTTTTGTGAAGTGGAAATTTAACGCAATTTTCGACAAATAAAAACCCCGGCTGCAAATGGGCGGGGGTCGTAAGAAAGTAATATTGTTTTTTGCAGGAACGGCATGGCTTCGGTCATGCCGTTTCCTCTTTCATCAGTTCATTCAGTGGGATAAAGCCCACAAGGTCATAGGAAATGCGGATGTTCTGCCGCCGTTTGCCGCTGCTCTTGTCGGGGGCTTCGATATAAACTCCCTTGACAAGTTCCCGCAGAGCATAGGGTGTAAGCTCGTCCAAATCCTTGTATTTGTGTACCCTCTGGATAAACTGCTCCAAATTTTCAATCTGTCGTTCCTGTACTTTAATATCCTGCTGCAAGGTCTGGATTTCCACTTTAAGCTGCTCCTGTTCGGTTTCATAGCTTCTGCTCATCATGGAAAACCGTTCATCGTCCTCGCCGTAGTATTCGCTGTGCAGCTTTTCGCCGGAACGATAGGCGGCAGACGCAATGGCGGATTGTCCTGCGCTGCGCTTGATTTGCGTCACATGGAATGATATAGTGCGATACTCAATACCTCTCTTTCTGTTCTGCCCGGTTGTGTTCGTTGACCGCTTCCATAAGCAAGCCTTTGATCTCCGGGACGGCAAGAGCTTTTTCAGCAAAGACGTAAAACTCGGTTTCGGTCAAAACCTTTGTCAGCGGTGCGACACTTTCAATGGCTGCGCCACGGGTGATAAGGTGGTGCGCCGCTTGCGCCGTTCTCCTTTTTCATAGTAGGTGATACGGTTTTCAAGCTGCTGCTTTTTGTGTTGGAGCTGAGCGATTTTGCGTTCATTTTCTGCTTTCTCGGCTTCCAGTTGGGGGATGGTTTTCTGTTTTGCCATAGTGCATGACCTCCTTGATTTTGATGTGGGGATATAAAAAGACCGCCTACCGAAAATCGGTAAACGGTCATGGGTACATATTCAAAACTTTGTGAGTGGTGCTGTTTGCGTCAGCAAATTGCGCCAATCGCAAAGTCCGCAGGGATAGCCGCAAAGCGGCGCAAGGGGTGCAGCCCTTTGTTCCAAAGGGATTTCTTCGGTTTCGTTTACTTGTTGAAACTTTCGTCCCATACTGGCATATTGGAAATATAGGAACTTTCCACGGCAGGAACATAATATGCTCCGTAGGTTTTCAGTCCGTTCTCTCGCTCATCTTCTGGCAGTTCTACAAAGAAACGGTAGTAAGGCATAAAACATTCTTCATGTTCACCTGTACGGTAAATAAGTTCCACTTTTTTGATAAACTTTTCTTCAGAAATTTCATAGGGAACTGTAGTAATGTAATTACCATTTAACAACAACTCTTTTGCCTGTTCCGAGTTAATAATTGGATAATCTCCAATTTTGACAGACAAATCGGGCTGATATACTCTTGCTATAAACAGCTTGCCTTCATCATTGCAACCGAAAGTCACTCGATTGAAATTGTAATTGATAAGTTGCTCGATTTCGCTTCCGTTTGCATTAAAAAACTCGATGGAATACATCTGTTGATTGTAAATGTTATAGTCGCCGCCATATATATTCGCTTGTGGGTTACCAATGCCGATAAAGTCTTCGTATTTGATTTTCAAATATTCAGCTACAGCAATCTTATCATCATAGGATGCAAAGTGCGTAAAGTTATATTCTTCGGGAAGCTGTACTGCGGGATCGAAAGATACTTTTGCTGTCATAGATTGATCAACTTCGATTTTTATTCCATCTGCTTCAATAATCAATTTTGTTGGGTCAAAGTATCCATCTGGAACAGCCTCTCCTACACTTTGGAACTTTTCAATTATCTTTCTGTTGAGATTCTTCGTCTGGGGCATTGTCGGTGATAGTCAAGTTATTTGTATCAAGTCCCAATCTCCCGGCAACATCCAATATAAACTTCTGCATCTTATCAAAATCCGCCCCCGATGCAATAAAGTTTGCGTCATAGGTTAAAGAATTTTGATAAACAGGCAGTGTGGATATCTCAGAATCTTCATCCCAAGGATTGGCATTTATAAGTTCTGAAATATCATAAGCCATATATCCCTCATATCCCATTGCTGCTGTGTTTTCAGAAATTGATAGCATAGGCAGATCAGAGTTTAGTCCCGGCTCATCTTGTGGCAAAATCCTTGTCCCTGCAAAAATCATCAACGCAAAACAGGCAGCAACGGCTCCCCATTTAACCCAAACACTTTTTTTCTTTTTCGGCGTAGCGTCTGCCGCTTCAACATAGGCAGGATCAATAAGTTCCATCTTATCTAAAAATTCATTTCCTCTCATAAAGTGTAACCCTCCTTTTCAAGATGCTCCCGAAGCCCGGTACGACAACGAAAGAGCGTAGTTTTCACTTTGCTTTCAGATAAAGCAAAGCGTTTGGAAATGGCAACCACGGAATCCAGATACCAATACCGGCGAACAAAAATATTCCTTTTTTCCTCATCCAGTTTACTGAGAAATCCGTTGATTGCATCGCTCAACGCCATATCATCTATGCGGCACTCAACATCATCGGGGGCAGGAATACACTGCTCCATCTCTGCGCTGAGCTCACATATAAATGCGTTGCGTTTCAATCGGCTGCGGTCACGGCAGCAGTTCAAAGAAATGTGACGGGTGATCCGAGCAAGAAACGCATACAAATAGCTTCTCGGCTCATGGGGTGGAATGGTGTTCCATGCTTTCATATAAGTATCGTTTTCACATTCTTCGGCTGTCTGCTGGTCTTTGACAATTCCATACGCCAACGAGCGCAAGCGACTGCCGTATTTTTCTGTGGTTTGCTTGATTGCTGTTTCATCACGCAGCAAATATAGTTCAACGATTCTGTTATCGTCCAAGGCTTTCATCCCCTTTCTTTTCGTATTGAAAGGCCTTCACCCTAATAAGCACCGTTTAGGGTTGTGAAGTTACACTATTCAAGAAAATTATAGCAAAAATTTTTGAACATTTCGACATTAACCTTTAATTCCGTTCTTTTTCGCCCACTCACTCGCCGCCTGTTTTCGTTCCTCGCTGTACGGTGCAGTCAGACGGAAACTCAATCTGCTTTTTTCAATTTCAAAGGTCAGCCCGCCTTGCTCATCATCGTCAATCTGGCGGCAGCATTGCGGATATTCTTTCGCAAATACGGTCAGCCGCTTTTTTAGATTGGTGTTGTGGGTCTGCACCTCGATCTTACTGCCATACTCGTCAAAATAGATGCCTGTGGTCTTTTCTCTCTTGGTAAGTCCTGTTCTCATAAAACCTCCTGCTTTTCACGAATTTTTCCGGCTCTTGACCGTGTTTTCATGCTTTTCGATTTGTGTGGCTTTTCAGCCATTCCACAAGCTCATTTTTCATCACCAATTTGCGCCCACCGATCCGCAAAGTCGGGAAATCCGGGCTGTTCAAAAGGTTGTATGCGCCCGCTTTGGAAATCTGCAACGCTTCGGCAAGCTGCTTTGCGTTCAGCACATCGGGCAGATTTGCAAACGGTTCTTTGTTCATTGATACTCCTTTCCCGCACGAAAAGCAGCAGCCACCTTTCGGGTGACTGCTGCCGCTTCTGCGTCTGTTTACCTGTCCAAATATTTTCCGTATTCGGCGGTCACAAAATCCTCATAGGCACTTGCGATTTTTGTAATCCGCTTGTGTACCGCACTTGCGGTTTTGTAGCCAACCTTGTCTGCAATCTCCTGCTCGGTGTGTCCGTCCATTCGCAGCTTCAATATCTCCCGGTCTTTGTCGGTGATGTTCTGCTCGGCAAAGGCGGTAATCTGCATTTCGGAGATAACTGTCTGCTCAAACTCGCTCCGTGGGTCGGCTACCTCAAAAATATCTCCGTCCTCGCTCTCCATCATTTCGTCCAGAGAGATTGGCTTGCCAGAACGGTTGTGATGCCACTTCCGCATGAAGTCGGTCTTGACGGTGCTGTTCGTTGTTTCGTAGTCCTCAACCGTCCTGTTCTCCCAGATAGCGTCAATCATGGGCTGCCAGTTTTCTTCCGCTATCACCATATCGGTGACATTGCCGATCAGATTGCTGAACTGCTGATAGGTCAGCCACGGCACTTCAACGCCTGCGGGATATTGTATAGGTTTTGAAATCCAAGTCCGTGTTGCTCAAACTTCATTCGGATATAGGGAATGATGCTGTATGAGAGCCGCCACAAGGGGAAGTAACCCGCATACTGCTTCATATCGCCGGGAATGTCACGGTAGTTTCCTTTGCGGTCTTTTACTTGGAAGAACTGCCATGCACTCCACGAATAGCAATCCCACACAAGCAGCTTGAACATATCGTCACAAACGATGCTGTCATACTTGTCCGTCCGCAAAACCTCGTAAGGGCAGCGTGGCAGATCAAAAGCCGGTTTCCACTTTTCAGCAAGCTCCTTTGGCAGACTGTAAAACAAGGTCAGCCACGATTTGTCGCTATCCTGCGGTATCTCGATGATTTCACCGGGCAGCACCACAAGAAAGCCTTTGGGGCCTTTCGGTTGTGTCATAGCGTCACCTCCAATCGTTTATTTTTGTCCCTCTACTATATATGGCATGAGAAAGGTCAAATTGTTCCAATGTATCAAAAGTTTTTTTGAGATTTTTTGAAAAAATCTCGGAAAGGAATGGAAAGGATAGATACGATATGATTATAGCAAAAGATATTTGATGATTATTATCCCATTCTCTATTATTTGGTTTGGAGTTACTCTTTTTGGTATGATTGCTCCGTTAAAAGGAGTGTGGGAGATAAAAGTTGAAGGAGATAATATCACGGTTATTAAAATGTTTATCTTTAGAAGATATTGGAAAATATCAGACATATCTTATTGTAAAATGAAACGCGGTGGTATAAATGTGTATGTCAATGGGAGAAAGAAAAAAGCATTTTTTGTTGATGGTATGACAGACCATTTTGATAACTTTATAAAACGAATAGAAAAAAGAGGGAAAAGAGATTATTATTCCAGAGCCAAAAGATACGAATTGAGTTGGCTAGAATAGTAAATTCCAGTTTGAAAACTTCATATCCATATACACAAAGCAGTTAGTCTTAGGATTGACTGCTTTTTTCATACCCAGAAAGGAGTGATTGATTTATGCAAAAGATTTTTAACAAAGGACACCGTATCAGAGCCAGCGACAAGCACCTTGTCTACCACTTTTCCATAGGGACGCTTCTGTTTGTATTCGTGGCGGTTCTTCTGCTACTGAATATCAAACAGCTCATGCGTACCGATTGGGAGCATTTCAGCTTGTTAGAGAACGGCTTGACGCTCTCCCCTTACAACTTCATAACCATACTGATAGCGACTGGTGTTTGTGCATTGGTCGCTTTTCTGTATTACCGCTTCTGTTACGACAGTTTCAAGAAGCTCCTGCACTGTCAAAAGCTGGCAAGAATGATACTGGAAAATAAGTGGTATGAAGCCGATACCGTACAAGACAGCGGTTTTTTTACTGACCTGCAAAGCAGATCAAGGGAAAAAATCGTCTGGTTTCCGAAGATTTATTATCAAATGGAAAAGGGACTGCTTCATATCCGCTGTGAAATTACGCTGGGGAAATATCAAGACCAGCTTTTACGGTTAGAGGATAAATTGGAAAGTGGCTTGTATTGTGAACTGACCGACAAGACCCTGCATGACGGTTATATCGAATATACCCTGCTTTATGATATGATAGCGAACCGCATTACCATTGATGAAGTACGGGCAGAAAACGGCAGTCTTAGACTGATGAAAAATCTTGTCTGGGAATATGACGCACTCCCTCACGCTCTGATTGCTGGTGGAACGGGTGGCGGTAAAACTTATTTCCTGCTGACGCTCATTGAAGCCCTACTGCATACCAACGCTGTCCTTTATATCTTAGACCCGAAGAACGCTGACCTTGCGGACTTAGGGACAGTTATGGGAAATGTGTATCACACCAAAGAAGAAATGATAGATTGCGTCAATGCCTTTTATGAGGCATGGTACAGCGAAGTGAGGAAATGAAGCGACACCCGAACTATAAGACGGGCGAAAACTACGCCTATCTGGACTTCCGCCCTGCTTTCTTATCTTTGATGAATATGTGGCGTTTTTTGAAATGCTGGGACAAAAGAAAGCGTAGGCTTGCTTAGCCAGTTAAAGAAAATCGTTATGTTAGGACGACAAGCAGGATATTTCCTTATCGTTGCCTGCCAGCGTCCAGACGCAAAGTATTTTTCGGACGGTATCAGAGATAACTTCAATTTCCGTGTGGGATTGGGGCGTATCAGCGAATTAGGTTACGGTATGCTGTTCGGTTCAGATGTGAAAAAGCAGTTTTTCCAGAAGCGTATCAAGGGGCGTGGCTATTGTGATGTGGGAACAAGCGTGATAAGTGAATTTTACACGCCTTTAGTCCCCAAAGGACATGATTTTTTACAAACAATCGGCAGGCTTGCACAAGAAAAACAAGTCATGCCAGAACAACAAGAATGAAAGGAAAAAAGAATGGAATATTTACGAACAACAACTTATAACAGAATAACTGGAATGAATATGTCTGGTGTATGTATCAATTATGATAATTTTTGGAATGATGTGAGAATGACTGCTGACTGTGAATTTGACAAGGACGAGTATTCTCCAACAGAACGTTATCATAATCGCCTTGTCGAAATTATGAAAAATGTATGGAGTGGCAAAAAAAGACTTCCAGTTGTATTTTCTATTCGTTTAGAAAAATATATTTCATTGGTTGATTATCCAGTATGCTATACATTTGCTGTTATTGATAAGGGATTTTTCAAGCGTACTTATCGTAAAGAGGAAATTCCCGAAGAAATTTTAAAGGAGTGTATTGCAAAGGATAATGACTGTATCGTGTTTTATGTAGGTATGAACCGCTAACAGACACAACGGCAGGAACGGTCAGCGAAGCGACCCAGACCGTGTATGCCGTTGCTGGTGTGGCGTAAGCCACGCCAGCAGGTAAAACCCCTCGGTATCTAACAGAGGGGTACGTTTGCAAATAGACAATAGACAAAAAACATAGGAAACATAAGGCTTCTGGCATGGTTTTCT
>ENA-OQAZ01001086-OQAZ01001086.1-human-gut-metagenome-genome-assembly--contig:-NODE-1086-length-13812-cov-1.642674_pt1 | contig 13812 bp, 18 predicted proteins | sample MGYA00242737_ERZ504531 | MGnify/ENA primary metagenome ERZ504531 (study PRJEB26092, sample SAMD00036244) | human gut metagenome | host: Homo sapiens | study: EMG produced TPA metagenomics assembly of...
TCGACCACATGGTAATGAAATTCCGTATGGTTAAGTTCGCAAGATCCCATCATACAACGAACTGTTCTCAGGAGACCCTACATGGGCAACACTGGAAGTTGGTGGACTTGGACAGGACGGACGTTCTATGGTAACAAAGAACGACTATCGTTTCCTTCACACACTGAAGAACATGGGACCTTCACCAGAACCAAACCTTACAGTACTTTACTCTTCAAGACTGCCAGAGAACTTCAAGAAGTTCGCAGCTCTGATTTCGGTAGAAACAAGCTCAATCCAGTATGAGAACGATGATGTTATGCGTCCGGTATGGGGCGATGACTATTCTATCTGCTGCTGTGTATCTGCTACTGAGACAGGTAAAGAGATCCAGTTCTTCGGAGCAAGAGCAAACCTGGCAAAATGTCTGCTGTATGCGATCAACGGCGGTGTAGATGAGAAGACAAGAGATCAGGTAGCACCGAAATATCAGGCGATCACATCCGAATATCTGGATTATGATGAAGTTATGGATAAATATGACACCATGCTTGACTGGCTGGCACATCTGTATGTAGGAACTCTGAACATGATCCATTACATGCATGATAAATACTACTATGAAGCAGCAGAGATGGCTCTGATCGATACAAACGTAAGACGTACATTTGCTACTGGTATCGCAGGATTCTCACATGTAGTAGACTCTCTGTCTGCAATCAAGTATGCAAAAGTAAAAACGGTTCGTGATGAAAGCGGAATCGTTACCGATTATGAGATCGAAGGAGACTTCCCAAGATACGGTAATGACGATGACAGAGCTGACGAGATCGCTGTATGGCTGCTGCGTACATTCATGGATAAACTGAAATACTGCCATACCTACCGTGATTCTGAGCCGACAACTTCTATCCTGACAATCACATCAAACGTAGTATACGGTAAAGCAACCGGTTCTCTGCCAGATGGAAGAAAAGCAGGCGAGCCTCTGGCACCTGGAGCAAACCCATCTTACGGAGCAGAACAGAACGGTCTGCTGGCATCTTTGAACTCTGTTGCAAAACTTCCGTACGAAGATGCACTGGATGGTATTTCCAATACACAGACCATCAACCCGGGTGCTCTGGGACACGATGATGCAGAGCGTACCGAAAATCTGGTTCATGTACTGGATGGTTACTTCAAACAGGGTGCACATCACCTGAACGTAAACGTATTCGGAAAAGAAAAACTGATCGATGCTATGGAGCATCCGGAAAAAGAAGAATACGCAAACTTCACAATCCGTGTATCAGGATATGCTGTTAAATTTATCGACCTGACAAGAGAACAGCAGCTTGACGTTATCGCAAGAACCTGCCACGACAGAATGTAATATGGAAAACGGGGCAAAAACAGGATATGTCCATTCGCTGGAAAGCTTTGGATCGGTTGACGGTCCGGGTGTGCGTTATGTGATCTTCTTAAGCGGCTGTGCGATGCGATGCCAGTTCTGCCATAATCCGGATACCTGGAATATGACAGCCGGCAAAAGCTACACAGCTGATGCCCTTCTGAAACAGGCAGTAAAATACCGCACTTATTGGGGAAATAAGGGCGGTATTACTGTCAGTGGAGGAGAACCACTGCTTCAGATTGATTTTCTGATCGAACTGTTTCGCAAGGCAAAAGAGATGGGGATCCACACAACGCTGGATACGAGCGGCAATCCTTACACGGAAAAAGAGCCATTCTATTCAAAATGGCTGGAACTGATGAAATATACCGATCTGATTCTTCTGGATATCAAGCATATTGATGAACAGGAGCATATTAAACTGACCGGTCAGACCAACAAAAATATTCTGGCTATGGCAGAAAAGTTATCGGATATGGGAAAACCGGTATGGATCCGTCATGTACTGGTTCCGGAGCGGAGTGACCGTGATGATTACTTGCATCGGCTGGCAGATTTTATTCACACGCTGAAAAATGTGGAGCGTGTGGAAGTACTGCCATACCATACGCTGGGTGTATTTAAATGGGAAAATTTAGGGATTCCATATCAGCTTGAAGAGATCAATCCGCCAAGTGCAGAACGGATCAAGAATGCAGAAGAGATTCTGGCGTTCAGGAAATAGAAATAACAGGAAAATTTTAAATGTGCAAAGGAACAATGCCCTGAAGGACACAATAAAAGTGTCTTCCTGGGCATTGTTCCTTTTGCACATTTGGAAAGCGGACATTCACAATCCGCTTCTCTGCGTTCAAATTTCAATATTTCACGAGTTTTTTAAAGCAGAGAAAATTTACTCCACAACCGGTGGCACAAAATGTTCGATTGCATTTCGCAGTTTCGGATGATTAGCGGATGGTAACGCTGCGTTTTCGGCTGTTATACGTATAGACTTTTTCACCCAGATCTTTTAAAACTTTTATATTTCTTTTTACAGTATCTCGTTTTCTAAGAAAAGAGGGAGCATCGATAAAAGTGACCTTTGCATGGATATATTTGAAAAAGGATTCTCTCTTGTCGTTGTTTCCATGATGCGGAGCCTGAAGATACGTTGCCTTCAGACGTTTGTGATAAGTTTTGATAAGTCTTTTGCCAATGCTGCTCACAATATCTCCGGTGAAAAGCATACTTGTTTTTTTACCGGAAATTTTAAAAACCAGAGAAGAACCATTGCAGATATCTTTGGTCGTATCTTTCAGATTACGGCTGTTAACCATTAAAAAAATTCAAAAATCCAAGACCGGCGAAGGAAAAAATGTATCATCTGCTTTTGCCCACCGGATTTTGGGATTTTTTCTTACAAGACGTGAAAACTTCTGAAATACCTGATATTCATCCCATGGATATTGATAGTGTCTGTAACGGGAAGCGTTGATCTTTGGTGCAATGACCTGATCAATCTGTATGCCGTCCGGATTGGCAAAAATCTGATTAAAAGCTCCGACATGATCCGGATGCGGATGTGTGATAATCCAGAGATTTACCTTTCCGCCCAGTTTCTTTATGGTATCGCGTACTCTTTTCGCATCATAATCCCATCCACCGTCAATTACGATCAGTTTGCCGTTGCTTCCTTTGATCGTATAAAACATGGACTGCTGAAAATCAGAATCAGATCCATATTGTGTGACTTTCCAGGAAGATGCATAAACTTTTTCTTCGCAGACGGATGCAGGCTGAAGAATAAAAAAAAGTCCGACAGACAAGAAAAAACCGAAAAGTATATAAATGAAAAAGCTGTGTTTTATTTTTCATTTGGGATCTCTCCTTTAGTGATATATTTATCATATTGTCTTTTATACTGTTTTGCAGGAATTATCATTAACATTTCATTTTTCAGCTTCCACAACCGGTGGTATGAAATATTCGATCGCATTTCGCAATTTCGGATGATGGATCACAAAATGAATCGCCGGGGCATTCCCTTTGGAGATCATCGCCCATTTTCCTTCGTGCAGAATGATCTGCAGATTTTGAAAGGATTAGAGGAAGATGTGGTCAATGATAATTCGGATGTAAACAGGCAAAAGTTTCTGCCTGTTTTTTCTGCTCCAGATATTCTTCATAGCTCACTGGTATGTTATCTGGAAAAAACATACCGGACAGTGGAAGAGAAAGTGCATGAAGATAAAAATCTTTTTCGGTGAGGAGTGGAATTTCGTCTTCAATCACATCATGTTCCAGAATTTTTTCGGTGATATCACGCTGATTTTGTGCAAAGTCAAGAATTGGAAGCCTGATCCTTTGCAGAAAGTCTGTGTTTCTGTAAAAAATCTTTCAGATAATCAGAATCCAGCGTGTAAAGTGGCAGGGAAGAAAGAATGCTGCGGCGTTTTCCTGGTGTGGAAGTGTCGGCAAGCAGAAAAGCATTCAGTTTTCCGACGTGATCTTCTCGATAAATATCCATCAGAGGAGAAGCATTTAGCAGCAATGCTTCTGCACGCTTTGTATAATAAGCAATATCTTCTTTTGTCTTGGAAAGATAATAACGCCCTTCGCTGTGATGACCCGAAATTGCTTCACCGGAAAGTACGGCAGCTCCGGATACTTTCAGGAAATGATGAAAAACATTGCCGGGATCGGATTTCAGATAATAAGGAGAAATCTGTCCGGTCATGTACATGGGAATCCAGCTTTCCAGTCCGAGCATCATTTCTTCAAAAGAACGGTCAAGATGATGAATCTGATCCAGATGCAGACCTTTTTTCAGGAGCAGAGCCATACCAAACATCCATTTCTTTGGAAAATCGGGGTCTTTTGCCATTTCTGTTATGGGCATATCACTGTACATGATAACTGGTCTTTTTGATCTGGAAAGGACGGTTGCCTTTAAAAAATGAAGTTCACTTGCCATCATTTCTTCCAGTCCATAGTAATATTTTGCCGTCGGAAACTGAAACGGAACACCCGGAACTTTCATTTCATCGAAATGGATGACTTTTATATATTCATTCAGATCAAATTCATCCAGTTTGGATAAAAATTTGGAAAGACTGTCTTCGCCCTTTTTCCTGTTCTGACTGTTTAAAAGCCACAGGCGGATTTTTTCGCAGACGACAGAAGTATCGTTTAGTTCTTCTTCCGAACATTCCAGAAGCTGTGCCAGCACATAAAGATCATCGCCCTGGCAGTATTTACGTGCCACATAAGCGGAAACAGCCAGGACAAAGCCTTCTGGATCTGCAGGAGAGCGGCTGCCGTTTCGAAAGCGGAAAATCGTTGAGGTATCATAACTGATGTGCTGGCACAGTTTTGTGATATTTAGATTCAGTACGGAAATCAGCGTGTTAAAATTCTGACGCAGTTGCTCTTTGTCCGTGGACTTCATGTCTGAACAGGCGAGAAATTGCTGACGGATCTCTGTTTTTGTGAGATTTGTGCCTTCTCTTTTTTAATGCGAGCGTTTCTAGGGCAGAGCAGAGTTGTTCAAAAGTTTCAGAATGAATGTCCAAAGTACGTTCGCCGGAACGGTAGCGGCTGAGGGCAGCGGCAGAAATTCCGGAAACAGTGCAGAGTTCTTTGGCAGTACAGTTCACAGCTTTCATATATTGATTCAACTGTTCATAAAAACGCATAGAAGCACCTCTTTTCATCAAATTTGCAAAACATCAATGAAGCGTATTTTGCGTTCGGTTGCTATGTGTTTATTGTATCGGAGATTTGCAAAAAAGGAAAGATGAAAATATCAAAATTCCCGATTTGGCAATTGACGTTTCGGGAATCTTACTTGTCAAATAAGCAGAATCTTTTATACTGAGAGTAAGAGAGAACAGGTTGATTTTATACAAAATGTTTATATCTGGACAGAGCGAAAGAAGGGGGAGAAAGAGGTTCTGACAGATCAGGAAGGAGAAATTTATGAGGAAAATAAAGGAGAAACACATGGATATAACTTGGAAACGAAAATGGATATTCTGGCTGCTGCTGGCAGTGATGCTGCTGTTTTTACCGGGAAAGACATTGCAGCAGAAAAAGAAAGCAGAGAAGCAGAGGATTCATACATTTATCATACGGCTTTTGATGCAAAGGCGAGCCTTAAGATCCGTCATATGAAAGATTACGGAGTACTGGATTATGAAGAAACGGTGACAGTGGAAGATTCCTGTGATTATCTGGACGGAGATGAAAATCTGGATGAAATCCAGGCGAAAATTACAGCCTATGATGAGAAAGTTCAAAAAGTGTGTGAAGGAATGCAGGTTGTTTCCGGTACGGACACACGAGGTATTGACGGCGATACGATTAACATTGAATATGAAGATACGGAAGAAAACGGACAGACCGTTACCACCAGACATTTTTATCAGACTTACAAGATCCGGACAGACTGGGTACTGGAAAAGATGGAGATTTCGGATGTGAATATTGTGAACAGCACACTTTCCTGTTATGCCGGTGATGCTCCAAAAGCAACCGCCCAAAAAGGTGACAGTGATGCTTACAAATATGAAATAGCCTATGAACGCTGGGAAAAGCTGGAAACAAATGCACAGGGATACCTAGAACCAGTAGCGTTCTGGTATTCTGATGAGAGCCAGTATATTGCTGCAACTCCAAAATTTACCACTTTCGAATCCGGTGCAATGTATATGTATTCTGTCTTTTTAAAAACGGTAGATGGGAATGAATTTTCAAAAGACCTGTCGCTGACATTAAATGGAAAACAGATTGACAGTCGGACCATTATTGTGGGAAATAACGGGACAACCTGTTTTGCAGATGCCCTGTACAGTGCCCGGTCCGAAGAAAAAGTAACGCCGAAGCCAATTGAAGTGATTGAAGTAAATGGAGTGGATTTTTCTTTCAAAGCGGGTGATGCTCCGAGATTCACCGGAAGTGTGTCGGAAGATGCTCTGTACTGTATCGATCACGAACGATGGAACAATTTAAAAGAAGGATGGACTTCCTCGGACTACTGGAATGGCAAGTATGGTGATTTTGACGGAAGCTGGGGTATGCCGCTCACGAAATTCAAAGCACTGGAAACCTATTATTATGGAATTTGCCTGAGCCTGTCAGCCAGAGGATATGGAAGGATATTAATTTGATAAAACATAACGAAGTTGAAGATCAATGGTCGGCTAGATCCCGATACCGGATGCCGGAAAACAGTTTCGATGAAACAGGGGAAATGGTATGGTTTAGCGGCATCAAAAGTATTGTGATCCCGCCGCAGGGCAGCACAGCAAATGGAAGTACAACAAATCCTTCGGATACATCAACAACATTTCCAAAAACGGGAAGTATGATCAAAACCAAAGATGCACTTTATAAAGTGACAAAGGCAGATGGATCCGGCTGTACAGTAACTCTTATAAAACCGGTCAACAAAAACAAAACAGCCTTTACCGTGCCGGCAGCCATCAAAAGTGAGGATGGGAAAATCACATTCCGTGTAACGGAGATCAGTAAAAATGCATTTAAAAATCATGTGAAACTGAAAAAAGTCACCATCGGAAAAAATAGTCAGCAGGGTCGGTGCGAATGCTTTTTCCGGTTGTTAAAAAACTGAAGAATACTAAGATCACATCAACACAGCTCACAAAAAAATCTATAGGAAAGAATGTGTTTAAGGCATTGATAAAAAGGCAGTTATCAAAGTGCCGAAAAAGAAACTCAAAGTCTATAAGAGTATTTTCAAAGGAAAAGGACAGGCAAAGAGCGTGAAAATTAAGAAGTAAAAAGAAAGAGAAAACATAAAACAATAAGCTGCCAGATTGTAGCTTTTTGAAATCAAAAATTATCTGATAACATACAGAAAAGCAAAAAGCATGGAATTACCGTGAAAATTCAGGGATTTCATGCTTTTTTGCTGCTTATGGGCAGTACATCTGTTTCAAAAAGTCTGCTTTCCGGAACAAAATGGAAAAAGACCTGTGTTAAGGTATAAGAAACAAAAGTTGATCCAAAGGGAGATGCATTGCTGCATCAGATTATGGAAAAAGTGCTGGGAACTGTATTATTACGGTGACGAGTCAAAAGAAGAACAAAACTTAAAAAAGCAATTGCAGGAAATCGCTGATCAGAATAAACTGGTGTGGAAAACAGAATAGAATGTGTCAGATCCTTGTGACAGGTGAAAATTGATAAAACTTTCTCAATCCAATGAAGAAGTCCGCCTTGATTTCATACGGCAGTTATGCTATTCTAATAATAGTTAGAAAAACCTAACTAATGTGAATAAATCATGCAGGACTTCTTCTGTCTTTATGCGATCAGAGGCAGAAGACGAAGTGCCGATTATTTTAGGATGAGAAAGGGACTGGCAATCATGAAGAATTTAACAATTGAAAAAGTAATTGGAAGGGAAATCATCGACTCCAGAGGCAATCCAACCGTAGAAGCAGAAGTTTATCTGGCTGACGGTACGATCGGAAGAGGGACTGCACCAAGCGGAGCTTCCACAGGAGAGTTCGAGGCTCTGGAACTTCGTGATCATGATAAAGAACGTTTTGGCGGCAAAGGTGTGACAAAAGCAGTTGCAAACATCAACACCGTGATCAACGAAGCACTGAAAGGCAAAGATGCATCTGATATTTATGCAGTGGATGCAGCGATGAAAGCAGCAGACGGAACAAAAGATAAATCCAACTTAGGAGCAAATGCAATTCTGGCAGTATCGATTGCAAGCTGCCGTGCGGCTGCGACTGCACTTGAGATCCCTCTGTACCGTTTCCTTGGCGGCGTGAATGCAAACCGTCTCCCGGTACCGATGATGAACATCGTAAACGGCGGATGTCATGCATTATCTTCCGGACTGGATGTACAGGAATTTATGATCATGCCGGTTGGGGCACCTTCCTTTAAAGAATGTTTAAGATGGTGTGCAGAAGTATTCCATGCACTGGCTTCTATCTTAAAAGAAAGAGGACTGGCTACCTCTGTTGGTGATGAGGCGGTTTTGCACCGGCACTGAAATCCGACGAAGAAGCGATCGAGACGATTCTGGAAGCAGTGAAAAAAGCCGGTTATGAGCCGGGAAGCGACTTTATGATCGCTATGGATGCAGCTTCTTCTGAGTGGAAGACAGGAACAGTCGGAGAGTACAAACTGCCAAAGGCAGGAACGGTTTATACATCCGGGCAGCTGATTAATCACTGGAAAGCTCTGGTTGAAAAATACCCGATCATCTCCATTGAAGATGCACTGGATGAGGAAGACTGGGAAGGCTGGAAGAAACTGACCGCAGAATTAGGTGACAAAGTTCAGCTGGTAGGCGATGACCTGTTTGTTACCAATACCGAGCGTCTTTCCAAAGGTATCGAGCTTGGATGCGGAAACTCTATCCTGATCAAATTAAACCAGATTGGTTCGGTATCTGAGACACTGGAAGCGATCAAGATGGCTCACAATGCAGGATACACAGCGGTTACTTCTCATCGTTCCGGCGAGACAGAAGATACCACTATTGCGGATCTGGCGGTTGCACTGAACACCTGCCAGATCAAGACAGGAGCACCGAGCCGAAGCGAGCGTGTTGCAAAATACAACCAGCTGCTTCGCATCGAAGAAGAACTCGGAGCATCTGCAGTTTATCCACAGAAAAAAGCATTTCATGTTTCAAAGTAATAAAAGATAAAACAAATCACACATATACATACTTCCTGTAATCTACATGTTTGCCGTCTGCAAAGCATCCATAAGCTTGCGGACGGCAATGCTTTTTGGCCGGTTTTTGTCCCAGATCAGGCAGATTTCGCGTTCCGGCATTCTTGAGGTGAGGTGGAGCTGTACCACTTCGCCTTTTTTTAATGGCTTCTTTTGCCAGTGCCTCCGGATAAAATCCGATTCCGAGGTCGTGCCTGATCATCGGCAGGATCTGATCTGCGGTAGCGGCTTCGATATCCGGATAGAACGGCAGATCATGCTGCAGAAAGTAATTGATATGCATTTCTCTTGTTCCAGTATTTTGTCCGAGAGAAATAAACGGAATGTCCGTAAGCTCTGAGAGATGATGGATTTAGAGGAAAAATCAGCGTATTTTGGCCCGGCGAGCAGAATCTCACGGAAGGAAGCAAGCGTATAATGACGCATGGATTTTTTCAGCTTGAGCGGTGTTGTGACAACAGAAATATCGGCCAGTCCGTTTTCCAGTGCCTGAATGGACTGAGGGGTGGAAAAATTGGAAATTTTCAGGCGGACTCCCGGATACTGTGCGTGAAAGGTCTCCAGTCGGTCAAGCAGCAGCAGTCGCAGAGCTGTCTCGCTTGCACCGATCGTGATCAGACCGCTCTCCAGACTTTTGTCTTTTTTCAGCTCGGATTCTGCAGTAGAGAGCTGCTCGTAAGCGATCGCGACATGCTGGAATAGTTTTTCTCCCTCAGGTGTCAGTGTTACTCCACGGTTGGAGCGTACAAACAGTTTACATTCCAGTTCATTCTCCAGAATGTTCATGCAGCGGGTGATATTTGGCTGATTGTTATTTAAAATCTCGGCAGCTTTTGTAAAACTTTTATATTGGGCTACAAAATAAAAAAAACGATAATATTCAAAACTGACCATGCAAACCTCCTGTTTATTTTGACGTTCAAAAATGCCTCTGCAATCCGCCGGATCTGTTCTGTTTTGGGATAATCTGAAATCTGAAAAAGGAAGCACTTTTGCAGTGCTCCCTTATATTCAGGTTACTTGTGAAGTCACAGAACATCGCCGGACTTCGGATGAAAAATATTTACAGAATTATTCACCAAGGTTTTTCTTTTCTACTTCAGCGAGCATCATAGCACGTACTTTCAGAGGCAGACCAAACAGGGTGATAAATCCACTTGCATCATTGTGATCGTACATATCACCGGTTGTGAAGGATGCTAAAGATTCATTGTACAGGCTGTATGGAGAAGTTGTGCCGGCTTTGATGATGTTTCCTTTGTAAAGTTTGAATTTAACTTCACCGGTTACATATTTCTGTGTTACTTCAACGAAAGCCTGGATTGCCTCACGCAGCGGTGTGAACCATTTTCCTTCGTATACAACCTGAGCAAACTGGCTGCCGAGTTTTTTCTTTGTTTCCATGGTTTCACGGTCCAGAGTCAGTTCTTCGAGCTGTTCATGGGCTGCCATCAGGATGGTTCCGCCCGGTGTCTCATATACACCACGGGATTTCATACCAACAACACGGTTTTCAACGATATCAACGATACCGATACCATGTTTACCTCCAAGAGCGTTCAGCTCTGTGATGATCTCAGAAACTTTCATGGCTTTTCCGTTCAGTGTTTTCGGAACCCCCTGTTCAAAAGTCATGGTAACATATTCACCTTTTTCCGGAGCCTGTTCCGGTGTCACGCCAAGCACCAGCATGTTTTCGAAGTTTGGCTCGTTTGCCGGATCTTCCAGCTCCAGACCTTCGTGGCTGATGTGCCATAAGTTACGGTCACGGCTGTAGCTGTGGCTGTGGTCGAACGGCAGGTCGATACCGTGTTTTTTACAGTATTCGATCTCGTCTTCACGGGACTGGATGGTCCATACATCGGTCATACGCCATGGAGCGATGATCTTCAGATCCGGAGCCAGTGCCTTGATTGCCAGTTCGAAACGAATCTGGTCATTACCTTTACCGGTAGCACCGTGGCAGATGGTAGTAGCACCTTCTTTACGTGCGATCTCAACCAGTTTCTTTGCGATAACCGGACGTGCCATGGAAGTACCAAGCAGGTATTTGTGCTCATAAACTGCACCGGCTTTTACGCAAGGCATGATGAAATCGTCACAGAATTCATCAATGATATTTTCAATATATAATTTAGAAGCACCGGACAGTTTTGCTCTCTCTTCCAGACCATCCAGCTCGTTACCCTGTCCGCAGTCGATGCAGCAGCAGATAACTTCATAGTCAAAGGTTTCCTTTAACCAAGGGATCAGTGTGGTGGTATCGAGACCGCCTGAATATGCCAGAACTACTTTTTCTTTCATGATATGTATTCCTCCTGAAATTTATGATCATTTTGTAAGTACAAGACAAAAGAGCCATAAAACCACTCTTGTGCAAGCACATCGTGGTTTTTGACTTTCGACCTTAGTATCATACACTATACAACAGTTATCATAATTATGCAAGCAAAAAAACGAAAAAAGTTGTAAAAACAGCTGCGAAATGAATAATATACATTGTATGTGAATAAAAATACAATAAAAATACAAAGAAAACTCTTTACTTATAAAGAAAACGGGTATATGATAAGAAAGATTTCATTCGCACAGCGAATTTTTATGAATCTGCCGGAGACTGCATCAGATGGGCGGCACCTCACATTTGACAGAAAAGAAAAAGAAGAATGATCCGGACAGAAAAGATATATTAGGTTGAAAGGAGAATGTTGATATGATAAAAGCCGGAATAATAGGAGCAACCGGATATGCAGGAGGCGAGCTTGTCCGTCTTCTCCTTAACCATAAAGAAGCAGAGATTGCGTGGTATGGTTCCAGAAGTTATGTGGATCAGAGATACAGCAGTGTTTACCAGAATATGTTCCAGATCGTGGATGCAAAATGTCTGGATGACAATATGGAGCAGCTGGCAAAAGAGGTAGATGTGATTTTCACAGCAACACCGCAGGGGTTGTGTGCATCTCTTATAAATGAAGGGATTTTAAGTCAGGCAAAAGTGATCGATCTAAGTGCGGACTTCCGTATCAAAGACCGGAAGACTTATGAGCAGTGGTATAATCTGGAACACAAAGCACCGCAGTTTATTGAGGAAGCTGTTTACGGACTGTGTGAGATCAACCGGGAGGATATCAAAAAGGCAAGACTGATCGCAAATCCGGGATGTTATCCGACATGCAGCACCCTGTCCATTTATCCTCTGTTAAAAGAGGGACTCATCAATCCGGATACCATCATCATCGACGCAAAATCCGGTACCTCCGGAGCCGGAAGGGGAGCCAAGGTGGACAACCTCTACTGCGAAGTCAATGAGAACATCAAGGCCTACGCGTGGCCGGCCACCGTCACACGCCGGAGATCGAGGAACAGCTGGGCTATGCGGCAGGAAAAGAGATCGTGGTCAATTTTACCCCACATCTCGTACCGATGAACCGCGGTATCCTTGCAACAGAATATGCAACGTTAAATAAGAAAGCAGACGGCACGCTTCCAACATACGAGGAAGTGAAAGCTGTTTACGATAAATATTATAAGAACGAAAAATTTGTCCGTGTACTGGAAAAAGATATCTGCCCGGAAACAAAATGGTAGAGGGAAGCAATTACGTGGATGTGAACTTCAAAATTGATGAGAGAACCGGAAGAATCGTCATGATGGGAGCACTCGATAACCTTGTAAAAGGTGCAGCCGGTCAGGCAGTGCAGAACATGAACCTCTTATTCGGCTTCGATGAGGCGGAAGGATTAAATCTTGTTCCGATGTTCCCATAAGAGGCTGCGGAGCAGCCATCCGGCCAAGATGCACAGCATGCGAAGCCGATTTATAGAAAACTGCCACAGAGAGGCAGACAGCAAGGAAGATGAAAAATAACATGAATGATACAAATTTAACGATCCGTCCCATGACAATAGATGACTTTGAGCAGGTACACAGCCTCTGGATGGAGATCCACGGCTTTGGCCTCCGAAGCATTGACGATTCGAAAGAGGGTGTGGAGCGTTTTATCCGAAGAAATCCGACCACGAGCATGGTGGCAGTGTGTGATGGAAAAATTGTCGGATGCAATCCTCTGCGGGCATGACGGAAGAAGGGCAGGGACTTTATCATGTCTGTGTACAGGAAAATTACAGAAAACACGGAATCGGGCAGAAACTCGTGGAGCGGTGTCTCGAAGCATTAAAAGCAGAAAAAAATTTCCAAAGTCAATCTGATCGCCTTCAAGCAGAACGAGATCGGCAACCGCTTCTGGCAGAGCTCGGCTGGAAATACTGCGACAACGTGAATTATTATGAGTAATGTACTGAATGAAAGAGAATTATTACCGTGTTTAATCCATAGAAAGCATTAATATAGACAACTGCCTAAATAACGAATTAGATAATTGCGAAACTCTAATTCAGATTATGAAGATTGTGAAGAATTAACAAAAGTTTCGAAGACACGTTCTCGCTACGTGTCGCTCGCAACGGTACTAGCATGCCAGCCACAGCAAACGCTATGTCTGCCAAGCAAGAACCGGCGGCTCCCCAGTGTCTTCTCAACCTTTTGTCAATTTTCACAATTTAATCTACTGTATCTATGAGTTTCGTAATTGTCTAAATAACGAATAATTATAAGGAGATAAATCATGAAAGAGATCACAGGCGGTGTGACCGCAGCAAAAGGTTTTCAGGCAGCAAGTACAGCAGCAGGAATCAAATACAAAGACAGAAAAGATATGGCAATGATCTACA
>ENA-OQAZ01001087-OQAZ01001087.1-human-gut-metagenome-genome-assembly--contig:-NODE-1087-length-13796-cov-3.074841_pt1 | contig 13796 bp, 18 predicted proteins | sample MGYA00242737_ERZ504531 | MGnify/ENA primary metagenome ERZ504531 (study PRJEB26092, sample SAMD00036244) | human gut metagenome | host: Homo sapiens | study: EMG produced TPA metagenomics assembly of...
CGAAACCGGGCGCAGGCTGCCGTCCAGTGCCAGCTCCCCCAGAAAAGCCGCGTCGCGGGCGGCTCCTCCATCTGGCCGGAGGATGCCAGCACCGCCAGCAGCAGGGGCAGGTCATACACCGGGCCGCTCTTGCGGATGTCCGCCGGGGCAAGGTTGACCGTGATGTGGCGGTCGGGCCACTTGTAGCCAGATTCTTCACGGCAGAGCGGACACGGTCGCCGCTTTCCCGCACGGCGGAATCCGGCAGGCCCACCAGCGAAAAGGCGGGCAGGCCGCCGGAGACATCGGCTTCCACGGCCACGGCAAAGCCGTTCAGGCCGTTCAGACCATAGCTTTTCAGAACGGAATACATGGTGCCTCCTCACGCCGCGTCTGCGGCCCGACGGGAAAATGACCGGGAAAATGTCCGGCCTCGGCAAAATATTCTATTGTCCCAATTATAGTGGCGGGCAGAGGCTTGTCAATGCGCGGGCAGCGCCGCAGGCCCAACAGACAGCACGAAAGTCCCAAATGATGGAATAGGCTGAACTCTTTGTGGCATTTGTATGATTTGCGGAGCAAAAATTCTTACATAATATGGAATTGACACAGTGCCGGGGAAAGGTTTATAGTATAAGTAGGTTTGGAAAAACTATCCCTGTGCGAAATACGAATTAAAGGTAAGGTGTGCAATATGTATCTGGATGAGTATAAGCGCTGGCTGGCAGCGGATCTGGAGGACGCGGATCTGAAACCGGAGCTGAGCAGGATCGAGGGCAATGACGAGGAGATCAAGGACCGCTTTGCCGTGGCCCTGAAATTTGGCACCGCTGGTCTGCGCGGTGTGCTGGGTGCCGGTACCAACCGCATGAATATCTATGTCGTCCGTCAGGCTACCCAGGGTCTGGCAAACTGGGTCAAGACCCAGGGTGGCAGCCAGACTGTCGCCATCAGCTACGACAGCCGCCTGAAGAGCGATGTCTTTGCCAAGACCGCCGCCGGTGTTCTGGCCGCCAACGGCATCAAGGTGCGCATCTATGATGCCCTGATGCCCGTGCCTGCCTGAGCTTTGCCACCCGTTACTACGAGTGCAACGCCGGTATCATGGTCACCGCTTCCCATAACCCCGCCAAGTACAACGGCTACAAGCCTACGGCCCGGATGGCTGCCAGATGACCGATGATGCCGCCGCCATCGTCTATGATGAGATCCAGAAGACCGATGTTCTGACCGGCGCAAAGTACATCTCCTTTGCCGCAGGCGTGGAGCAGGGCCTGATCCGCTTTGTGGGCGATGACTGCAAGAAGGCCCTGTACGATGCCATCGAGGCCCGTCAGGTGCGCCCCGGTCTGTGCCGGACTGCCGGTCTGAAGCTGGTGTACAGCCCCCTGAACGGTTCCGGTCTGGTGCCCGTGACCCATGTGCTGAACGATATGGGCATCACCGATATCACCATCGTGCCCGAGCAGGAGTACCCCAACGGCTATTTTACCACCTGCTCCTACCCCAACCCTGAGATCTTTGAGGCCCTGAAGCTGGGTCTGGAGCTGGCCACCAAGACCGGTGCTGACCTGATGCTGGCCACCGACCCCGATGCAGACCGCGTGGGCATTGCCATGAAGTGCCCGGACGGCAGCTATGAGCTGGTCTCCGGCAACGAAATGGGCGTTCTGCTGCTGGATTACATCTGCGCCGGACGCATTGAAAAGGGCACCATGCCCGCAAACCCCGTGGCGGTCAAGTCCATCGTTTCCACCCCGCTGGCCGACGCTGTGGCAAAGCACTACGGCGTGGAGATGCGCAATGTCCTGACCGGCTTCAAGTGGATCGGCGACCAGATCGCCAATCTGGAAGCTGCCGGTGAAGTGGACCGCTTCATCTTCGGCTTTGAGGAGAGCTACGGCTACCTGGCAGGCCCCTATGTCCGCGATAAGGATGCCGTTATCGGCTCCATGCTGATCTGCGAGATGGCCGCTTACTACCGCAGCATCGGCTCCTCCATCAAGCAGCGTCTGGAAGAGATCTACGCACAGTATGGCCGCTACCTGAACAAGGTGGACAGCTTTGAGTTCCCCGGCCTGACCGGCATGGAGAAGATGGCTTCCATCATGCAGAAGCTGCGTGACGAGCCCCTGACCGAGATCGGCGGCCACAAGGTCGTCAAGATCACGGACTACAAGAAGCCCGAGGAGACCGGCCTGCCCGCCGCCAATGTCCTGATCTACACGCTGGAAAATGGCGCGACCGTTGTGGTGCGTCCCTCCGGCACCGAGCCCAAGATCAAGACCTACTTCACCACCCTGGGCAAGACCCTGGAGGAAGCCCAGGCACAGAAGGACGCTCTGGCTGCCGCCATCGAGCCCATCCTGAAGTGATCTCCTGAAAAAAGAAGCGTTTTTGCCCCTCTGCCCTGCCGCAGAGGGGCATTTTTGCTGTATAAAATCGGTTGCAGTTTGCCGGGCGATACGGTATAATAAAACATGGTTTATTCTATCTGTGCCCCGGGTGGTATTTCCCGGGAGAATAAGAGCAGGCAGGTGCAGAAATTGGAAAAGAAGTATCAGCCGTTCTGGTGGCGGCAGGGTCCTCCACCCGCATGGGGTTTGACAAGCTCAGCTTTGATCTGGGCGGGGAGACCGTGGTGCAGCGGAGCATCCGGGCCTTTGCGGAGTGTCCGCTGGTCAGCGAGATCGTTCTGGTGGCCGGGAAGAACCGGGCATTTCTGGAACAGCAGGCCGCGGCCTGCACAAAGCCGGTGCAGGTGGTACAGGGTGGCGCGACCCGTGCCGAGAGCGCGAAGAACGGAGTGCTGGCCGCCCACGGAGAGCTGGTGGCTGTCCACGATGCCGCCCGTCCCTTTGTCAGTCAGGCTGTTATCACGGCGGCGCTGGAGGCAGCCGCTGCCTGCGGTGCTGCCGCCCCCGCCGTGCCGGTAAAGGATACCGTCAAGCGGGCTGTGCGGGGCGATGGCAAAACTGTGCCGGAGCAGTGCATGGTCACTGATACCCCTGACCGCAGCACCCTGTATGCGGTGCAGACCCCCCAGTGCTTCGACCGTGCGGCGTATCTGGCCGCGCTGGACGAGCTGGATGCGGAAAAAGCCCGCCTGGTCACCGACGACTGCAGCCTGTTTGAACTGACCGGCCGCCCGGTGCAGCTGACCCAGGGGGATTACGCCAATCTGAAAATCACAACGCGGGAGGATCTGCCCCGCGCCGAACAGAAAGAAGGAAATGATATGCGCATTGGTCATGGTTATGATGTTCACCGTCTGGTCGAGGACCGCAAGCTGATCCTGGGCGGCGTGGAGGTGCCTTTTGAAAAGGGCCTGCTGGGCCACTCGGATGCCGATGTGCTGGCCCACGCTGTGATGGACGCTGTGCTGGGTGCCGCCGCGCTGGGCGACATCGGCAAGCACTTCCCGGATACCGACCCCGCCTATGCCGGTGCCGACAGCCTGCAGCTGGCGCAGCATGTGGCACGCATCATGGGGAGAAGGGCTGGAAGATCGTGAACATTGATTCCACCCTGCTCTGCCAGAAGCCCAAGCTGGCCCCCTACATCCCCGCCATGCGGGAGAATCTGGCCGCAGCCTTCGGGATGCCGGTGGATGCTGTGAGCGTCAAGGCCACCACCGAGGAGCATCTGGGCTTTACCGGCGAGGGCCTGGGCATTGCCGCCCATGCTGTCGCCTGATCGAGAAGCTGTAACGGGAGAGACACTCTGATGACTCTGAATTCGATCATCGCCAATTTCCAGACCTTCAAGCTGGCCGATCTGCTGGATATCGTCATCATTGCTTTCCTGATCTACCAGCTGCTGGGCATCATCAACCGCACCCGCGCCGGGCAGCTGGCCAAGGGCGCGCTGCTGGTGCTGGCGGTCTATCTGGTGGCCAACGTGCTGAATATGCGCACCGTCACCTGGCTGCTGAACTCGCTGCTGCAGGTCGGCCTGCTGACGCTGGTGGTCCTGTTCCAGCCGGAGATCCGCCGCGCACTGGAGCGGATGGGCCAGACCGACCAGTGGGCGGGCAAGCTCTTCAACATCAAGGGCCGCTATAATGACCCCAGTTTCAAAGGGGCCTGGCGCAGCGCCATCATTGCCATCTGCGATGCCGCCGAGCGCTTTTCCGAGACCAAGACCGGTGCCTGATCGTGCTGGAGCGCAACACCAACCTCTCTGAGATCGTGCGCACCGGCACACCCGTGAACAGTGCCGTCAATCTGGAGGTGCTGGGCACCATCTTCTACGAGGGCACCCCCCTGCACGACGGTGCCGCCATCATTGAGAATGGCCGCATCAAGGCGGCGGGCTGTGTGCTGCCCCTGTCCAACAACCTGGATCTGGGCAAGGATATGGGCACCCGCCACCGCGCCTGCCTGGGCATTGCGGAGAATTCGGATGCCATTGCCGTTGTGGTCAGTGAGGAGACCGGCATCATCTCCATGGCAAAGAACGGCGTGCTGATCCGCCACTTTGACCGCCAGACCCTGTACACCCGGCTGGTGGATGAGATGATCCCCAAGGAGACCGCCAGCGAAAAGGCAGCTGCCGACGGCTGGCGCGGCAAGGTCAAGAGCCTGCTGAACTGGATGAACCAGAAAGAGGAGGATGAGCAGCAGTGAGCAGCAATCGTACCAACGGCACAAAGCCTGCCATCCAGCACACCAAGAGCATTCTGAACGACCGCCGCATCCGGCTGCTGCTGGCCATCGTGGGTGCCATTGTGGCATGGATGGTGGTCACCATCGTCGTCCAGCCCGGCACCACCCGCACCATCAACAACGTGCCGGTGGATTTTACCTATGATTCCGCCGCGTACACCTCCCGGGGCCTGAGCATCGTCAGCGCGCCGGAAAAGTACGTCAGCCTGAAGCTCTCGGGCGATGGCTACACCATCGGCAGCCTGACCTCCTCTGATTTTGTGGTCTACCCGGACTGGTCCGGCGTGCGGGACAGCGGCGAAAAGACCCTGCACCTGCAGGTGCGGGGCGTGAACACCCTGCTCAATGGCGTGTCCGTTTCCATTGAGGGCGGCGACAACAGCGTGGACGTGGTGTTTGACGTGGTGGAGGAGAAAACGGTGCCTATCACCGTGACCACCAACTACCTGACCATTGCGGACGGCTATATCCTCTATGACACCGAGCTCTCCAAGGAGACGGTGACCCTCTCCGGCCCCAGCACTGAGATCGATAAGGTGGAGACCTGCACCGCCGAGGTGACCACAAGGGGGAGCTCACCGATTCGGTCACGCTGGACACCGCCCTGCGCTTTTATACCAAGAGCGGCAGTGAGGTCAAGTTTGAATACACGAATCTGGAGGAGTCCAGCGTGGAGGTCACGCTGGAGGTCTACAAGATGGCCACCCTGCCCGTGTCGGTCAGCTTTATCAACGCGCCCCGGAATTTTGATCCCTCGGTGCTGGTCTACTCCCTGAGCAAGCAGACCCTGAATGTCGCCGGGCCCGAGAGCCAGATCGAAAAGCTCTCCACCCTGTCTGTGGGCACCATCGATCTTTCCACCTTTGCGCCGAACAAGGTGTATGAGCTGCCCATCGAGCTGCCGGGCAACATCCGCCTGCTGGACAACATTTCCAGCATCACGGTCAGTTTCGACAGCTCCAAGCTCGAGACCAAGACCATGAACCTGCCGCCAGCTGCGTGCAGGTGGTCAATCTGCCCTACCACCTATACCCTCGACCGTGCAGACCGAGCCGGCTGATGAATGTGACCGTCTGCGGACCGGCGGGTCCTGCGTGGGACTACCGGCTGGTGCCGAGCAGGTGGCACGCACTGCGCCAACGCGCATCACGCCTGCCATGTAGAGCCAGAACGCGAGGAACGTGCCGCATACGATGGTGTAGAGCAGCAGGAGCATGCCTCGCGCGTCCAGTGCGGGAATGTTCACCCACGGTTGCGCGAACGGGCATAGGATGAGTCCGGACATGAGGAATGTGATGCCGTTGATGGTCATGTTGCCCCATTTGAGCATGAGCATGACCGGCAGGATGGACATGGCCGCGGTGCTCACCGCGTCGATCAGTCCCCATGCGAGCCCCTGCCATGGCAACGACAGCGAGGTGAAGTTGCCGCCGGTGGCGATGAGGAACGTGCCTGCGAATGCCAGGAGTACGCCGACCAATTCACGCTTGAGGGGCAGTCGTTTGCCGCGCAGGCATACCCAGGCGAGCACGAAGATCAGGTTGAGCGTCTGCAATACGGTGGCGGTTCCGGAGTTCGTCCAGTCGATGGTCATCAGGTAGGAGACCTGCACCAGAAGCACGCAGATCAGTGTGGTGACCAAATATTTCGGATACGATTTGACGTCTTTGACCGCTCCGGCGAGTTTCTGCGGTGTGGTGATGGCCGATCCGACCAGGAAGATCAGGCTGGCGAATAGCGCGCGTACGCAGGAAAGCCAGATCGGATCCAGCTGGTAGTCACGCATCAGCAGTTTGGCCACGGTGCTGTTCATGCCCCACATGGCACCGCCCAGCAGTGTCATGCCAGTGCCGATGAGCAGACTTTTCGGCGTCTGCTCCAGCACATGTTCCGTTTTTTTCGTAGTTTTTTTCGCGGTTTTTTGCGATTCGGAAGTTTTCTGCGATTGCGACGCCTGTCCCGACGTTTGCTTTGCCACGGCCTGCCCTCGCTCTCTCCACGGCTTTCACGGCAAATTCACGGCGATTGTAACGCACACGGTACGCATGCTAAACGTCAGTTATGCAAAACAGAGTTATTCCGCCAAGCTTGCGTTCGGCGCTGACAAAAAATCGAGGATTTTGCCGAGATATGATTCAAGCACGGCATTCGGCATGGAGAAAATTTCGTGCAATGACTGGCTGTATCGCACTTTTTCGATGGAACCGCCGCCTTCTCGCACACGTTCGACGAAGTCATCTTGTGGTCCGTTGAGCACCCACACGTCGCGTCCGGCTTGGAATAGCAATACCGGAGCTTCGATAGCTCCACACATGTCAGGTTTGAGCACGGCTCGGGAAAGCGCCATCGCCTGGTTTGCCCAATCGAACGTGGCCGCGTTGGTCTGGCACGTCACGTCCGCCAAACGTTGCTTGTGGAACCAGCGGATGCGTGCCTCCGAGGCCCCGCGGTAGTCGTCGAGATTGAGGTTGCCGTCGAAATCGGCATGCCCGAACACACGCGATTTGCCGAAGCCAAGCCCGCAGATTACGCCGACCACAATGCGTGCGGCCCACGTCGGCATGCGACCACCGGCGCGATCATCGGCGCGGACAGCACCGCCTTGTCGAACAGCGACGGGTAACGTTCCAGCGCGGCCGCGCCGATGCCGCCGCCCATGGAATGGCAGTACAGGTACATTGGGCCACCATCCGCCGCCTCACGCCCCACAGTCTGTGCAAACGTGGCGAAATCGGCCACATATCGCCGCCAATCGTCAATCCATACCAAACTTGGATTGCTCATATCGTGCGCGGAATGGCCATGCCCGCGATGCTCGAACACGCACACCGAATAGCCGGCCAACAGAAAGTACCACACCATTTCGCTGTATTTGCGTCCGAATTCGGTGAATCCGTGCGAAATGACGATCGTGCCACGAAATACGCCCGAAGCGCCTTCCTCGCGCAACGCGTCGAATGTGCGCGCGTCGTAGCGGTAGTAATGCAACCGGCCGGGGCGCTCCAACTTGGGCAACGCCTTGCCTTCCCAATCGACGGTGGCCGGTTCCATCCAACCTTCCGTCATGCAAGCCTGCAGCGCAGGCAGCACCGTAGCGTCCATTTCGGCGTCATAGCGCGCCTCGTCGATGAGCGTGATAGTCATGGTTCCATCTTAGGCGAACGGCGCCAAGACGAAACCAAGCACAAGCATGTGCGCTGTATAACGATGCGTCAGTGCATCAACGGCGTACCGGAACAACCGAATCGTCACCTCCGCGCGCCATCCTCGCATACTATGGAGGTATGAAGTTCGTTTCACTGCTGATGGTGGTAACGCTGTCTCTTACCGGCACACCAACGTATGCGTACGCGGCGGCAACTCCCGTTGACAACAACGGTGATATCTCCGCTGCCCAAGATTCCAACTGCCCAACATGGCTGCAATGGCTGTGCGGAAAAGGAAAGTGATCGCATGATGTCCACGCGGGAAAAGCATCCCAAGATTCACCGCATCGCGCTGGTCGACAATGATCCGCGAGCGCTGGATTCGCTCAGTGCCGTCATTGCCAGCAAAGTGCCGACCGCGTATGTGGTGTGGACGGCGACTTCAGGCTGTGAGGCGATAGAACGTTGCAGGATGCGAACGGCCATGTCAGTTTGTTGATTCTCGATATGTCGATGGAGGGATTGCAAGGCCCCGCCACGTGTCGTCGGTTGCGTTTGATGGGCCAGCGCATGCCGATTCTCGGTGCAACCAGTTTTTCCATCAATAGTTATCGGGACAAGCTGGTTGAGGCTGGTGCGCAAGGGTTGGTTGGTAAGGAGAATGCCGACCAGTTGGCGCAGATTATTATGCGTATGTGCAATGGCGAGGTGATGGAGGGATTTGAGCCGCCTGCGTTGGCCAATCTGCGTATCAGCAGGGAGGCTGAGACCACTCCCGCGCTTACCGTTCGTGAGGAGCAGATTATTTCCTTGTGCGCGGAGGGCATGCTTGACCGGGACATCGCCGAGCGTTTGGGGATTTCCGAAGCCACCATCCGCAAACATATGCAAAGTATTTTAAGAAAACTCAACTGCAAGACCTCGCGTCAGGCAGTGGCACTGTGGGTGAGGTCCAATGCGCTCTAAACCCGCAACTCAGTACATTGCGTGGCGCAACCGTATGCGCACGCAGCATCCGAACCTGTGGCATCCAATCCGTTTCGCCATTATGCTGATCGTGCTTGCATGGACCATATACGGCGTTTGCTACGAGCCTCCTACCGACATATCTGGCGTGATATGGGTTGCGATGCTGGTTACGGCGCTCGTACTGTCTCCGCTGTTTCTGAAAAGTACATCGGTGGCGATTCTCGTGATTGCCTCCATAGGCGATCTGTTTACTCCCTACGCGCATTTGGGAAATTCTCTTCCCGCGCAGCTTTACGCCTATGGCATGCTCGCATACAGCACTAATGCCATTATCGTGGCAACGTTACTCATATATTACGTTGTTAACATTCTGCTGATTGACCCCCCTGACCCAAATACCAACCCCGTCGCCATGGTCAGCATGTATGCCATGGTGCTACTGCTTGGTCGGACGTTGAGTTGGAGCGAAAAAACAACGCAGAAAAGCTTCGAAGCGGCGCAGAACAAGAATCGTCTGCAGGAATTGGAAAGCCGCGCACGCATTGCCGATGCCATTCACGATGCGGTGACGGGCGATTTGTCAGCGGCGTCGTTTGTGGCGCAACGGCATATCGGTGGCAACTCTAGCGGCCCTGGCGTCGCTGCTGACCCTGCCAACGCAACCACAACTACGGCAACCACAACAGCCGATGCCGAAGACTGGCGTCAAATCAACGAATATATCTTTCCGCATTGACGAACGTGCATCGCGTCATCGACGAATTGAATATGGACGCCACCACTCTCCCCGGCGACGCCGACGGCGAAGCGTTGGCCAATCTGCTGCGAGCAACACTGGATGACGGCGATCGTCGCTTGCGCAAGCTTGGCTTCAATATCACGTCCATCCGGCACTGCGCGGGCGGCAAGCGAGCGCATCGCAAGCAATCGCCGAACTTGCCAATAATCTGCTGCGCGAGATCTATGCGAATATCGCACGCCATGCCGCTCCGGAAAGCAAGGTCGATCTTTCGGTGATGCTCCGGCCGAATGCCATCGAAATCACGCAAATCAATCCCATGAAAGAGGACATGGCTGGAGCTGACGAGCGCGATGACGAACTACCGGGCGGCCACGGGCTCGCCTCGTTCAAGAAGCAGCTCGAATCGTATCAGGGCACGCTCACCACGTCTGCGCAGGACGGCAGTTGGACGTTGTTTGCGTACATTCCGGTGACCGTCATCGACGATTCGCCCGGTTTGCTTGAACAAGTGCAGGTTTGACCATAGCTGCGGATCAGGGTTAGGACGAGCCCGATCCACCGATTTCCGTCTTTTTCAAGCCCAGATTTTTTTTGGGGGGGGGTGCACAAATGTGGTACCCCCTCGCTTGCGAAGTCGTTTTCGCCTGTTTTATGTTGGCATTCGAGAAGGGAACGCGTTCGCCCACGACGTTCGGATGCTTGGCAGTCCGGGAGTCGCAGGGGAACGCGTTTTGTCTTCCTACGGCGCTTTGCAGCACTTTCGTTTGCGATGTTGCCGTTACCGTTACTGCACTGTCGTCACGGTGCCGTCACCCCAACGCTTCCGCAAGGAAATCGCGCTGCAGGATCAGCAGATTTTCGGCAACCGTCTCGTCGTTGGTCATGTGCGTGATGCCGGTCAGCGGCAGGAACGTGTGCTTACGTCCGGTTGCCATCAGCGCCTGGCTCAGGCGCAGGCTGTGCGCGATCGTCACATTGTCGTCGGCGAACCCGTGGATGAGCATGAGCGGGCGATCAAGCTGCGGCGCGTCGGCGATGATCGCTGTTGCGTTCGTACACGGCCGAGTCAAGGCCGAGATAGCGTTCGGTGTAATGCGTGTCGTACAGCGTCCAGTCGGTCGGAGGCGCGCCCGCGCAGGCCGCGGCGAACGTTTCCGGCGCCTCCAACACGGCGAGCGCGGAGAGGAATCCGCCGTACGACCAGCCGATCATGGCGACGCGGCTGAGATCGGGTTGCGGAACGTTGGCTGCCGCATTCTCGCCAGCCAGCGCTTCCAACGCTTCCGGCAGCGCGCGCACGGCGTCGATCTGGTCTTCGAGCGTTACGGATTTCATGGTTTCGTAGATGGCGCGGTCCCATTGCGGGCCGCGTCCGGTGGTGCCGCGTCCGTCGGTGGTGACCACGATGTAGCTTGGTCGGCCCACCATTGCGCGTCCCAATAGAAGGATTGACTTTCGATGACCTGTTGGAAGCCGGGGCCTCCGTAGGGTTTCATGAGTACCGGCAGGATGGCTTCGTGCGCGTATTCACTATCGGATGAGGGCAGCACGATCGCCGTGTACAGCTCACGTTCGCCAAGTCGGGTGAAGTGTACGTTCGGCGTGAATCCGGGGGTTTCGGCATGGTTTTCGATTGGTGCGACCACCATTGACGCCACGTCCGTACCATTTTCGTCGGTTGTGGCGATGTTCATGCAATGCTGCATTTGCACGGTTGCGTCGTCCATGCCCCGTCCGGTCACCACGCAGCCGTTGCCGGCGCGAGACATGCTCCACTGGCCGGGCGCGTAGGTGAGGGGTTCCCATGTGCCGTCATAGCGGATCGACACCACGTCGAAGCTGCGGGCGTCATGGTCGGAGGCATTCGACTGCCAGAGGAACGGCAGGTCGCTTTCAGGCAGGATTTCAGGGGTGCGCTGCACCACGCACAGCACGTCGTCGTCGGTCACGTCGAGCACTTCGCGCACCTGCAGTCCGGCCGGAGTGAAGGGCTACCATCAACGGTGAGTCGGTTCGTATCGACGTCCATGTCGTTCATCGCGCAGATCAAGCGTCCATCCGGAGTGAATGCAGGGGTGCCGTGGATGAGGTCGAGCCAGTAGTCGTTGCCGTGTTCCTCAAGCACGCGCGTGGTGCCGGGGCGTTCGCCTTCCGCGTATTCGGGAATGGCGATGGAGAAGGTTTCGACCTCGTCGCCATTGTCGTCGGTGAAGCCGTTTTCCGCGTCACGCATGGTGGCGATCGGCTCGCTACATGGATGGCGAGCACCTGATCGTGCTGCTGGAGGCGGTCTTGCACAAGGATGATCGGATCGTGGCCTTCACTCCAGCTTACGGCGGCCAGATATTCGTAGGATTCATGGTCCCACTGCACTTCGTTGGCGATTGCCCCGTAGCAGCAGTTGTCGCTGTCGTAGCCGAGTTCCAGCAGGGTCAGCCGCACGTCGGCATTGGCGGTCAACGCTTGCGGATAGCGGTTGGCTTGCGCCGGATTGGTTGGATTCGCGGGGTCCGACAGATGCCAGATCGGTTCGGGGGATTCGTCGTAGGTTTCGAAGAGCACGTATTTGGAGTCGGGTGACCACCAGAAGCCGTCGTAGCGGTCCATTTCTTCGCCTGCGGCGAATTCCGCCAATCCGATTTTCCATTCGCCGTTCTGCGGTGCCGAGGCGACCACCGAAATCGCGTCGCCGGTTTCTTCATCGTTGGCGAGATCCACGTCCACCAGATACGTGCCGGTGGTGTACATGATGTGCCGTCCGTCGGGACTGATGCGCGGGTTCAGCACCGGTTTGAGTTCATCTTCCTCTATCGTGATGGCTCGCGTCGCGCCCGCCGTAAGGTCGGTGAGGAAAAGCTGCCCGTTGATGGTGAAGGTCACGCGGTTGCCGGCACCGTCGACGCAATACGAGACGATGCCGGATCCGCCTTCGCGCGCACGTTCGCGTCGCGCCTTCTCTTCCGCCGGAACGTCTTCCGCGTCGGCGTCGGCAAGCAATACGCGCGGATCGGCGAGCGGAATCTCACCGATGTTGCCGTCTTCGTCGATCACGCTCATCCACAGCGAGGTGACGGTGTCTTCCGGACCGTCGGAACGCAGGAACAGCGCGCGGGAGCCGTCTGCAATCACGCGCGCCGAACGCGGAGCGCCGCAGGAAAATCGCAAGTACGTGCTTTTTTACGGGGGAACTGTCGAATCGCATCTGTCATGCTCCCAACCTATCACCATCCCAATTCCACCTTCCGTGAATTCGTGCATCGTGGAAATCGGGGGCGAAGGTAGTCATATTCGCGGATAAATACCCCCTAAATGATGCTGGGGATGGATTTATGCATGAAATTTTTGCAATTAAAGGACTTACGAATTGGCGCTCGGCGCTCTACCGCGTAGGATGGGTGAGGATAGAAAGGGACAAGCATGAGTGTTCTCGACCGATTTGAGAAAAGCGTGGAAGGCGCCGTCAACGGGGTTTTCGCCAAGTTCGGGTCCAAGGACCTGCAGCCCGTCGACCTTTCCAGCGCTCTGGAACGTGAGATTGACAAAGAGGCCATGCCCGTCACGCGAGACCGTACCGTGGCGCCGAATGAGTACCGTTTCAAGCTGAGCACGCCGGATTTCAACAACATCGTCGAATGGGGCGCGGAAGCGTTGGCCAATGAGCTGGCCGACAACCTCACCCAGTACGCGAAGGACCAGCATTACGCGTTCGTCGGTCCGGTCGTGGTGATCTTCGAAGAGGACCTTGACCTCACCAAGAGCAATTTCAAGCTGACGAGCGAATCCGTGCAAGGCAATACCGTGCCCGTCACCACCGACGCGCAGACCGAAGACTGCCCGATGCTGGAAATCGGCGAGCACCAGTATCTGCTCACGGAAAGCAAGACCATCATCGGCCGCGGATCCGACTGCGATATCGTGATCGACGATCCGGGCATCTCCCGCCGCCACATGCAGATCGACATCACCGACAACGGCAACACCGTCATCGCACGCGATCTGGGCTCCACCAACGGCATGTATGTCGAAGGCCATCATGTCGAGGCGGCCACGTTGCTCGACGGCAACACGATCACCATCGGCCGCACCCGAATCCTGTATTGGGCCTCTTCGCAGGATCAGGAGTAACCAACCCCAACCTCGGGAGTTGCCTCTATGCTCACTGAACTTACTTTCGCGATCCTCAAGTACGGCTTCCTCGTACTGCTCTGGATCTTCGTGGCCTGTACGGTGCGTTCGCTGTACAGGGATGTGGAAACGCTCAGCCCGCGCAAGTCGCGGGCTCATCGCCGTAAG
>ENA-OQAZ01001088-OQAZ01001088.1-human-gut-metagenome-genome-assembly--contig:-NODE-1088-length-13790-cov-1.377443_pt1 | contig 13790 bp, 17 predicted proteins | sample MGYA00242737_ERZ504531 | MGnify/ENA primary metagenome ERZ504531 (study PRJEB26092, sample SAMD00036244) | human gut metagenome | host: Homo sapiens | study: EMG produced TPA metagenomics assembly of...
GATACCATTTATGAAAAAATCGGGGAACGCGGGAACAATTTTTCAGAAGGGCAGGCACAGCGCCTTTCCATTGCAAGGGCACTGCTTAAAAATGCACCGGTACTGCTCCTCGATGAAGCCACTTCGGCACTCGACATTGAAACGGAAAAACAGGTTTTAAAAAATATTATGGAAGATTCACTGCCGAGAACGTGCATTGTTACGACACACCGCCCGACAGCATTGAAATTATGTAAAAATGTATATGCCATACAGGATACACGCTGCAGGCAGCTTTTGCCGGAAGAAATACAAAAAATCATCAGGGACTTTTAAAAATCCCTGATGATTTTTTATGCCGCCTGTTACGGATTCTTATGTATTAGCACATACCGACATCGCCCCAGTCAATCGCATCATAAGGCTGGTGTCCGATACGCTCCCAGTTTGGATAGCGGTTGCCGTTATCAACATCGTAGCTTCCCCAGTATTTTTCAAGCTGGAGTCCGCAGCCGTTGTAACGGAAAGCCGGACATCCGTTACAGCCGAAACGCTGGATATAAGAAGTTGTATTATTATAGTCCGGTGCATGCCATACACCATTCATGTATTTGCTGTCGCATTTCGGTGCGGAAACCCCGCTGTCTGTATTGTCACCGCTGGCAGCATATACCCCTTCATAATGCTCCTCTGTGTCGATAATGACAGGTTTTTCATAGTTTGCCATAACTGATAAACCTCCAATTCATTACATTTCTGTATTAGAATAATCCTTTTTATTTAGTCAGTCAATACTTTTGACCTATTTTTCAAAAAAGTTTTAAATCCCGCAAAAGACGGCTGCGCTGGGAAGCCTTTTTTAAAAATGGACAAGGTACTTGTCTTGCGGATTCTGCGGTTGTTTCTCAAAAAACGGATAAGTGTTGTGCACCACAGATATGGCCATAAAAGGATACAGTCGGAATGGCTGTTTCCCAGTTTCATCTGATGGTGGAATTCACAAAGAAACCCTGTCAGACTGCTGTTTTTTAAAAATACCATACGGTTAGTGCTGGAATGTCCGAATTCTTCCGCCTCCAGTATTTCATCCATTAAGGCTGCATAGTGCTTGCGGTTGTGGGAAAGAGCCTCCTTTTCAGAAACATTTCCAAATAAAAATGAAATCTGCGTGTAAGGCAGTCCCAGATACAGTACACACAGCGCCGTAACCGCTTTCGCAAAATTTTCAAGCCGTGTTTTTTTTAGAAGCTGTAAAAAGACCTCTTTTGTGTCCTGTGAAAGACCGCGTTTCCAAAAGACTGTCCAGTCACATAACAGCTTTACACCAAAACCCGCACGCACAAAGTGCTGTAACATATGCAAAAGCAGATAGTACGCATCGTAGGGGTCAGTGGCGGCACAGATGGGATATCCCAGTATGGTTTTGTGAATCCTGTGACTATTATATTCAGGTAAAAGTGCCGCAATGTCTGTATTTAGTTCATTTTGTTCAAATGGTTCGGAAAGCATGGCATGCAGTTCAATATGAAAATGTTCCGGAGCCGTAAATACAGTATGGTGATGTGTCAGCTGTGTGGATTCTTTTTGAAATCCGTGGTTTTCCAAAACGCAGACAGCCTGTTCAAACTGTGCAGGATATGGAATCAGCAAATCGATATCTCCCGACTTGCGTGCTTCCGGGACAGGATAAAGCTGTGCAGTCTGCCAGCCTTTTAAAAGCAGGACAGAAATGCCGGCTTCTTCTAAAAGGGTAATTAAAAAACTGCTGTAATATAACAGTCGGTAATTTTGCAGGACAATCTGCGTGCTTTTTATCTGTACCTGTTGCATTAGTCTTGCGGGATTTGCGGTATCTGTAAAGTCTGTGCCGGTATAAAACTGCCGGTTTGATTCTGTATCGGCGTGGAATTTTGCGTTTCACACTGCGCTGCGCAGACATTGACGGCGGTAAGCGTATCATACAGCAGGGATAAGACACTGTGTCTGTCTGCGGTATGAATCAGTTCTGTCCAGTTCATATCATCAGAGTATTTTTTAAAGAAATCCGATACAAGGCGAAGTTGTTCCCGGTCGGCGGATTCTTTGTCAAAGCCTATAGCCGGGTCGCCGGAAAGTGCAAATTTTAAAAAAATGAAGCAATATAAAATCTTCGTTTCTCATTTTCGTAATCCTCTCCATTTATGAAGTAACAGCTGCATAGCATCATTGTTTTTATAAAGTATGATAAAGACAAAATTTACTACTAACGTACAGCAGACCAGACGCAGTGTCATATCGGGAATGATGCCGGTAATATGAAATGCAGCTGTGCATTTTTCGCATAAAAAATGAGCTGTCAGCCATACAGCGCCACATTCGATACAGTAGAGCAAAAGCCTTCGGTAATACGGAAATACCGGTGTCTGGAAGTGATACTTATATAAAACAAACGGTTCAATCCAGAGTGTTGTGGTAACGGTGCTGATAAAAGTTCCCATAAAACGCCGAATGTACCAAAGCGTTGTGCCAGTATAATGGAAACAATCAGATTAATCAGTGCTTCGGCAATGGATTTATACCGGTCATACCAGAACAATCCCAAAGAATTTCTAAAAATCAGGCAGGAACGGGTAAGCCCCCGGATATAAAAATTAATGCACAGAATCCATACGATATCGGTTGTAAACAAATATTTTTCACCGAAACTCAGCACAATAAAGGGATTGAGCAGCTCAAACAGGCAGAATTGCGGCAAAAGAAAACATCCAGTGGTTGAGTAAAAAGACGGAAGAAAAAATCGTCTAGCACCCGCTCTTTGGAAGCTGTTGCACCGAGATTGCCGACACTGGCGGTAATCCCCTGAAAGGTTTCGTTTAAGACCTGCTGGACAGAGCCAATCAGCAGATAGTAATTGGAATAACAGCCGACACTGGCAATGCCGACAAAGCTTGAAATCAGCAGGTTGTCAGTGTTATTGACAATCACATCTCCGATTTTGTGCATCATCATGGCACGGATATTTTTTAAAATGTGCTTCCGCTCCTGCTTTTCAACAGGAGCAATATTTTTATCCCGCAGAAACGGGAAAATCCGCTCAGCTTTTTTTGAAATGTAAATGTTTGAAAACAGTGTCGTCAGGATATATACATATAAGTACAAAATGAAATTTTTCGTAAGCAAAAGGACCGCAATCTGGACGATATCCTGAAGTACCCATGAAACGGTTTTGGAAAGTGTTCCAATGTACATGAGCTGATGGGCATCAAGCAGGGTGCGCTTGTATACAAACAGATAAGACAGCACTGTGTTAAACAGATACAGGATATAAATATAAGTCAGGTGCGGAATATCCGGTTTGTTTTTAATTAAAATGTCCATAAACGGAATGACACAGATTCCGGCGGCGGCAACAAACACAGCCACAAAGCGGTAAAACCACTGATACAGGTGCATAATGGATTTCTGCGCTTCCGTGTTGCCGTCTGCAATTGGTTTATACAGGGCAAAGGAAATCGCCGTTTCAATGCCCATTTCCGACAGGGACAGTACATTTAAAATGTCAGTAAACAGTCCGTTGATACCGACGTAATTTTCCGACAGCACATGGGTAAAAACAACGCGCACAACATATCCCATAAGAATTGCGGCGGCTCTGGAAAACAGGGCAATGCTGGTATTGTATGCAGAATACTGTGTACGCGATTTGCTGTTCAAAAAAAGACCTCCAATCATTGTGGTTTCATAAAATTACTGCCCTTTTTCAAAAGAAGAAGGTTCAGGAAAAGCGCGGAAAAGCGGTATTAATCTGTGTTTTGGACACGTTCAAAATTCAATGGCTGTATTGGCATCATTGATACAGATGATATCTGCTTTCTGCTTTTTAATGACAGACACAAGCTTTTTATTATCCGAAGCCGCATTAAAATAGCGGAAGCTGCGGCAGACATTTCCGCTGTAAAATAACCGGTCAGTTTCTGCCATTCCCGCAAAAGGTACTGGTTGACATCGTCTGCATGACGGAACTTGTGTAAACAGGTTGCATCTAAAAAGTGAATACTCCTTTTCCCAGAGTGTTTCATAGGTTGATCTGCAAAGCGGTGAAGCGCCGTGTACCGTATAAAAACCGGAAAACAGCGGAAAAGCCAGTTCTAGAAAGTTATAACAGAAATAAAGTGGCGGATATCCGGGTTTAAAATAATTACGCCACTGATGGCGGATATTTTCACGTTTGTTAAAATATTTTGACAGCACCAGCGTATTATTTAAAAAGATATGTGACATGACCGGATTGGCGGGATTTGCAACAACCGGCTGTAAGGCAAGCATATCACAGGGCTTTCCGCTTTTAAAAAAATGCTGCGGCGTTACCGGGCGGATTAAAAAGACATCGTCATTAAAGTAGACAAAATTTTCTGAAAGTCCTGGTATCCGGTGCAGATTTAATTCAATAGTATGCGAATTATAAGTCGGCAGATACTGCGGTGGAATAAAATCCGTGTGTTTTATGATATGCAGTTTCGGGTGTGCGGTATTCAGCCACGCAGGAAGATGTCCCCATGTTACAAAATAAATATTATGAACCCAGGTGCATTTTTTTCAATGCCGCGGAACCAGTATTTTAAATGATCCCAGTCGCGGTAGCTTCTTTCCGGTTATCGGCTTCACTGCCGGATGCAAAATGGCTTTTTTCATCAAGCCATGCAGGGTCACTGCCATCGACCCATGTAATTACAAAATCTAAAGTGGAAGACTGCATACTTTTTTTTGTCATAAATTGCCTGCTTTCTGTTGCCATGATATAACTTATATCATATATTTATAATGTTAGGGTCAAAAGCCTCCAACTATGATGTGAGGATATTGTATGCTGCGCCTTCTTTATCCTTACATTTATAAACATACGTTATTGCGTTTTTCGCCCTGTTTTGCAGGGCTGTTCGTTCGTTAATGGTGTTTGTGCTCATTATATCATATGTTGCAATGAATTAGAAAGGTAAATGCAATGAAAAATAAACCGGAAAATAGAAATTTGCAGATAACCCGCCGGGCAGTCTGTATTCTTGCAGTCTGTGTGACTGTGGTGATTTTAGGAACAGCTGGACTGTGTTTGTATTTTGTATACAATAAAAAGCCGGTGTGGACGCAGGCAGATTTAACGGTGACACAGGAAGTTCTGCACAATCCGTACTGTGGCTGGTATCAGATTTACGGCTATACGCTGACGGACGAAAGTCAGACAGCCGGACAGAATCCGGCATGGAGTGTCTTGGATACAAAGATTTCTGCGGCTGTTGCACAGAGTGAAAGTGCCAATGACCGGCTGGCGCTGCTTCAAATCAATTTAAAACAGTTTGCAGACCGTGACCTTACCGAAAATGCGCTGGCAGAGCTGAAACATATCCTTACCCGCTGGGAAGAAAGCTCCTGCAGCCTGATTCTGCGTTTTTTATATGACTGGGACGCAATGCGCAAAGCACTGAGCCAAACGACATTTCACAGATTGAAAAACATATGCGGCAGTGCGCACAAATACTGAATGAGCATAAAGACAATATCTATCTGGTGCAGGGAATTTTTATAGGAAATTACGGTGAAATGCACCACTCCCGTTTTTCATCCGAAGAGGAACAGATACAGCTTTTTACGGTTTTGCGGGGCAGTCTGGATGATGAAATTTATATGGCAGTACGTACACCGGCTCAGCTTCGTGCAGTTTTGGCGGCGGATCATCTGGATGAAGGACAGGCGGCGGTTATAAAAACAGGGCTGTTTAATGACGGTATTATGGCATCGGAGTCGGATTGGGAACGTATACCGACAGAAGCGTGAACTTTCTTATCAGGATGAAGTTTGTCTTACCGTGCCAAACGGCGGCGAAGCCGTATCCGATACCGTTTACAATGACGTTGAAAATGCAATGAATACATTGCAGACAATGCACGTATCGTATTTAAACCGTATGTATGATGAAAAGGTTTTAAAAAAATGGAAAAATCAGCCGTATGAAGACACGACAGGTTATGATTATATCGGCGCGCATTTAGGTTACCGCTATGAAATCAGCGGGACGGCATTTTCTTATAAAATGTTTGGACAGACGGCACAGCTTACGTTTTCAATAAAAAATACCGGCTTTGCACCGGCATATTATGATTTTACGACAGAACTGCGGATATGTGACATGGAGGGAAATATCATACAGACACAGAATCTGGGTGAACAGTTCTCAACCACAGCATTACAGCCGGACAGCCTAGTTACACTCTCCTGTCCGGTGTTTTTGCACATTGCAAAGGGAACTTATCAGGTTTATCTGAAAATGAGCAGTCCAAAGAGCGGTGAAAAAATCCGATTTGCACTCACAGAAGAACCGACGGAAAACGGATACCTGTGTGGTACCTTTATATTTGAGTAAATAGAGTTCCGATATGGAATCAAACAGACAACAAAATACAGGCGTAAATTTATATGACCGTCAGGATTCCCACTGTATCACAGTTATCAAAAAAGACTTTTTTTTTGACTGCGTTTCAGTGCCATGGAAACAGTTAGTTTATACTGACCGGAAGAAAGCGCTATAAGCGGGCAGTCAACGGATACGATACACTGCTCTCCCGCCGGGAGTTTTGCAATCTCACGCCTGCCAAGTACGGTGTTTTCTAACGGCAGACAGGGTGCATTATTTATATTATCAGCCGTACAGCAGACAGCAGACAGTGTTAAAATGACCGGCTCATACAGGGCGGCAAAGCCGGTATTTTTTATGGTAATTATAAATTTGGAACAGTTTTTATCTGCCGCTTTGACAGCGGATAAAACCAGACAATACCCCAGACGGCGTCGATTTGTTCAAAGACGGATTCAGTTTTGTCTGTCTTTTGTTCTTTCCATTTTTGAAGTACGGTGCCGTCATACTGGCTGTTCAGGTAAGAAACGTGCATTTTGGTGAGCGTTTCAATTGCGGTATCCCCGTCATTGTATGGATTCGGCATGATAACCTCCCCACCGTTATAAACCTGCATACACCGTTCCTGTTGAAAAGAAAGCTCTGCACTCCTGCTCCACTTTCCGTCACCGGAGTTTACGTTCCCCCAAGACACATTATCAGAGGGAATATTACCGGAGACGGTATCCCCCGGCGGCATAAGTGCCGTAGTCGGTTTCAGAGCCGGTGATGGCATCGTTATACAGTCCGGTCAGGGAAAGAATCCGTCCGCGTGTGCCGGTATCCGTATATTCAGACAGTCCCGTTTCAAGACTGCGCAGCTGTGCGGGCGTGCGCACTGCCATGGCGACAGCGCCTTTTGTGGCATGATAAAAGCTGTCTATCAGACGACAGAGGCTTTGTCTGTCGCAGAATTTGGAAGTATGCATTTCTCCCCAGCTTCCGATAAAAAGTCCCTGTGTAGTGTAGATATGTGCAGCATATTTGTAAATGATACTGCCAAGCTGGTCCATATGGGACTGGATTTGTGAAAGTCCAGCAGGTTCGTGTTCCATGCCTTTTCCTTCATCATCATAGATAATCCGCAAGATCATGTCTTTGTTATGACGGGCAAAAAAAGACAAAATTTCTTCAAAAACCGTAAGTGCCGGTGTATCAAAACTGCGTGCAGCATAATTTCCGATACAGACACGTACCAGGCACAGGGATTCCTGTTTTTTTAAACACCACTGCAATTCCTCAAAATCAGGACGTTCCGGGAGGGTAAACGGATAAATGCTGTACCACCCTCTTTTGGGATTAACCGTGTGGTCATCTGCTTTTTCAATGGTAGATACGGCTTAAATTTATTGTGTTTTTTGAATATCATTGTTATAACGCTCCGCTTTCGGTACATTTTTAAAGATTTTCTGCCGGATTAAAACGGCAAGAATACTAAAAAACATATGAAACATATAGCCGATTGGTTTTAAACCGGAGTGCATGCTCTTTCCGTGTTCTCTTAAATGCATGACCGCCGGAATTTCCACAATATTAAAATCTGATAAAAGCATATTGGTAATCATATTTGCATCCGGGTACTTTTCATCAAAATTGCCGAATTTTGAATAGCACAAGGCGGCACGGCGGCTTAATCCCTGTAATCCCGTTGTCGGGTCCATGATGGTACGTCCTGTTGACCACTTGATAATATGGCGGAATAAGAAAAATGCAAAACGTTTTAAAGCCGAGGTTTCAAAGTACGGACTGTCGTTTAAATAGCGTGACCCCAGTACAATATCGGGATAGACACCGTTTTCATCAGGGGTCTTTAACGCATGGTACAGATTGATTAAATTACCGGCATCGTGCTGTCCGTCCGCATCCATCTGAATGACGTAGCGGTAATTACAGCGGATTGCATACTTATAGCCAAGCTGTAAGGCACTGCCGTAGCCGAGGTTAAATACATGCGTGACAACGGCATGGTGTCTTGCTTTGACGATCCAGTTGGTGTTATCCGAAGAAGCATCATTCATAACCAGAATATCAGCAAATTCAGCAATTTCAGGCTGCTCCAGACGGTCTAAGACCTTGGAAATATTTTTTTCTTCATTATAAGCAGGTATAATAATTAAAACTTCTTTCTGCATTAATTTGTCCTCCGCAATTATCCCTGTAAGATTTGCATTATAGCTTAAGGTGAGTAAAGTAAATCACGAATCATATGAATATCGTTTTCAAAATGGCAGGCTTTTTGTGCTGCCGCCCTGCCAAAACTTTGGGCAGTCTGCGGATGCTCTATCAGATATTCCACCGCATTTGCAATGCCTTCTGGTGAAAACGGACAAAGCAGACCGTCTACACCTGAAACAATCTGTTCGCGGTTGCCGCTGCAGTCGGATGCCGCAATAGCACAGCCAAGCACCTGCGCTTCCTGTATGGCAATGCTCTTGCCTTCAAAACGGGTCGCATGAATATAAAAATCTGCCATTTTAAAATACGGATACGGATTGGTCTGCATTCCTAAAAAATAAAATGGTCTTCTACGTGTAGTGACCGGGCAAGCTGTGTGAGTCTGCCGTATTCCGGACCTTCCCCGATAATATACCAGTACACCGGGTACTGCTTTTCTAACAGCAGTTTGAGGGCATAAACCGCACAGTCAAATCCTTTCTGTGGTGTCAGTCTGCCAACGTCAGCAGACGGATTCCTTCATGCATGGACTTTTCGGCGGGTGAAAGTGCCTTTTGCCGGATTGCTTCGGTGTCAATCAGGTTGTGAAAAACCGAAAGCTTCTGCTGACATTCTGGATAGACACCGGCAAACACACCGGCTGTTTCATTGGAAACTGCAAAAATCCTGTCAAAATCCACATAACAGTCCTTATCCAGTCTGCGTGTATACCCTGCCTGTACATAGTCAACATGGATAAATGCCGCTTTTTTAGCGGCAGATACATGATCGTGTACATAGTAGGCAGAACCGCCCTCAATATACGAAACCGCTAAGTCAAAATGCGTGTCAAACCGTTCAGACCCGTCTGATACAATCCGCCACAGCAGCTTTTCAAGCGGTGTGTTTTTGCGGTTTAAAAACAGATAGGACAGGTTATGAAAAAATGCATCATGGCAGAAATTTTTTATGAGTACTGTCTTAAAAAGAAGAAATTTTCCTTTTTTAGATAAGACCGATTCCCAACAGAAATGACGGTTGAGCAGGTGGACATAGGTGGGCAGTTCACGGACGAGTTCTCCCTGTCCGCACAATACATATAAAGAAATATCATATTCGTTTTCAGGCAGTTTTTTTAACAGGGTTATCAGCGCGGTTTCCGCACCGGCGCGTCCCAGTGTATTGATTACAAATAAAATTTTTTTCTTCATACGTACTCCAATATTAAAGTTCTGTTTTGTTTTTTCCGGTCAGCTGCTGTAATTCTGTAAGAATCCGTTCATTTTCCTGGTTTAAAAGGGAAACCTGCATGGCAAGTTCCTGATTTTTGCGGCTTAAAACAGAAACATATTCGGAAATCTTAAACAAAAACAGGACCAGAAAGGCGGATAAAATCATCTGTGCAGGACCGGAAAAAACAGCGAAAGTCCAGGTACAGAAGCTGAGTGCCGGAATAATGCCTGCAAGAATAAAAAACAGTGCAAACAGACACCACCCCAGTAAAAAGCCTTCTTTTAATTTTTTTCCGGCATAAGACAGCATTGCACAGACAAACAGCAGGATTCCGAATACAATGAGTATTATGCGAAGTATTATAGGCGGCATAGTATAATTTCTCCTTTCTTAGTGCGGGGGTTCATTTTTGCGTATCCGGGTACACCTGTCCGCTTGGGCGGGTGCCGGAAACCTGTTTTAAAATCGTACCGTTGCAGAAAATATGGTTTTTTCATATGCTTTTCCAGCCGGCACAGTCTGAAATATGAAAATGTCCATCCGGCAAATGCACCAATTGTCAGTCCGCCGCCATACCAGACGGGACTGGTATTTAACAGACAGATACTTGAAGCCAGTGTCATCAGACAGAAAATACAGCCGGTATACAAAGCACCGTTTAAGTCGTTAAAATAATATAAAAACAAAAAGACCGGATACATTAAAAACAGGATAAAATATCCGGCGGCAAGGCACGGGTATACCTGAATAATCGTGCCGGTATAGCCGAAGCGCTGAAGCACAATCAGGCTGACTAAAAAAAGCACGGTTGAAATAATAAACTGAATCCGCACCAAAGACATCAGTTCATCTGCAAGCAGACGGAACATACGCATGCCGGTTTTTTGAATGTCAAGCAGCCGTCCGCCGATAATGGCTTCCGAATACTGTTTGTATCTGGCATTGAATTTCATTTCAACCAAAACAATAAAAATAATGCTTGCAGAAATGTTCGTAAACATCGCCACGCATGAAGCATAATCATACGTTTCAGCACACACGAAAGAACCGGCAGTCCGGATTTGTAAATCAGATGTCCAGAATACAAAATTATGCACGAACAGTCCGAGTGTGTAAAAAGTATTGGCAAGAATCAGTTTCCGGTATTTTGCAATGTGTTTCAGTATTTTTTTATATTGGTGGCTGTATTCCGTAAAATACTGCGTAAGCAGTGCTAATCCAAGGGATGCCGTAATTAAAAAGCCGGCAGTCAGAGCAAGCAGCATGGACATACAGACACTGATACCTATATAATATACCAAAAATAACGATAAGAAAAGGCTGATTATACTTCCAACAGCATAAAAAAGTGAAATCTTTATATAGTCCTTGCAGATTGATAAATACATCATCGTATAAAAAATAAAGGACAATGCGATAAAACAGCAAAAGGATATAAAAACGTATGCCGGGCGTACTCCGCCAGAGAGCCACTCATGCAGACAGAACGGAATCCCCATCAGGCAGCAAAAAAAGAGTCTGTATCAGCAGTCCGAGGTAATAGCATGGCATAATATCTGCATAAGTTTCTTCAAAAATAACATCGGAAATGTATCTTTGAAAGAACGGCATTTAACGGCGCGCTTGCCAGCAGTGAAAAAATAAAAATATAAAGCACGGTGTTCTGGAACAGCTGTTTTTCATAATACGATTCTTGCGTGTAGCCCAAAAGCCGCTGCATGATAATCAGTGTTACAATGACAAGCAGCATCGGCGCAATGGTAATGACAATACTGTATCCGGCACCCGCAATGTGGCTGCTCATAGATTTTTATTAAAAATTATTTAATCTTAAACCAACCCTGCCATAAATGGCTCCTTTCTTTAAGACGTTTTTTTCTTTGTTAATTCCCTGTAAATGTCGGCATAGGTGCTGCGCATCTGTTTGATGGTGTATTTATTCATCAGGCGGCGGTAGCCGTTTTCACCGTATTCGTGCCGCATTTTTTTCATTGGCGGCGAGTGTCAGCATCGCATTTGCAATTTCCTCGATATTCATAATATGCGTTAAAATGCCTGCCTCACCGAAGTCATCGGATTCGCCGAGTAACAGCCCCTTACAGTTACCAACATCGGTTGCAATCACCGGGCGGTGAGCCGCAAAGCTTTCAAGAATCGTAAGCGGCTGGCCTTCGCTGACACTGGTAAGAATCGTAAAGTCCATTTTTCCGATGTAGTCTTTGACCTGTACCCTGCCGGTAAATACAATATCTTTAATCTGCATATCCCCGACAAGACGGAAACACTCTGAAGCATAAGTTTCGTCTTCATCAGCAGGTCCCATAATCCAGAGCTTTAACCGCGGGTTTTTCTGTTTTGCATAGGCAAATGCCATAATCAGTGTTTTGACATCTTTAATCGGTGTGACTCGTAAAATTGCTCCAATATGAATCATTGGGTCTGCCGGGTCTTTTTGTGGAATATTCCGGTAAAGTGCGGGACGTATGCCGTTGGGTGTCACAATCGTTTTTTTTTCGGGACAGCCCAGTTCAATCTGTAAGGTGCGGGCATGTTCAAATAAAGAAGTGACTTTATCCGCAGTCTGGTAAGCAAACAGCGACATTTTGGCAAACTGTTCAATCCACAGATTTTTATACAGTCCCCGTATCCACGAAGCTTTGATGATTTCTTCTTCACGTTCTCTGGTATAAATGCCGTGTTCCGAGATTAACAAGGCACTTTCCGGTGCAGCAGTTTTGCCATACTGCCAAGCACACCGGAATAGCCGGTTGCGACACAGTGGTATAAATCTGCTTTTGGCAGATCGGACTGCATGGCAAGAAAAAGCGCAGGTACATGGAGCGCATTGTCCATAAAAAGTCGGAAAAAACAATTTCACTGTGTTTTTCTTCGTAACATTCAATAACGGCATCTAAAAAATCCGGTCCCATCAGCAGGGCATTTAAAGAAAACTTCCGGCTTTGCAGCAGTGTTGTCAGTGTTACCCAGTCAGTATCTTTGCCAAGCAGCAGGCTTTTTAAGGCGGCAGCTTCTTTTGCAGACAGATGGCAGTGCTTCCGTGACTTTCCCTTACCAGTCCACTCACAGTCATTTAAGTAAACTTCGTGTACTTCGGTGACATTTTCCGGCAGGGTATACTGGAATTTTTTGCTGATGCTTCTGTCGGAAATAATTGCAAGGACACTAAAACTGACGCGGGGAAAAGAGCAGATCAGATTGTTAATCCAGCCGGAAACCCCGCCGACAACGTAAGGGTAACATCCTTCAGCAATAATACAATATTTTCATAAACTGCTCCTTCCTTATTTTTAAGCGATTATGGTTTACGGTATCGCGCTTCGGAGTGATAAGATAAGCACCATCCTCAATCTTTTCAGCAGCGGCACCGTCTATGTCTTCAATTTCTTCATTGTGCAGGCGCAGCATAAAGAAAGTGTCTTCACTGCGGTTTTTGATTTGCAGCGTAATGGTATTACCGGTGCGCATACTGCTGTAATCCACGGCTAAAAAGGCGCGGATACGGCTGGCTGCCTGAGTGACCGTACAGCTTTGATAAACCGATTTAGGCGGTAGATAGGCTGCCAGTGCCGTCGCCGTTTTCTGGTAAAATTTATCCCACAGCACATTTTCATCATCCTCCTTCGGATTACAGATTTCCGTACAGTCAACACCGATACTTGAATAAGCAAGTGCCGTATTTAAGGTTTTTTGTATAAAATCATTTTTATAACTGTAGCAGTGCCGTCTGACAAGAGTTTCATCTGTAAAACATCATTTCCCACATACGCAAATAAACAATTCCCGTCATTGCTGCTTTTTTCGGTAACAATAGTCTGCAGTGTATTTGTCAGTTCCGGTGAGCCGTTTAAAACTTCGGAAATCTCACTTTCCTTTGCATAAAGAGAAAGAAAGCGGTAGTGCTGTAAAAAAGTGCGGTAAACAGAAGTAATCTTTTTGCAGCTTTTCGCGGATGGAGGTATCCGTATCTCTTGTGGAAGAC
>ENA-OQAZ01001089-OQAZ01001089.1-human-gut-metagenome-genome-assembly--contig:-NODE-1089-length-13787-cov-2.582211_pt1 | contig 13787 bp, 10 predicted proteins | sample MGYA00242737_ERZ504531 | MGnify/ENA primary metagenome ERZ504531 (study PRJEB26092, sample SAMD00036244) | human gut metagenome | host: Homo sapiens | study: EMG produced TPA metagenomics assembly of...
AGAAAATGCTGCCGCAGCGCACCTTCTCCTCCAACAACGGTGACAACCGCTGTCTTTCCTATTTCAAGATCCTTAAGTGTCATACTATGTCACTTCCTTTGTGAATATATAGACTTTGATGTCTTTTTCAGAAGCCATTATAGCAATTCGTGATGGATTTGGAAATAGTTATTGAAAATATTTTTCATTTATAGTTTAGTAGATCTTTTTTCTTGGATCAATAAAGTACACCTTTTTGTTTTCTATTGATGTAAATGGTCCTGGAAAACTTTGTTCTCCTCTAGCTTCCCCAAAGAAATCTCCTGCCGTGAGTGTATTTGTTGATACTGGCTTTAACTTCTCTGCGTTGTCTATCAGATTTATTCTCTTTTCCTGTCCATGGAAAAAGACCGGCTTTTTAGCTGCCTCATCAAATGTAATGGTATATGCCTCAGTATCTACCTTAACACAAACCCAGGCAGTCTGTCCATTTTGATCAAAACCATAAAATTCCTTCCATGTTTTTAAATCCAAGCATACCTCTGGTTCTGGATACATTACACGCAAATATCCAGAAGGCTGATTTGCATAACAGTTATTTTCTGCCTCATTATGCTGTGTAGGAAATGTAATTGCAGACTGACCACATTCATAGAAAAAATTGTTAAAAATTCTAGTATCACGTCCCGTTCCGCCTCGCATCATATCCTGCTCCATGCGAAATGAAACTGGCTTTGCAAAATATCCAGAACCTCTGCACTTTCCAAAGAAATTATTAGAAAGATACAGATGATCAGTTCCTTCACCATACACACCATATCCATTTACCACATCGTGTTCACGCAGCTTATACCAGCCACTTGAACCAGGCTCCTTCGGGATTTTTTCCTGGTCAAACCTGCCCTCTATGTTCCAGAAAATATTGTTATCAATCAAGTTTGTCTCATCTCTGCTGCACTCAATAAAAACTGCCTCTCTTTGCTCAATACCATCTAAAAACAAATTTTGTGTAATGCGGTTATTTTCATTTCCGCAATCAAGCCACAAATGATCGGCACGATATGTTCGTTTAAAAATATTACGGCGAAACAGACTTCCCACACTGTTATGCAGTTTTATGCCCGCAGCTTCCCAGGACAATTCCATTTTCTGCCATCCTGTTCCTTCGATTAAATTGTCCTCTATAAGCACATGCTCTGCAAATAACCCTGCAATTCCGCAAACACCAACATCCTTGATATGACATCCTCTAATAATTGTGTATCCGATTTGTTGATCCGGTAAAATATCATGATGCCAGCATTCATTTCCAATATCAATTCCAACTGCATTTGACCAGTCAATTGTGCAGTTCTCAATAATCCAATGATGACCGCGCATGCATGAAAGAGCTCCACGTTGCGGAACTGGTGCTCCCATCGCTGCATGTGCACAAGTGATTCCTTTAACATGAATATATGAAAGAAACGGAATCTCGGGTGCAAAACATTGCTCTCGGCATGTAAGTTCAATCGTATGCATTCTCGGGTCTTCATCATTTTCCAGTCGAAAATGTATCGTCTGACCATTTGCTTCTACCCAATAGCTTCCTGGCTGTTCTGTCATCTGACGATAAAGTGCTACCTGTACAAGTGGTTTTCCATCGCAAAATACCATGCCTCTTCGATTTAAATATGGTGTCATATCTGTTTTATCATACTCAATAAATAACCTGTCATGCAAAATATTAACTGCGCAAAACGGATTATATCCTTTAAATTGCTCTGGGTTTAAATGATGACACCAAATTATCGGAGTTTTTTCCTCACCTTCTATTTCTCCCATTATCCAGCCCGTACTTTTTTCAAACTCAGTCACTTCTTCCGAAGCTTTTATAACAACATCTCCATCCCCTGCAGCTTCATATAAAACCATTTTTTCTGGTCCCTCTCCTCCAGCCTGAGGACGAACACATTCGCGATAAGTACCCTGATGAATAACAACCTTTGTACCTGCCACAGCACGCCTTGCAGCCTCTGAAATTGTTTTTAGTGGTGCCTCACTGCTTCCATCATTATTGTCTTCACTCATCTTATGCGCTGGATTTACATGAATCACCGTATCATAACTACACGGCATTTCCCAGCTGACAAATTCACTTCCATCTGGAAGTACTGACATAATATCTTTTTTCATTTTTTTCTCCTTTTTGATATTTTGTACTTGATTTATTGTAAGAAAAACGTTAAACTATAGCATATAGTACTACTATTTTTATCATTTTAGAATGTATTATTTTATACTTTTGTTGTATTACTATGTAACTATGTTACTGTTTATATAGACTGTAACACAAATATATAAGGAGGTTTTTATCATGAGTCAACTTACTATTTCAACGCAGGAAAAACGTTTTCCTGTTGCTCCAGATCTATACGGCTTATTTTTTGAAGATATCAGCCATGCTGGTGACGGCGGCTTGTATCCAGAGATGCTTCGTAATCGTTCCTTTGAGGATTCTCTGCTTCCCGATGGCTGTATCACAAACGATAATGGCAAAACATTTACTTCTCCAACAGGATGGATTGATGAGTTCAACAATGGCGAGGGAATGAATGACTGGATCGCATCACAAAAAATTGCACCAACCACAATTCCTGCCTGGTATTCCGAAAATGCAGACATGCAGCTTAATAAAGATAATACACTCAATGATAATCGGCGCGTTTCTCTTCAAGTTGATTTTGAGGAAAATGGCAAAATCTATAACATCGGATATAATGGCATTAATCAAGAAAAAGGAGATACTTATAATTTCTATCTGTTTGCAAAATCAGAACAAACACTGCATCTGACGGTATCCATTCAAATAAATAATCAAACATCCTGCAGCAGCGATATCATCATAAACGATGCTAATTGGAAACGCTATGATGCACAATTTCTGGCCACTGAAACAGCAAGAAATGCTACTTTCTCCATTCAATGTCAGGAAAAAGGAACCCTTTACTTTGGCTTTTGTTCTCTTATGCCTGCAGAAACATTTCACGGTCACGGACTTCGCAAGGATCTTGCAGAAAAGCTTGAACAAATGCATCCTTCATTCTTGCGTTTTCCAGGCGGCTGCATCGTAGAAGGCTTTACACTTGAAACATCTATGTTTTTCTGTAATACTGTCGGTCCCGTTTGGGAACGTCCAAGCCACTGGCTTCTTTGGCACTATCGAACTACAAATGGTCTGGGATACCATGAGTATCTGCAGTTATGTGAGGATTTAAAGCTTTCTGCTCTTTATGTGTGCAACTGTGGTATGACTTGTCAGGGACGCGGTCCTTATTATTTCAACGAAGCTCAAATGCAGTTTGCTATCAGCGATACCTTAAATGCCTTAGAATATGCACTTGGTTCAAGCCAAACACATTGGGGCAGTCTGCGTGCAAAAATGGGTCATCCAGAACCGTTTTCCCTTAAATATCTAGAGATTGGCAATGAAAATAGTGGTACTGAATATGAGGCTTGCTTTAATCGCATTCGAGAAGCTGTGCTTGAACGCTATCCTCAGATCATTATTGTCTCCAACACAAGAAGCGAAACAATAAAAACAGATATTGTAGATGATCATTATTACAATATGCCTGAATTTTTTGCAGAAAATATTGATATTTATGATGACTACAGCCGCAAGAATCCCAACATTTTTGTCGGTGAATTTGCAGTAAATCAAACTTATGAGGGACAGCTGCGCGCTGCAATCTCAGAAGCTATGTTTATGGTTGGTTTTGAACGAAATCAGGATGTTGTAAAGCTTTGTTCTTATGCTCCACTATTTTCTCACGTTCATTACCAATCCTGGTATCCAAATCTCATAATGTTTGATAATAGCAGAAGCTATGTTATTCCAAGCTACTATTGTTTCAAACTATTTGGTGCGAATCGCGGTGACATGGTAGTTTCCTCCAAAGAATCCTGCGAAAAAATTTATCTATCCCTGCATGGTCTTCCTGTCATCAACGGTGATTGTGGATTAACCTGGAAAAATGCTGTTTTCAATAGTATACCTGTTTTTCCAACAAAAAGCCTGCATGGAAAAGCCATACAGGACAATGATTCATATGTTTTACAGGAAAATGATGATGATGAATTTACTAATCAGTCAATTAGAAGTCAAATTTTACCTGGCGTTGCTCTAGGTAATGATGTAGAAAGCCGCGAAGGCAGCTTTACTGTTCAAAATTTTAAGCTGAAAAAAGGAAAACGAATCGGCGTTGGTATGTTGTGTTCACCAAAGCCATTCAGCTATTATGACCGAACTGATCCGAATCCAAAGGATCCATGGATGCTTTTTAATCTAGAGCCTCTGCGCTGGATTGTTGAAGGCAATACTGCTGCTCTCTACCGCGGCGGCATTTCCCTTACGCAATATTCAGAGCCAAAACAAATTTCACTTCGTTATGGAGAATATAATGAGTTTCACTATGAGCTTACAAAAACTGCAGTCAGTCTATATCTAAATGGTAAACTTATCGATACTGTTGAACTGCCGCATTATCAATCTATGTGTTCTGTCACGACTGATACTGACGATAGTGTAATAATAAAAATTGTCAACTTCTCCGAGACAGATGATCCAGTCTGCATTTCAATAGATTGTGATGTAAAATCAGAGTATGAGGTTTCGCAGCTCACTGGAAAAGCTGATTTTGAAAACTCCCTTGACAATCCAGACCAAGTTCATGATACAACAACAATGTTAACTGGTGCTGGCAGATGTTTTACCTTTACTGCCCCAGGTCTTTCCGTCAATGTATTAAAATTAAAGAAAAAATAAGCAATGCTTATCTTAGATTATTATACTCATAAGTTACTTTCTTATGAGTATAATAAATCGAATAGTCTGCAAATCCAAGTATTCGTTTTTACTTCCAAGCCACTGTGACAGTAATGAGCCACCACAATGTCACCCTAGTTCACTCAGCACCTGCACGATCTTCTTTATGTTTTCCATGTTGATGGAAGAATAATTCATTACATAAGTATTCTCATACGGATTCTCCTGTCCGTTTTGTTCATGCTTTTCTGTGTTCTTTATGTAGTAGTGCGACAGCGGATCTAGCTTCACACCACCTGCCTTTGCCTTTTCGATAATATCTGCCTCTGTGCAGTCCGACTGGATATGCATAAGAAAATGCACTCCTGCTTCTTCCTCTTGTATCGTGATATATTTTCCGATTGAACCGCTTTTTAGCTCTTTTAGGATCGCATCTCGCTTGTTCTGATAATAATTTCTTAGTCTATTTATATGCTTTTCAAAACTTCCATTTTCCATAAATTGTGCCAATGTGTATTGCTCGAAATTGGATACGGTACATGAATAGAAGGATAGTTCACTATAAAAACGCTTTGCCAAATCCTCAGGCAGCACCATATAGCTGATGCGCACCGTGGATGCAAGTGTTTTTGTAAAGGTGTTCATATAGATAACCTTTCCTGAAACATCAATGCTTTGCAGCGTTGGAAATGGCTTTCCGCTTAATCGAAGCTCACTGTCATAATCATCTTCTATTATATAATGCTGCTTTTTTTTTCGCAGCCCAGCCGAGTAGCTCATAGCGGCGGCTGACTGGCATTACTATTCCTGTTGGAAAATGATGTGACGGTGATGTATGAATAATATCAATCTTTTTTTCTTCTAACTCATGGATAGAAACACCATTTTCATCAAGATCAACATGGCGATAAGATACATCCATGCTCTTACAAATTTTTCCAATCTTATGATAGCCAGGATTTTCTACACCGTAGATAAGATCCTTTCCAAGAAGCTGAATCAAAAGGCCGTAGAGATATTCCGTTCCGGCACCAATGATAATCTGATGCGGTGCGACTTTCATACCTCGAAAATCCCCTAAATAGCGGGCGATTGCATTACGAAGAGGCAGGATGCCGCCGCAAGGCGGGTTGATCATCAATTGAATACGGTTATCGTTTAACACACTTCGAACAGTCTTCGTCCAGATAGTAAATGGAAAAATTTCACTGTCGGTCTGATTGCTAGAAAAATCGGCAAAGTAAGGGGAGCAGGCAATGCTAGCAGAGTCATCAAACAAATTTGCATCTGCACTTGTTTTCGCGCTTGTATTTGGATTTGCCACCATATCAATATCTGACACATAAAAGCCGCGTTTTGGCATCGAATAAATATAACCTTCATCCGAAAGCTGACCGTAGGCATTCTCCACGGTAATTACACTTATACCCAGATTTTTCGCGAAACTGCGTTTTGATGGCAGTTTCTCACCAGCGCACAATTTCCCTTGTAAAATGTCGTTTTTGATGCATTTATATAGTGATTCATAAAGTGAATCTGACCCTGTCGCGGTTAAATTATATGTCAACATCTGATCTTTTTTCTCCAATCTGACCTTACTGAATATATTTATTTTGGGGATTTTCTTATGTCCACTTTGTCAGTATAATGCAAGGCAAGTCAAAAGTAAAGCTTTGGAAAAGGAGAATCTCACTATGAATACAACAAATACTTCCGTTACTGCAACTGAACGTTATAAATTAAATAAGGAGCTGGCCCAGATGCTAAAGGGCGGCGTTATTATGGATGTTACGACACCGGAACAGGCACGCATTGCGGAGGCTGCCGGTGCATGTGCTGTTATGGCACTTGAGCGTATCCCGGCTGATATACGCGCAGCTGGCGGTGTTTCCCGTATGAGCGACCCGAAAATGATTCGCGGCATTCAGGAAGCTGTTTCCATCCCTGTTATGGCTAAATGCCGTATCGGTCATTTTGTTGAGGCGCAGGTACTCGAGGCAATCGACATCGACTACATTGATGAGAGTGAGGTTCTTTCACCGGCTGATGATGTATACCATATAAATAAGAGAAATTTCCGTGTTCCGTTTGTCTGCGGTGCTAAGGATTTGGGCGAGGCACTTCGCCGCATCAACGAGGGTGCTTCTATGATTCGTACCAAGGGTGAACCTGGAACTGGCGATATCGTACAGGCTGTTCGTCATATGAGAAAGATGAACAGCGAAATCCAAAAACTGACATCTATGCGTGAGGATGAGCTGTTTGAAGCTGCAAAGGTGCTGCAGGTTCCGTATGATCTTGTTTTATATGTTCATAATAATGGCCGTCTTCCTGTTGTAAACTTTGCTGCAGGCGGCGTGGCCACTCCTGCTGATGCAGCACTTATGATGCAACTTGGCGCTGAGGGTGTATTTGTTGGCTCTGGTATCTTTAAGTCTGGCAATCCGGCAAAGCGTGCCGCCGCAATCGTAAAGGCTGTCACTAACTACACTGATGCAAAGATGATCGCTAAGCTTTCCGCTGATTTAGGTGAGGCTATGGTCGGTATCAATGAACAGGAAATCGCCTTACTGATGGCAGAAAGAGGCAAATAATGACAATCGCAGTTCTCGCTCTGCAGGGTGCCTTTGCAGAGCATGAAAAAATGATCCGCTCGCTTGGTGCTGACTACATCGAGTTACGGCAGGCAGATGATTTAAAAAAACACTATGACGGACTGATTCTTCCTGGCGGTGAGAGCACCGTTCAGGGAAAGCTCCTTCGTGAGCTTGGCATGTTTGACACAATAAAAAAGCAGATCGAAGACGGTCTTCCAGTCCTTGCGACTGCGCAGGAATGATTCTTTTAGCCTCTGCTATTGATGGACAAACCTCTGGGCAGCCAGATTCATATTTTGGCACACTGCCGGTCCGCGTCAGAAGAAACGCTTACGGAAGACAATTAGCAAGTTTTCATGCAAAAGCAGATGTCGCAGGCATAGGTGCTGTCCCGATGACCTTTATCCGCGCACCATATGTTGTAGAAATGGATAAGGATGCACTTGCTTCTGGTAATGGTCAAATCCTTGCCGTTGTGAATAACCGTATCGTGGGAGTACGCTACAAGAATCAGTTTGCATTTGCATTTCATCCGGAATTGGATCCAGACACGCGAATCCATCAGGCGTTTCTTGACTGCGTGAAAGCAAGAACTCCTGACTGAAGTCACGAACTTTCAAGTGCCTGTTATAAACCAATAAGGAGTCAGAGACAACATTCTCTGGCTCCAACATCATATTATATATAGGTTACACTCCCGTCTCATAATCCTGCCACTGGGCACTCGACTGTGATTCAAATGGATCCGTCTCAAACATGTCTGCAGCCGCATTTGGTTCACTAATATCGGGCCAATTGTCATCATCATATGTATCCCACTCACCGTTTTGATACAAATCCTCAAACCAATCACCATACGAATTATACTGATAAAAACTATGGCGCTCGGGTCCTTCCTCTCCAGCAAAATGAGCGATTCCACCGATCTTTTCCCACACTAAATTCGATTGTGTTCTCACAGTTCCATAGTCTAACAGGCTCATCTGATTATTCAATGTGACCATTTCAGTGATCGCATATCCGCCGCTTCTGCTATCCTCTTTTACAACAAAATCATCATACGGAATGCGAATCGGTGAATGCTGAATTGCCGCCTCATAGCCAACCTGAACATTGTAGTCAACTAGATAGCACACCGTCAGCGCCTGATAACAGTATACACGGTCTGCACCATGGTTTAATGCATATTCGGCAATGGTTTTTTGTGACATCTCCCATACGCGGCTTGGCTCAAATTCATACAGCATTCCATCTTTTTCATAGGCGAAAAATGATTGATGGCAAGTCTTTTTTATATCATCACCCATATCATATCGTCCGGCAATCCAAAATCCACTGGCCGCCTTAAAGCCAACCTTTGGATTTTCCCACACGGTAAATGTAGCTACGCGTTCCTGCTGTCCCCTTGCAATATCCGGCACCACACGTTTGCCGCGAAGCATCCACACCTTTGGATTTCCTTCGCTTATTTCCCAGTTTCCTTCTCCTCGTCTGTCAAAATAAAAAATGTCGTATGTTTCTAGCTCTGTCTTCTCATCTTCTGGAAGTATGGATAAAAGTTGCTCCTTCGCCTCCTCATTTGAAAGCTGTGAAAATTCTTTTTCTGGCAGATTCATCATATATTGCCATGTACTGGCCAGATGGAAATTGCTATACTGACAAGCGCTGGTAAAAGTGTCATGCCCACGAGTGGAATTAAATAACCCCAAATTTTTCTCCATGAAAATGGCTCAATTCCAGCGTAAGATTCCTCCTGCAAAATACGCTTGATCTTCCATGTTTTGATAATAAACAAAATGTCACAAATTTTAAGTGCAATCACTCCAATTATAATAAGAAAGCCACACGTACCATTTACATTTATATTGACACTTTCCTTTGGAAATCCATGAATCGCGTTAAGAATCAATATCAGAAGGGTCTCTGCGCAAATATAGACCTTAAGCACCCAGCAATACTGCCATCGTCTTTATTTAATTCTGTTTCTACTGCTGCATCTAAATAATTTGCCATCATCATAAGAACAATTCCGGAAGCAATCATGTTTCCTATACGTAATCCAGTCTGCAAAATCGTATACGGCTGTGTCTGTGCCAAGACAGTAATCGGCATCAGTAAGCCCAATCCATATGATGCATAAAACGCCTTGCGAAATGACTTGCTGATTGTTCTCATGCGATATAAGGAAAATATCATAATATATGTTCCTATCCAACTGATCACATCTGGCCGCATATTATTGACATCTGGCAGCCAGATTAAGAAAATTCCAATCCAAAGGACGGTAAGCATCTTATTAAAACCATTGTTGGAATCGTATGGATGCGCAAGCATAAGTTCATGCGCAAGCTCATTTGCATCACCCATGCGGCTCACCGCCTCGACATAAGCTGCGCTCTCATTCATTCCCTCGTCCATGAGCTCAAATGCCTCGTCCTCAATGTGATCTTCCATCTCCTCACGAACCATCTTTTTTTCTCTCAAGCCAACAATTTCCTCTGTTACCCGGTCAAGAAAGGCATTCATCTTTTCTATATGTCCATTATCTGTCTGATTAGCACCATTCATTCCCATACCACTCATAAAATCACCTTCCCTTTCCTCATATACTTTAGATCAGAAATATTCATCAAAGCGCTATGCCACTTTTTCGCATATTACGCATTTTGCAGCTGCAGCACCTTTCCTACTGCTCCTGCATATTCCTTCCATTCCTCTTTCTGTCTGTCCAGCTCTTTTCTCCCTTTTTTTGTAATCCTATAGAAGCGGCGCTTTCTCGCTGAGCTCGTATCCTCCCAATATGCTTCCAGAAAGCCATCCTGCTCCAACACATGAAGAATCGGATAAAGTGTTCCTTCTTTCAGGGAAAAAACTGTTTCAGAACGCTGCTCCAATTCTTTAATGATCTGATAGCCATACATTTCCTTCTCCTCAAGCACACCAAGTACTAACATAGATGTGCTTCCCTTTACCAATTCTTTATTAACGCTCATAATACTCCTTTCCTTCTTGAATAAACTTCGCAGCCAATACCTCGTATATCTATGTATAGATTATCATGGTATATGGCTGCTGTCAAGTTTTTTTCACTTTATTACATTTTCGTTACTGAAATCTCAACCTGCTTAAACGGTATTTCAATTCCTTCCTCATCAAATGCCATCTTAATATTTTCTGTGAGGCGCCACTTTGCATTCCAATATTCTGATGATGAAACCCACACATGAAGTCCTAAATTTACGGAGCTTTCGGCAAGCTCTGACACAAATACATTGACGGGATTTTCCGGATCTCTTGCAGGATCATTTTCTCCCAGACGGATCAGTACTTCCTTTGCCTTTTTTAAATCGGATTTATATCCGATTCCCACAGATAACTCAAGACGCCTCTTTCCCGTTGCTGTTACATTGACAATACTGCTGTCTATCAGCGTACCATTTGGAATCACAATAAGACGATTATCTGCTGTAATTAATTCTGTATATACCAGACCGATTTCCTTTACTGTGCCTTCTGTATTTCCCTGCACAATGTAGTCACCAATGACAAACGGCTTCATCAATAAAATCAGCACGCCTCCTGCAAAGTTAGAAAGGCTTCCCTGAAGCGCAAGACCAACTGCAACACCAGCAGATGCTACAAGTGCAGTCAGCGATGTTGCCGTCAGTCCTACCGTCTGCAACAATATGCCTAACATGCAAATATAACCAAGTGCATTGATCACGTTGCAAAAGAAGCGGCGTACAGTCACCTCCATGCCATGACGTTTTAATGCCTGATCGCATAAGCTTACTATCTTTTTAATCAGCTTTCTGCCGACAAAAAAGATCACAAATACTAATGCAATACGAAGCAAATAGTCACATGCAACCGGCACATACCTCTCAAACATTTCTTTCCATGAAATCTGGCTTAGCTTTTCCACCTTATCGCCAAGCTCATTCGCCAGAAATTCCATACTTTCAGGCTCCGTTTCCTCAACTGCTGCAGTTGCTAAATCCTGAGTTAAAATTGAGCTTAAATCGTTGAACCAATTAAAACTTTTCATTGTCTTCTCCTTTCCTGCTGCTAACAAAAATATATCATATACTTCACCAAAATGCCAACAGGCTTAATAAAACTTATATATTGCACCTTAAAAGCTCATATGCTAAAGTAGCCTTAATTAAATAGTGCCTGCCGAGATTCCGACAGGTCACAGAAAGGCATGGTTTTTTATGAATACTTGCAGACGCATCAACTCAGAATGGCTCTTTTTCAAGCAGCCATTATCTGACACTACTACAACATTTTCACCTACTCCTCCAGCACAAAATGATTCGCGATTTTATCCTGTCAATCTTCCACATGACTGGCTGATTGCAAACAGTGCTGATCATTACGAAAACAGCGAAGGCTGGTATCAAAAAATAATTTCCAGTGATATTCTCCCCTTTGACGCGTCGTCTGACGATGACTGGCTTCTCTATTTCGAGGGTGTCTACATGGACTGTACAATATTTGTAAATGGAATGCAGGCCGGCGAATAGAAATATGGTTACTCCTCATTTGAGGTTCGCTTGACGCCATTTTTGAAAACAGGAGAAAATACAATTCTTGTGCATGTACGTTACCAGTCCCCGAATAGCCGCTGGTACTCTGGTGCCGGCATATATCGAAGTGTCTGGCTAAAAAAGGTTCCAGCTGTCCACATAGCATCAGACGGTATCGCTGCCGAGACACACCTTATAGAAAATGGCAAGTGGTCGCTTTGCATGCACACTACATTTGAAAAAGAAGGTATTCAGCAATCTGCTAAGGATTTCTTCGAGTCTGAAAATGACAATCCAAGCGCTTCTCTGTCTCTTTCTTTCTGTGTACAGACGTTAGACGGCACTGTGATCCTTTCTGGAATTTTAGAGAACACCCCTGTCACACTAACAAATATAAAGCCCTGGGACATAAGCGAACCAAATCTTTACAAAATCGTCTGTACGCTGTCTGAAAACGGTACAGCAATTCAGACTGAAACTATCACAACTGGTTTTCGAACAACACGTTTTGACACAAATGAGGGCTTTTTCTTAAATGATGCCCACATAAAATTAAAAGGTGTCTGCCAGCATCACGATCTTGGTGCACTTGGCTCTGCCGTAAACCGCTCTGCAATTAAACGCCAGCTTCTGATCTTAAAGAGTATGGGAGTCAATGCAGTGCGCACCACCACAACATGCCTGCTGCCATGCTTTTAGAGTTAGCTGATGAAATGGGTATTCTAATCGTCGATGAAGCATTTGACATGTGGGAAATGAGTAAGACAACCTACGATTATGCGCGTTTTTTCAAGGAATGGAGTGCACGTGATGTAAAAAGTTGGATCTGTCGTGACCGAAATCACCCTTGTGTAATTCTTTGGTCCATAGGAAATGAAATTTATGACACGCATGCCAATGAACACGGTCTGGAAATTACACGCTATTTGAAAGAACAGGTGCTGCTCCACGACCCATATGGTCATGCACTCCCTACAATTGGCTCAAACTTTATGCAAGGTGAAAACGCCAGAAAATGTGCTGACATATTAAAGATTGCAGGCTACAACTATGCTGAGCGACTCTATAATAAACAGCACGCCGATCATCCAGATTGGGTCATTTATGGAAGTGAAACCAGCTCCACAGTGCAAAGCCGCGGCATATATCATTTTCCGCTTGCAAAATCATTACTTACTGATAATGATGGTCAATGCTCAAGCCTTGGAAACAGTACTGTAAACTGGGGTGCAAAAAACCAGCAGTTCTGCGCTGTTTCTGATCTTCATATGCCATTTTCCCTAGGACAGTTTCTGTGGTCTGGCTTTGACTATATTGGTGAACCTACACCGTATCAGTCTAGAAATTCCTTCTTTGGACAGATCGACACAGCTGGTTTTCCAAAGGATGCCTACTATTTTTATCAAAGTGTGTGGACAGATGCAAAAACAAATCCTATGATCCACATCCTGCCTTACTGGGACTTTAATCCTGGTCAGATTATTGATGTTCGCGTTTACACAAATGCACCAAAGGCTGCTCTATTTTTTAACGATACTCTTATTGGTGAGAAAAAGCTTGCGCACACACAAGAAGATAACATAATCGCTGACTGGTCACTTCCTTATAAAAAAGGTGTGCTTACTGCAATCGCTTACGATGAATTTGGAAATGAAATTGCCCGTGATACTAAACATTCCTTTTGTGATGCTTCATCTCTTCGCCTTAGTGCAGACCGATTAGAAGTTCCTGCAAATGGTGAAGAACTGATCTTTGTGACGATTGATGCACTTGACGCAGACGGTTATCCGGTTGATAATGCAAATAATAGAGTTCACGTTACAGTGGAAGGCGAAGGACTGCTTGCCGGACTCGATAATGGCGACAGTACAG
>ENA-OQAZ01001090-OQAZ01001090.1-human-gut-metagenome-genome-assembly--contig:-NODE-1090-length-13780-cov-2.171318_pt1 | contig 13780 bp, 15 predicted proteins | sample MGYA00242737_ERZ504531 | MGnify/ENA primary metagenome ERZ504531 (study PRJEB26092, sample SAMD00036244) | human gut metagenome | host: Homo sapiens | study: EMG produced TPA metagenomics assembly of...
ATTTAGGCAGCCACGGGACCAATTCAGTTTCATACTTTTTCGGCGTCAATCCTTTTCCCATTTTCCAGTTTCCAACTTGTAATCTGCCCGCAATCATCGCTGCACTCATTTCTTCATACAGCTTAACAAATAAGTCCATACCCTCAACGCTATTTAAATTGGCAAAGAAACGACCAGTCAGATGAATCAGTGCCGTGACTGCGCTGCCAGCTATAATCCACTGTACGACCTGCGGCCGATCCGCGCCCTGCGTGAGCAAATCAAGAATCTTTGCCGAAAAGAATAATGTGACAAAGGGCTGGACAATCTCAAGAAAGCGACTTCCAATAAATGCAGGAAGATTCCACGGCGAGGTCTTTGCAATCAACACTGCTGTTTTCAATATGGTTTTGATCTGTTTCAGCATATCTTTTTTCTCCTTTCCTCCCTCAAGTGCAATAGTGTAAACAATTTATACATAGTATTGACGCTGCACCTCAAACATTTTTGCATAACTTCCTGCCTTTTTTAAGAGTTCTTCGTGCGTTCCTTCCTCTGCAATCCGTCCATCCTCCATCAAGAAGATACGATCACAGAAGCGTGTACTTGCCAGACGATGGGAAATAAAGATGGACGTTTTGTGCGCAGACAACTGGTTATACTTTTCATAAATATTGCTCTCAGCAATCGGATCGAGTGCCGCAGTCGGCTCATCCAAAAGAAGAATCGGTGCATTTTTATATAATGCTCGCGCCAATAACAACTTCTGTGACTGGCTCCTGACAGATTCACAGCACCTTCTTCTAACTCCTGTACTAGTTTTGTGTTCTCTTTTTCCTTAAGTGAAGACACCCACTCAGCCAGATCAGCCTGTTCTAAGCACTGGGCAAAATAGGCTCATCAACTTGTCCATCCCAGACAATATTATCTTTTATGGACACCGGAAAGATATGAAGATCCTGAAAGACAGTTGAGAATAGTTTATAGCATTCCGTTCGCTCCATTGATGTGATATCGACACCATTAATCCGAATATGACCGCTAGTTGGGCGAATTAACCCACACAAAAGTTTAATCAGTGTACTCTTTCCTGCGCCGTTCATACCAACTAGCCCAATCTTCTCTCCTGCTTTTATCTTGAAAGACAATTCTTTTAAGGTATCTTTTTCATTATTGGGATATCGATAGCTAACATGATCAAACTCGATCTCACACGGATCGCCTTTCTTTAAGACATCCACTGCGCAAACCCATCCACCAGATGGTATCGACTGTCCCTGTTCCTCTTCACAACTGTCCGTATCAAGGAAGGTTCGAACACATGAAAGATCACCGTTCACCTTCCAGACACGCTGCAAAAGTCCTGTCACCTGACGCACCCACGCGGTGAATCCAGTCGCTGCACCAATATACAGCACAGTTCCAATCGAGTCTGAAATAAAATTCCACTTTGCGATATGACCATACTCACGATTCAGTTTTTTGTTATAAATATTGTAATAATGATTAACCCACGGATGCATCTGATAGAGGCGTACATCCTTGCCCTTTGCGGTATCCGACATCTCACTTGATAACCCTAGCAAACGACTTACGTTCTCACCAAAATAATCGTTGCGCTTCTGTCGTATCTTTTCGCCAAAGCCTGATGTCAGAAAGCTCACGACCGTCGCCGCGATCAAAAGAAGGATTACCCAAAATGAAAGCTTTGACAACACCGCAAGATACACGACCACACCTGCCACTGCGGAAAAGAAGGCAACCGTATTCTCACCTGCATTGACCAAAAATCCTGTATTAGACCAGATACGCTACGATGCCTGGCTCAGACTTTGCATTACCTTCTTGTCACCAAGCATGTCATAGCTGCAATCCATTAAATGGTCATTTAGCATATCCGTCAGCTTCATGCGCACATACGCCGACTCCGCACTCACGATTCCTTTGCCATACTGATTTACTAACGACAACACGACTAACAGTCCTCCGAGAATAGCTGCCTGTGTAAACAAATGTGTCCTATTTACACTTTCCTCAATTGCCCGAATAATAAAATTCGGAAACCAAATTCCAATATACGGAATGATAACCTCGAGCGAAATGCGCAACAGCACAAACACAAAGGAAGCTTTGGATGCCTGACGCATCACGGATACGAGAAAACGGATGTTGCTTGTCAATTTGTACTTTTTCACTTCTTTCCCCTGCCTTTCCACAATCTTTCTTAGCCTTTAGTATAATGGATTCAGCTGACAAAAGTAAATATCATTTCCATAGTTTTTGTGTCATTTCCACAGTTTATTCTTTATTTAGTCTATATTTTTTTATCTTTTATTTAATATATTAAATTCTCCTCATGATATTTTTACAATTCCCATTTTTCTTCAAACAAAAGTCAGTCACACAATGCAATTGTACCATGTGACTGACTTCTTTCGTCCCTATAAATTAGTCAACTACCACCCGCCCCTAAAGGGACGACGTTTCCTTTTTCTTACTATGAACTGGTTATTTACTTTAATTCTGAAGCACATAATGTGTATTTTTTCCTTTTCCAATTTGAACAATCTGTCCTGCGGCAACCATTTTCTTCAGCAGACGTCCACCAGTGGATTGACTAATTCCCAATACTCCCTCAATCTCTTTTCTGCTGACTGATCCGTTTTCTTTTGCAAGTTTCATCACTCTTTTTTCTTGCTCTACGCTTTCTTTTTGATCTTCTGTTTCTTCGTCTGATGCATTGCTTATATTTCGATTTGGAATCGTAATTTTAAATGCATTCTCCGTCACTTCGATCTTAGGTTTTCGTGCAGATCCCTCGTAGGCTTCCATAATTTTTCTAATTCCAGTTCCATATGCCTCAATTAGCTCCAGTCGGTAAAATACATTTGCCAACTTCGCATTCCTGCATACTGAAATTCCCATCATTACATCCTGCAATGTCATACCACTTATGAGACCTCCGATTGAAGTAAATTCAATTCGATCCAAATAAACGCTAATAAAACTACTCGCACGAAATGAATATTCTCGATGAACAAGAAGATTAAGAAGTGCTTCTCTTACTGCCGCTTCTGGATAATCTCTTCGATCAATCCGATGAAGCTTTAAAAAGGTAGAATGATTTTGGTTTCGAAAATCAATATAATCATATGCCTCATTCATCTGCTCAAACAAAGATCCAGAAAATTCTCTTCGATCTTTAAATTCATTTTGAGTTGTTCCCTCAAAAACTGCTGCCTTAATCGTATGCACACATTGATCTGACAGCAAAAGACCCAAATTGGTATAAATTCCCTCTTGATTCATAATTCCCAATGTCTTCATTTGAGGAACACCAAACGGAACCTTGCACTGTTCAAACTCTTTTTTTTGCCGCTTGAAAAGTTAAATTTTGCTCTAATGAGCGAAGATCCTCAAAATGATCTCCATCTGTCTCCTTAATCATTCGACGAATCATCGTATTCGTTGCTGGCACAGATGAATATCCTTGACGCACATAGACTCCCTCTGGTCTAAGTCCTTTTTTTGCAATATAATAAGGGCGCTCTGTTCCCTGCTGAATATCAACCACAACTAATTTTTTTCCTTGCTCTTCTATCGTCTTATACCGCAAAAACATTGTTACATCAGGCTTAATCGCATCCCGAACCATATTGCTAATTTGCAAAGCAACGCCATCAGGATCATCTAATCCCACTACGGTACCATCATCCTGAACACCAATATAAAGCTTTCCTCCTTCGCAATTTGCAAAAGCAATAATTTCCTTCTTTATATCTTCCACTACGATTGACTTCAATTCAACTGTTTCACTTTCTCGAAAAACCATTTGTGAACCTCCATACTGAGAACTTATTCTAACCACATTCTACTCATTCTACTCATTCTTGTCAAGTTTTGTTTTGAATGATACTGAGTTCTTTGCCTAATATCCCTGTTCAGATGTAAAACAAAGTTTTACATTGTATTGACATTGTTTGCGTTATGAATTATAATATAAGCAGAATCTAAAACACAGCAAAATTCGAAAGGAGTTATCCATATGGCTACAACTAATATTAACGTCCGCGTTGACGCAAATCTTAAACAGTCTGCTGAAGCACTGTTTGCTGATCTTGGTCTGAATATGTCTACTGCAATTACCATGTTTCTTAAAAGTGCTGTTAATCATGATGGTATACCATTTGAAGTGAAACGCATGTCCCCAAATGCTGAAACTAAAGCAGCACTTGCAGAATATGATCAGATGAAATTACATCCTGAAAACTATAAGCGTTATGACTCATTTGACGATCTAATGAATGAGGTACTCAATGCTTAGTATTATTCCATCTAATCAATTTAAAAAGGACTTAAAACTTGCAAAGAAACGCGGACTGAACCTAGAACTTCTCTCAGTAGTTGTCAACACTCTAGCTGCACAACAACCTCTTGATATTAAATATCGCGATCACAATTTGACTGGAAATTACCGCGATTTTCGTGAATGCCATATCGAGCCAGATTGGCTACTTGTATATCGTACAGATAACGATCAGCTTGAATTATTCTTGTTTCGCACTGGAACACATTCTGATCTTTTTTAATACTTTAATAAAAAAGCCAGCCACTTGATCATTCGTATCTTGTGGCTGACTTTTTTTATTTTTACAGATTTTGCTCTAATTTCCTTCGGACGGAACCACCCTCTGCTAATGCAGCGATGATCTCTTTCTTATGGCTCTCACCAAAGCTCTCCATGGTGATCTTTAACTCTACTGCGGCGCTTCTATTTATGGTAATAAACTGATTGTGGTCAAGCTTAATGATATTGCCCTTTACCTGTGCAATAAGGGAAGCGACCTTTGCTAATTCGCCCGGCTTGTCCGGAAGCAAACAGGATACGGAGAAGATTCTTCCTCGCTGAATTAATCCGTGCTGTACAACAGAGGACATAGTGATGACATCCATGTTACCACCGCTTAAGATGGAAACGATCTTCTTGTTCTTTACATCAAGATGCTTGAGTGCTGCAACAGTCAGAAGTCCGGAGTTTTCTACAACCATCTTGTGATTCTCGATCATATCAAGGAATGCACCGATCAGCTCGTCGTCCGGTACGGTGATGATCTCATCTACATTTGCTTTAATATACGGGAACAGCTTATCTCCAGGAGTGCGCACTGCTGTACCATCTGCAATTGTGTTGACACTCGGAAGGCTTACAATATGATCAGCCTTTAAGGATTCCTGCATACAATTTGCACCTTCTGGCTCTACTCCGATAACCTTAATCTTTGGATTCAGCATCTTAGCTAATGTGGAAACACCTGTACACAGTCCGCCGCCGCCGATTGGGCACAGAATGTAATCAACAGTCGGAAGCTCCTTAATGATCTCCATTGCGATGCTTCCCTGTCCACATGCAACATCCAGATCATTGAAAGCATGGATAAATGTATATCCATGTTCTTCTGCAAGCTTCAACGCATGCTCACATGCGTCATCATACACATCTCCGTACAGAACAACCTCAGCGCCATAGCTCTTGGTACGGTTAATCTTAATTAACGGTGTATTTGTCGGCATAACGATAACTGCCTTTGCGTTGTACAGCTTTGCTGCGTAAGCAACACCCTGTGCGTGATTTCCTGCGGATGCAGTGATGATACCCTTTGCGCGATCCTCCTCACTTAAAGTGGAAATCTTGTAGTACGCACCTCTTACCTTGTAAGCTCCGGTGTACTGCATATTCTCAGGCTTGAAATAGACTTATTTCCAGTCTGGTTTGAGAAATACTCGCTGTACTTTAATTTTGTCTCCAGTGTGACGCGGCTTACGATCTCACTGGCTTCCTCAAATTTCTCTAATGTCAATTCTTCCATTTTCTCATGCCTTTCTTTTCGCTTGTTGTGCGTTACTTGCTGCACTTTCTACTACATTGTATTGCTAGTTTTTCTGCTTTTTCCCGTTAGAGCTTTGGTGCTTTACTGCTCAGACGATGTGTCCTTGCGGTCAAACAATGCGGTGACAAACTGCTCGGAATTAAACTTCTGCAGATCATCAATGCGCTCGCCAACACCGATATACTTAACCGGAATGCCCAGCTCGGACTGGATCGCTACTGCGATTCCACCCTTTGCGGTTCCATCCATCTTTGTTAAGATGATACCACTAATATCAGCAACCTCCATAAACTGCTTTGCCTGAGAAAGTGCATTCTGACCAGTTGTACCGTCAAGAACAAGAAGCGTCTCTCTATATGCTTCCGGATACTCCTTGTCGATGATACGATTGATCTTTTTTAACTCTTCCATCAGGTTCTTTTTATTATGAAGACGACCGGCCGTATCACAGATTAAAACATCTGTATTTCTTGCCTTTGCTGCCTGAACAGCATCAAAAATAACTGCTGCCGGGTCGGAACCTTCATTATGGGAAATAACACCAACATTTGCACGTTTTCCCCACTCTTCAAGCTGATCAATTGCAGCTGCACGGAAAGTATCAGCAGCTGCTAAGAGCACGCTGTTTCCCTCTGCCTTTAACTGATCGGCCAATTTGCCAATTGATGTTGTCTTTCCAACACCATTGACACCGATGACAAGCACAACTGATTTTCTGTGTTCAAACTCGTAGGCGTTTTCACCCAGATCCATCTGACGGCGGATACTGTCAATTAAAACCTCCTTGCACTCGTGAGCTCCTTTAAATGAAGCTCTTTTACCTTCTGCTTCATATCTGTTAAGATTTTCTCCGTCGCATCAACACCTAAGTCGCCCATGATTAAAATTTCCTCGATTTCCTCATAGAAATCATCATCAATATCCGTAAAGCCTCTGAAAACAGAGTCAATTCCTGAAACAATGCTGTTTCTTGTCTTTGTCAAACCTTCCTTTAATCGGGCAAAAAAGCCTTTTTTCTTTTCTTCCATAGTCCACCTGCCTATCTATTTCTGTATTTGTTGATAATTACTTGTCGAGATCCTTTTCAATCAAGTTGACGCTTACGAGTGTGGATACACCCTTCTCCTGCATCGTGATACCATACAGGCGGTCAGCTGAAGTCATTGTTCCTCGTCTATGTGTAATTACAATAAACTGCGTGTTTGCCGTAAGCTTATGCAGGTAGTTTGCAAAACGGCCTACATTAGAATCATCTAGCGCTGCTCTATCTCATCAAGAAGACAAAACGGCGACGGCTTTAAATTCTGAATAGCAAACATCAGCGCAATTGCAGTAAGCGCCTTCTCGCCTCCGGAAAGCTGCATCATGTTCTGAAGCTTCTTGCCTGGCGGCTGTGAGATAATACGAATGCCAGCCTCTATCACATCCTCATCTTCAACTAGCTCAAGTGTACCTTTGCCGCCTCCGAAAAGTTCTTTGAAAACTCGGTCAAACTCGACGCGAATTTCTTCAAACTTTTCCTTGAACTGCTTTCGCATACCCTCATCAAGCTCTTCAATGACTTTCTGCAAAGTCTTCTCAGACTCAACAAGATCTTCGTACTGCGTCTTCATAAAGGTATAGCGCTCCGACACCTCTTTGAACTCGTCAATTGCACTTACATTGACACTGCCAAGTCCGCGTATGCTCTTTTTAAGTTCACCTATATGCTCTTTTAGCTCACTAAGCGGCCTATCACTTTTGGCTGCTGCCTTAGCATCACTAGGCCGAAGTTCATATTCTTCCCAAAGATACTCAGCAAGCTCGTCAAGGCGGCTCTCGAAGCGTTCCTTGTGGTTATTCATGCGAAGAAGATCTCTGTCAAGAGCAGATAGTCTCGTTGAAAGCTCCTCTCTCTTTGCAAAAAAGCCTTTTAATGAATCATTGATATGATTCCTTCGCTCATTTACCTTTGACAGCTCTGCTTCCTTTTGCTGCACAGTCACCTCAAGCGCCTGCATCTGCTTTTGCACTTCATCGATTTGAGCCGTTTTTTGTGCTACAGCATCTTCACATGCCAAAAATACTGTTTTTAGTTCTTCCTGCTCTGTCTTTCGTTTATCTGCTTCCTGAGCAATCCGGCTTATATTAGCTAAAATAAATTGCTCCTGCTGCTTTAACTGCAGCTGCTTTGTGCTAAGCTCGGAAATTTCTTTTGTCAAATCGTCGCGCTGCTTCATCATCTCATCAACAAAGCTTTGATTTCTGTCTGCACTGTCTTTAGACTCATCACCAGCAGACTCAAGCTCCTTGATTGCATTTGCTACCTGCTCAAAGCTTGCTTTAATTCTCTCAAGCTTTCCTTCCTGCAAAACAAGTTCATTATTTAAATGCTCGCGGTCTTTTACAATTTCCTCAACGCGCTGCGTTGCTTCTCTTACTCGAAGACGTCCTTCCGTCTCCTTTAAGGTCAAATTTTGAATCTCATTTTGCTGCTTTTGAGTCTGCTGTGAGAGATTCACTACTTTCTTTTCTAATCTTCAAAGGAAGATGACAACTTATTTAAGTTTTCTGTTTCCTTTTTTATTTTAATCTCAAGCTCTTCAAGCTCTCGATTTCGTCCCAGCAAGTTGCTGCTGTTTTTAAAGGCACCACCTGTCATAGATCCGCCAGGATTTAACAGCTCTCCTTCAAGTGTAACAATGCGAAGGCTTCTTCTATACTTTGCTGAAACTTTCATTCCGTGATCAATTGTATCGACAACAACAATTCTTCCCAGCAAAAATGACACCAATCTTTTGTACATATCTGATGTCTTAACAAGGCTGCTTGCCAGTCCAATCACGCCTGGCTCTTTTAATGCATCCTTTTGTGAAAACTCATCTCGCACCGTGATTGCATCAAGCGGCAAAAACGTAGCTCGTCCAAAACGGCCCTGTTTTAAATATTCGATCATGTGCTTTGCTGTCTGCTCGGTATCGGTAACGATATTTTGAATTGCGCCTCCAAGCGCTGTCTCAATTGCAGTCTCATAGCGCTTTTCTACATGAATTAAGTCTGCCACAACACCATGGATTCCTGGATTTTGCTTTTTGACCTCCATGATTTTCCTGATGCTGTTTCCATAGCCTTCGTAGCGCTCGGCAAGATTTCTAAGTGATTCTGCACGTGTAACAGAAACCTGATGAAGGCGCCGCTGCTCATAATATTCATTTTGCAGCTGCTCTTTTCGCTTTTGCTCCTTTTCAAGCAAATCTGAAAGTTTGGCTTGCTTTTCTGCCAGTTCTGTTTTTTTCTGTGAGATTTCTTGGTAGGCTGCCTCGCACTCTTTTTCGCGTTTTTGCCAGATTGACTCATCTGTCTTACTCTCTAAGAGTCTGCGGTTCATTTGCGCCTGCTCAGTTTTTGCCTGTTCAAGAAGCGTCTGATATTTTTGCAGTTCTCCAACAAAGGAAGATTTTTCATTTAACAGGGAAATCATCTTTCCCTGATCATCCTTTAATGCCTGCTGATATGAAGCAAGTCCATCCTGCACCTGAATAAGAACACTCTGTGCGCCGTCCTTTTTTGCCGTTATGTCATAGCTTTCGCGGCTGCATTCCTGACGCTTTTTTTGTTCCTCTTCTAATTGTGCTTCATATTCCTTCTGCTCTTTCTCAAGCACTTCCATACGCTGTGACGTATGAGTACGCCGTAAATATTCGGTATTGATCTGTTCCTTCAATACATTAACGGCACCCTCTTTTTCCTGACGATTTGTCTGGCAGTCACTAATTTCATCGCGAAGTGCACTGATCTGAGCATCAAGACTATTCAGGCTGTCCTGCTGTCTTTCATACTTTGCTTTTAATGCTTCACTGCTTCTGTTTGTATCTTCATAGTCTCTTGTCGTAATTGCAAGATTTTTTTCAAGAGCTGCCAAATCACTCTCTGTCTTTGTACTCTCTACAGCGTATGCATCGATATCATATTGTTTTAATTCATCGCGAAGTCTCAGATATTCCTTTGCTGATGCTGCCTGCTTTTCAAGTGGTCCAACCTGCCTTGAAAGCTCTGACATAATATCGCTTAGACGAACCATATTTGCCTGCTCGCTCTCAAGCCTTTTCTTTGCTGCCGCCTTACGGCGCTTAAATTTTACAATACCTGCCGCCTCATCGAACAGCTCACGGCGATCCTCTGGTTTACCGCTTAAAATCTTATCAATCTGACCCTGTCCGATAATGGAGTATCCTTCTTTCCCGATACCTGTATCATAGAAAAGCTCCGTGACATCCTTTAATCGGCACTGTGTTCCATTCAGACGGTACTCACTTTCTCCTGAACGATAAATACGTCTTGATACGGTAACTTCATTATAATCAAGATTTAGATGACGGTCTGAATTGTCAAATGTGATTGCCACACTCGCATAGCCCTGTGGCTTTCTGTTTTGCGTGCCTGAAAAGATGACATCCTGCATATTCGCACCACGAAGCTGCTTAGAGCTTTGTTCTCCAAGCACCCAGCGCACAGCATCAGCGACGTTGCTCTTTCCACTTCCGTTTGGCCCGACAATACAGGTAATTCCATTATGGAATTCAAACAGCGTCTTGTTTGCAAATGACTTAAAGCCCTGCACCTCAATACTTTTTAAATACATAAAAGATTATTCTCATTTCTAACGTTATGCGTTTGTTTTCTTAAGCAGCAGAATAGTCTCATAGGCAGCCAGCTGCTGAGCACCCTTTTTAGTATGACCCACTCCGACACCATATGCCTTCTCGCCAATCTTTGCCTGCATGCGGAACTTTTTATCATGATCCGGACCTTCTTCTGCAAGCAGCTCATATGACAATGGCTCGTTAAAGTCTCTTTGAACGATCTCCTGAAGGATAGTTTTGCTATCGTAAAAGAGTTTTTTATTTTCCAAGTCGTTTAATACAAAACGGGTAATAAATTCTTTTGCATTAGCAAATCCACCATCCAGATAAATGGCACCAATTAACGCTTCCATTGCATCAGATGTGATTGATGCGCGAAGTCTTCCGCCTGTGGAGTCCTCTCCATTGCCAAGACGAAGATATTTTCCTAGAGAAATAGCTTCTGCACACATTGCTAATGACTGCTCACAGACAATGCTGGCACGAAGCTTTGTCAGCTCTCCTTCTGGATATTCATTATAATTGTGAAATAAATAATCACTTGATACGAGTTCCAACACAGCATCCCCCAAGAACTCCAGGCGCTCGTTGTCATGTCTCTTTCCTGCATAATGCTCATGCGCATAGGAGCTGTGCGTCAAAGCAAGTTCTAACAGCTTCGGATCCTGAAATGTATATCCGACTGTTTTTTCTAATTCACCCATAATTCCTCCTCACAATTAAAAGACAGAGCCGCAAGGATCTACCTCGCAGCTCATGTACCGTTTTCATTTTACGCCATCGTATCATTAATTAATTCGTACACATCGCCAACGGTTGCCAGATTTTTGCTTTCGAGTTCTTCCTGAGGAACTGTAATTCCCAGTTCATCCTCGATTCCCATAATAATCTCAACCGCGTCCAATGAATCAGCTCCGAGATCCTCAAGCAATCTCGTGTCCATTGTAATTTCGTCCTCCTCGACATCTAAAACCTCAGCAATAATTTTCTGCAGTGTTTCAAATTCCATACAAGTCACCCTTTCTTAATACCTTCTTTTTTAATTTTTGTTCTTACACACTCAGACTTTTTTCTATCTTTGCGGCAATATCTGCTCAGTAAAGGATACACACTGCTCAATTGCAGTTGTAACTTCCTTTGCTTTTGAACTTCCATGAGCCTTTACTACAAGACCCTTTAATCCCAGAAGCGGCGCTCCGCCGTACTCACTGGCATCAAATTTTTTCACTACGCCCTTTAATGAAGGCTTTGCAAGAAGACCACCGATCTTTCCTGCCGTTGTAGACAACATCGCGCTCTTGATCTCTTTAATCAGCGCCTTTCCAACGCCCTCATACAGCTTTAAAATGACATTTCCAACAAATGCCTCGCAAACCAATACATCGCACGGACCATAAGGGATCTCTCTTGCCTCAACATTTCCAATGAAGTTGATGTCTGAACATTCTTTTAACAATGGATAGGTCTCTTTTACGAGTGCATTTCCTTTTTCCTCTTCAGCACCAATATTGACAATGCCGACTCTCGGATTTTTAATACCCATCACATGTTCTGCATAGATGGAACCCATCTTTGCAAACTGTACCAGCTGTTCTGCTCGCGCATCTACATTAGCACCACAGTCTACTAAAAGCATGGCTCCGTTTACAGTCGGAATAACCGGTGCAAGCGGTGCTCTTTTCACACCCTTGATTTTTCCTGCAATCAGCTGACCGCCGACTAATACAGCGCCTGTGCTTCCGCAGGAAACAAATGCATCTGCCTTCTGCTCTTTTACAAGCTTAAGTCCGACAACAAGTGAAGAATCCTTCTTAGTACGAACCGACTCCACAGGCGGTGCACCAGTTTCGATCACCTCAGATGCCGGCACGATCTCAAGTCTTGACTTGTCATAAGTAAGTCCCTCTAATGCCTTATTTAAGTCATCCGGACGACCTGTCAGAAGTACCTTTATGCTGCTGTTTTTATTAATGGCATCTACTGCGCCCTGCACCATACAGGCAGGAGCGTTATCGCCTCCCATACCATCTACTGCTACTGTAATCATTCTTTTTCTTCCATTCTTGTTAATTCACAGGGGAGTTTTTCGTCCCAGTATCATGATATACGATTCTGTATAAGAAATCAAGAACTTTTTCAGACATTACTTTGAAAGACCTGCTCCAAGTGTCCGTCTCGTGAAATCCATTTACCTTCGAGATTTACTATAACAAAAAGAGCGTACAGTCCGAAAACTGTACGCTCCATTCAAATTTTTAATTAGTCCTCAACAGAAACGATCTCTCTCTTGTTATAAGAACCACAAGCCTTGCAAACTCTATGCGGCATCATAAGAGCACCACACTTGCTGCACTTTACCAGATTGACAGCGCCCATCTTCCAGTTTGCTCTACGCTTATCTCTTCTAGCCTTAGAAGTTTTATTCTTTGGACAAATAGACATGTTTTACACCTCCTTAATTAAAGCTTTCACAGCCTGCCATACACATCCTGGCAGGCAGGATGTGACTACTGTATCAGGAATCCGTACGATTATTCTTGGCGAATATCTCACGGATAATTGACATTCTGGGATCTAACTCTGTACGATCACAATTGCAGGTCTGGTGATTTAAGTTTACTCCGCATTTTGGGCATACACCTTACAGTCCTCTCTGCAGAGCACCTTATCCGGAATATCCGTCATCATTCATCCAAAACCATACCATCTACGTCCAGATGATACCCGTCAATGTAGGATTGCTCATCCAACTGTGCGATACGCTCCTCTGATGACGCATTAGCATCTACGTTTCTCTCAAAGTCAAGATCCATAGGTACCTTTACGCTATCCAGACAGCGGTCACATGGCATCTCTAAAACAAGAGATACCTTAGCCGTTATCGCAATCTTCCTGTCTCCCTCATGTGTAAGCCTCAGCTCAACTGGCTGCTTACTTACAATCGGATACTTCTTACGCTTCCAGATGACCTCTGACATTTCAAGGGGAACCTCATATGTCTTTACAGTACCATCCACAGTAAAAAGCTCAGACATGTTAATTACCATAGCAGACCTCCTCACAGGCTGAACCTGTGTCAAGTATTTTTACATGACACTTTACGCACACTCGTACATTATATAGTTTTCACTACCATTTGTCAACTGTTTTCTTTAAATTTTTGCAACTATTCAGAACCCCATTCGCAAAATCGCATCTTCGATGCTTCTATTTTGCTCATGTGGTTACCTCGCCATATAAAATTGCTATTCTGTCTGAATGCAAGCATTCACAGAAAGCAATTTTGCATGG
>ENA-OQAZ01001091-OQAZ01001091.1-human-gut-metagenome-genome-assembly--contig:-NODE-1091-length-13761-cov-1.802332_pt1 | contig 13761 bp, 21 predicted proteins | sample MGYA00242737_ERZ504531 | MGnify/ENA primary metagenome ERZ504531 (study PRJEB26092, sample SAMD00036244) | human gut metagenome | host: Homo sapiens | study: EMG produced TPA metagenomics assembly of...
CCTTCGTCCTATGGGCTTGGTCAGGTGATTACACTTACTTTTTTACCATTTTCTACCTAGTTATAACAAGTTCATCTTCAACATCCGGTGCATATTCATCCACAATATATTCCGGCTTAATAATCGGCAGTGCCAGTGCCTGTTCATCTAACGACTGCAGCCACATAATTGGTTTTTCTTTCTTATCTTCTGTTTCATATACAATTGCAAACCGGCTGCAGTCCTCAAACCCAATCAGCTTTTTCAAATGTAATCACCTTGCATCATCAATTTCCACCGTGCCAAACCATTTTGTATTAATCTGCATATTTACTCCATTTCTGAGCGACTTGTTGCGAAGAGGTGATGAGAAATTCGCGTAGCGATTTCTCATCTGCCATAATGGCTATTTGTTTTCGCTCAGAAACAAATAGCCGTGTGAAACATATGCTATCAAGCATATTTTTCACACTATCTCCATTTTCTAATAAAGACTGCCTGCGCACATTCTCACAAGCAGTCTTTTTATTTTGCTTTTATTTTTATCCTAAGAAATCTAACAGGGTCTGCTGTACAACTTTACTTGCCGCCTGAAGAGATGCGTTGTATACCAGCTGGGCTGATGTATAGCTTACAACAACATCTTCCAGATCAATATCTTCATTGGCAGACTTGCTTTCTGTGACATTGGTAAACTGTTCTGTGAGTCTTCCCTGTGTCAGTTCCAGTCTTGTCAGTCTGTTACCGACATCTGCATTGGCAAGGGAAATCGTCTGCTTGTAGCCCTGCATCTGTCCAATGCCGCTTTCAAACGCTTGGTCATCTCATCTTCTGCCAGTGTTTTCTGCTTGTTCAGACCAGACAGCATGGAATTTAACTTTTTCTGTGAATCCGTATCGCTGTACTGGCTCTGCTTCATCATGCTCTCTACCTGTGAAATCTGCTTTCTAAGTCGAGTACATTCTGAACGGATGTCACAAGGTCATCAATATCTCTGCCAAGGTTAATATCGAATGCCTCATTGGCTTCGGTATTAATCTTAATCTTCTGTGCATAGTTGATGTTGTATTCTACATCTTCTCTGACTTTATCATAAACAATTCCAGTCTTATTATCCACGCAGTCATAGTACATGGTTGGATTTAAATCATCCTTAATAAAGTTATCCTTCTGATACGTAAATGAAAAGCTGTCAGAGGTGTAGACCTGCTTATAAACATTTTCGCCCATCAGTACTTCGCCTGTTGTTGCATTAAAGGCAATTTCATTATCGCCCGGAATGTAGTTTTTATCCGTTGTATTTGTAAATGTCAGTGCAGTACCGGTAGAATCTGTAATGCTGTACTGTCCGTTGGCATCCGGATTGACCGTTGTTGTCGTTGTAATCGGGTTGCCGTCGGCATCAAGCTGCTTATTGCCATTTGCATCAAGCTGGTATGTTGTAACGGTTGCTGTGCCGTCTGCGGCAAAGCTGATATCTGTATTGTTATAGCTTAAGCTATATCCGGTGTTTTTCACATCTGAATAGCCAAGGCGCAGTCTGTAGACACTTTTCCACATTTGGCATCACAGCATTGCCGTCGGCATCATAGGATACATTTAAATTTAAAATATCTGCACTGCTGTATGCATTGGTATAGACTGTCTTTTGTGAAATATCATCTCTGCCAAACTTCTGTGTAATTGTATAATCTGCTTCAGCTGCCAGTGCATCGGACTGATAGGTGAGTGTCGTATCCGTCTTATAACGGTAAATACGTAACGTCCGGCGTAATCTACATTTCCTTCATCGTAGAAAGTCTTTTTTAAAGCCTTTAAGCTTTCTGCAATCGTATTTCTCTGTTCTGATGCATAAGAATCGGATGAACCCTGATTGCAGTATTCATACAGCTTATTAATAACAGATTCGCCCTGTGTCAGCGCGCCCTGTGTTGTTGAAAGCCACTGCTGTGCATCCGGGATATTTTTCTTTAAATACTGTGTTACTTCATTTAAGCTGGCACGAAGACGTAACGCACGAATGGCAATAATCGGGTCTTCTGACGGCTTATTAATCTTTTTTTGTGTAGACAGCTGGGTATCCAGTGTATTAACCTGTTTTTTATTCACCTGGATATTTGCCATACTGCTGTTAATCATCATCTGATTTGTAATTCTCATATCTTCTCCAATCCGGAATGAAACCTAATCATTAAAACTTATAGTCCTGTTCCATTAATCAGCTTGTCATAAATTTCGTTCATGACAGACATCATCTTTGAATTTAAGTTATATGCCTGCTGGAATTTCATCATATCCATCGCTTCTTCATCGGTATCAACACCCATGATTGATAAGCGCTGATTCTGAATTGTTGTGCGCAGGTTGTTGTAATTATCTAACATATTCGTTGCATTGCTTGAATCAATGGACATATCACTGACCATACTTTCAAGGAAGTAAGCGCCTGTACCACCGTCAAAAATCTTTTCGCTCTGAAGCTTTCTTAACTGTTCCATAATATCCGCTTCTGCCTGTCCGGTCGCCGCAGAGCTTCTTGTTGCAAGCTTATCGGCATCTTTAATCAGTTCTGGGTTGACTGTAATGTTTAAAGCCGTCATCGTATCTGTGTTTGTCTGTGTTACAAACAATGAAATGCCCTGCTGTGTTCCGTCTGATGTCAGACCACTCTTTAAAACGTTATTGACTGCTTCCGACAGTGTGGAAATGAACTGGTTTAACTGGGACTGGTAATACGGAATCCCCTTAAAATCTGTATTCTGTTCATTTCTTAATACAGATTCCAATACTTTGTTACCGTCTGAATCCAGAATGTAATCGCCGTTCTCATCCACTTTGTACTGCTCAAACTCACCATTACAGCCGTCGCGGATATCTACCAGTGCCTTCATCTGTCCGCCAAGGGACGGGCTGTAAAGATTGAAGTTCTGTCCGCTCTCCCACTTTACATCATATAAAGAGGCAGCATCGGAAGCATTCCTTTTATCTGCTCTGGCTTCTGTATAAAGCTTATTATAATCGTATCCTGCAACCAGTGTCTGTCCGTTAATGGATACCCTGAAATCTGTCAGACCATTTCCGATGTCTTCTTCATTGATGCTGACATTGACAATCTGTGCCAGATCATCAATCAGCGCATTTCTCTTATCTCTTAAATCATTTGCATCGCCGTAGTTGGCTTCAATCTGATTAATCTGTCTGTTTAAGGAAGCGATGTTTTGTGCGTAGGAGTTAATCTGTTCTACCGCATCCTTGATTTCGTTATTTGCGTCTTCCTGAATCTTCCTAAGATTCGTAGAGAGTGTATTAAAGTACTGTTGCCATGCGGTGCATTGTTAATCAGCTGATTCTTTGTCGAAGCCTCGCCCGGTGCTTTAATAACTTCTTCTACCGATGTAAAGAACTTCTGATATTCCTTACAGTAACCATTCAGATTCCATTCATCAAAGAAGTCCTCAATCTGATCCATATAATTTTCTTTTGCTTCATATTCACCGTAATTCGCCTGATTGTTACGGTATTTTTCATCGTAATAGCTGTCACGCAGCTGGCTGACACCTGTTACCTTAACTCCGGCACCGAGCATACCGTAGGTCGAGAACGTACGTAATGCCTGTGCTGCTTCTGTTGATGCCTGCTGTTTTGAATATCCCTTTGTATTAATATTGGATACATTATGTCCTGTAACATTCAGCGATGTGGATGCTGCCTGCAGACCGCTGTATGATATTGTTAATCCAAAAAATGTTGATGCCATATTTTCCTCATTTCCGGGCGTTTTTTATTACCGGGCAGCACCCGCTGCCATGATTATCTGCTTTCGCCCCGGTGCAGACAACTGTTTAAACTTCATTTTATGCATTTCCAAGTGAAACGATTAAGCTTTCTAACATATCGCTGACAACATTAATATACCGTGATGCCGCATTGTATGCCTGCTGGAACTTAATCATCTTTTCAAGCTCTTCATCAGAAGATACACCCTGCAACTGTAAACGCTGGTTATCATATCCGTTTACCATGGTTTCCTGATTGCTCACATAATTGTCAAGCACACGGCCCATTGTTGCATATTCACTGATGAAATTTGTATAATATGTATTAAAATCTGACTTTGCATAGACTTCAGGATTTAAGGAAGCAAATTTGTTCTCCCACATATCCACCAGTTCCTGTGCTTTGTCAAAATCTTCTTTTCCCTGCTTTGTTGTCAGCGCAATCTTACCGACATTCTGTGCAACTTCTTCGTTCATCTCAAGGCTGCCGATGGTGTAGTAAGACTGGTTGCCCTTGACATCCAGATTGTTTCTGACATAGATTGTACCGCCGTTCGCATCGGTTGTCACGATATAACGCTTGGTATTCGTACGGGAAATCAGTTCCTCACCGATGGTCTTATCATCGTCCATACCATAATCTGTCTTATCCATATCCAAAACAGAATATACATAAGAATCTACCTGTTCTTTCTGTTTCAGTGTTTCATCTGTAAAAAGGGCTTCCTCCGATGTGTAACTGTATGTTCCGTCACCATTGTCCGTTCCCTGTACTGCCTGTCCGTGTCTTGTATACAGCACTGCATTGGATGATGCGTTATATGTATACTTCGCTGCGGCAATTTCATTGCCTTCACTGTCTGTCAGCGGTGCATCCAGCGTAATTTCTTTTTCAGGACATAAAACATCATTGATAGACTCCACAATTCCGTTTACCAGCTTATCCAGCCCTGCCATCGCACTTAAAATAGCAGACGGTTCAATGTATGTATTGTAATAATCCTGCTTTTCCTGATATGCGGCATAAGCTGCATCGTATGCTGCCTGTCCTTCTGACGTTGTCAGGTCATAATCACTCTCATCCGGCTTTACCGGTACATCGGAAGCCTTGACATTGACACTGCCTCGTGCAATAATTGCACCTTTTAATGAACCCATATCATTTTTACTGCCATTGAAATCGGCTGTGTAATGTCAAATACATCCTTTTCAAAGGAAGGCCAGGTTGGAATCAGCAGCGAATTACTGTCCATGGTTCTTGTAGACATCTCTGTCACATTATTCTCATTGACAAACGGAATGCCTTCGCATGTGACGATGACACGTCCGTTTGCTTCTTCATAATAAGACATCTTAATATATCCACTAAGTTCATCGAGTGCATTATCACGCTGGTCACGTAAATCGTTGGCATATTCGCCCGAACCGGATTCAATTCCCTGAATCTGCTTGTTTAATGCAAAAATGGTCTGCCCCAGTTCATTAATCCGGTTTACGGAATTCTGTACTTCGGTATTCAGCGTTGTCTGATAGTCTTTTAAACTCTCATAGATTTTATTGGATCTGTTTACAAATGCTGATGTATACTGAATTAAAGAGGATCGTGCAACGGTGCTTTCAGGATTTTTGCTTAATTCATTCACTGCGGAATATAAATTTTTCAAACAGTCCTGATAGGTAACGCCCTGCATTTCACCAAAAAGATCTTCTACTTCTTCTACGGCTTTTAAGTTGCTTTCATAGTAACCTAATCTGCCGTTTTCTGTCCGATACGCTCTGTCGATAAACGTATCGCGGATTCTGCGGATTTCACTGACGGAAACACCGAGTCCGTATTTATCAATTGTATTACTTCTCGTACCAACAGTCAGATACGTCATATCTTCAAACGTAATCTGCTGTCTTGTATACCCCTCTGTATTAATGTTGGCGAGGTTATGTGCTGTTGTATTTAAAGCTGTCTGCGCGCTGTGCAGGCCGGAAACGCCAATATACAGACTTCCCATTCCGTTTGCCATTGTTTCTCCCATTTCTGCCCTCATCTGCTTATCCTTAAGCCGGCCGTCCTCCCCTCCGTGGGAAAACCTGTAATAAAGTATAAAATTAAATATTACTGTCTTGCATCAAAGCCGCTGACGGTCTGGATTCTCTCCTCGTCATAAGCGTTTTTACTGTAGTTTCCTGTCTGTGGTGTAAGCACTGCATTTTTTGCAATGTTGAGTTCAAACTCAACCATATCCAGTGATTCTTTTGTCAGTAATTTATTATTCTCGTTGATTTTCATCAACTCATTTAATGTCTTTTTAAGCTGTGCATTAACTGCCTCAAGTGCATCATGCTCTTTCGGCTGCTTCTTTAACACTTCTAAAATATCTTCTAATTTAATGTCTTTTCTTCTTAAATTGAGTACATTGCAGATATCATCTACATTTTCCATACGCTGCTGTTCCAGTTTGTTAATGGCATCAATGCGTGCCTGTTCCTGAACCAGAATGTCCTGTAACCGTTCAATGTCTGCACCGACAATTGCCTGTGTCTTGTTGTTGGATAACTCCAGCAGTTTTTTATACTCTGCATCTTCCTGTCCAAGCACATCAATAAGTGTATCAATTAAACTTGCCATGAAAGAATCTCCTTAAAATGTTAATGTTGCAATATTCTCAAGCATCTTGCCGGCAACTGCCTGTGCACTCACACGATATGTTCCTGCCTCCATTGCCGCTTTTATCTGTGCAACCTTGTCTTCTCTTACATCTGATGTCTGGCTGACTGCCTCTTTTGCCGTCTGATAATCCTTTGCTGTTCTTGAAATTTCCAGTTTATCACTATATAAAGCAGTACTGCCTCCCTTCTTTGCAGAAGAAGCTGCCCCACTCTGATAAATCCGGTTCACAGCACTGTATGCCTCTACACGCATTGCTGACCGCCTCTCTTTCCGTTTAAACTCTTTTCCTATTCTCATTAAAATGGTTTCAGAAATATTATCGGTACTTTCGGCATATTCCTTAACCTGTTTTTACAATTTTTAAATACAAAAAAGAAAGAATCACCCTGAATTCTGTATGTATCCTGAGTAATTCTTTCTTTATGCTCTGTAATATAGAATCTGTTATTTATCAAGGAATCTCATTCTTGCATTGTCATGATCCTGCCTGTCCTTGGTGACGGAGCTGCTGCCGGTGCCTTATACAGATTATCCAGCTTGTTTGCCATCGTTCCTTTGCATTTATCGCAATAACGTCCTGTCTTAATCGTTGCACCACAGCACTCACACTGCAGTCCGATCGGTGAATCATCCGCAAAGCAAAGACGTTCTTCACGCACCCACTGTTCAATCTGCTTGGTGCTGACTTCAAATTTATCTGAAATCTTCTGAAATACTTGCAACTTTGTTGTTCGCGGATATATTCCTTAATTTCCACGAACTTGTCTTCCAGCTGTTTAATACAGCTCGGGCATAAATTACGGTAACTGCCGCCTATATAATTATATAATTTCCCACATTGTCTACAATTTCTAACATCCATAACCAATTCTCCCATTCTGCCGTTCCCGGCATTTTCTTAAAATCCTTTCCCCGCACACAGACATAAAAAATATACTTTCTGTGCGCCCTTTTCATATAAAACTTTTGCGCAGCTGTCTATCGTTGCTCCTGTTGTATAAATATCATCAACAAGTAAAATTTTTTTATATTTTACTACATTTTCTTTTACAAGAAAAGCCCTTTCTACATTTTTTCTTCTTTCCTCGTCATTTAATTCTTTCATTGGAGTTGTTTTTCTGATACGTACCAGAATTTCCGAAGCACAGATTAGATTTAGATTTTTAGAAAGTTCACGTGCAATCAGTTCCGCCTGATTGTATCCTCTTTTTCTTTGTTTAGCTGCATACATCGGCACCGGAAGTACAAGATCGATGTCCCATTTCCGAATCAGCGCACCGCACTGCCGTGCTGCCTGCCTGCCATAAAACGCCGCATACTCCCTTTTATCGTGATACTTAAATTGGTAGATGGACTGCTTTATGCCGTCCGTATAGGCAAATACCGCCACCCCGCGTTCATAGAAATGCCGTTTCACCGTACAGTCATAGCAAAACTGCTGCGTATCCGTCTTTTTTAACGGTTTGCCGCACTTCATGCAGCGCGGTTCGCCGATATATTCAAGTCTGTTGTCACAATCCGGACAGATTTGTCTTCGTCTGCCCTTTTCAAACCCCAGAACCCCGCCGCAGACCGGACACGCCGGCGGAAACACTATATCCGTCAGTTCTTTGATGCCGGCCTGTGCAAGCTGCTGTATATATTCTTTTAAGTTCTGCGTGTTATTCCGCTTGTTTTTTCCCTGTTTCATTTTCCCCTCTATTTCGCAAACGTTCCAATTCTAAATGATGCACAAACTGAATTCATTTCTGAAGAATCTTTGATTTAAAGATTATCCATTTCCTGAATCCGCAGGTCCAGCGAAGAATACCGTTTCTGCTCCGATTCATTTGCCGCCATTTCATGAAAGCAGTCTTCCAGTCCCACCATGCAGACACAGGTTCTCGCCCTTGTCACTGCCGTGTATAAGAGATTGCGGTTCATCAGCATGCGCGGTCCCGGAAACATTGGAATCAGCACCGCCGGATATTCACTGCCCTGCGATTTGTGAATTGTAATCGCATATGCCAGCTCCAGTTCATCCAACTGTGTAAAATCATAGTATACAAAACGGTCGTCTTCAAACCGCACCAGCATCTGTTCCGAAAAGAAGTTGATGTCTTCTATCACACCGGTATCTCCGTTAAAAATGCCGTTGCCGCGGTCATAGGTAACGCCGTAGCGGCTTTTGCGCTCCCATTCCAGCTGATAGTTATTTTTTATCTGCATGACCTTATCGCCCACGCGGTAAATGGTATCCCCGACTTCTTTTTCCATTTTGTCTGCGGACGGCGGATTTAAGTACTGCTGCATAATCCGGTTTAACCGCTGTGCGCCGACTGCGGATTTTCTCGTCGGTGTCAGTATCTGTATGTCTTTGCGGTCCGCGTGGACATAATCCGGCAGTTTTTCTTTAATCAGTGTACACATCGCCGCAATAATGGCATCGGGATTGTTCCGTCTGACAAACAAAAAGTCTTTACTGTATTTATTAAGTGTTACCGGTTCGCCTTTATTAATCTTATGCGCGTTCATGATGATTTCGCTCTCTGCCGCCTGTCTGAAAATCTTTTCCAGCTTCACGACTTCAAAGCAGCCCGAATGGATAATATCTTTTAATACATTTCCGGGACCGACACTCGGTAACTGGTCCACATCCCCCACCAGAATCAGGCGCGTTCCGACAGCTATTGCTTTTAGCAGCGAATTCATAATGGATACATCTACCATGGACATTTCATCTACAATAATGACATCTGTTTCCAGAGGATTGTCTTCATTTCTTTCAAAATGCATGCCTGTGTTCTGTGAATCTGATGCACTGCCGCAGATTTCAAGCAGTCTGTGAATGGTCTGTGCTTCATAACCGCTGGTTTCCGCCATCCGCTTTGCCGCACGGCCTGTCGGCGCCGCCAGACGGATTCCAGACCTTCCATTTCAAAGTACTTAATAATCGTATTAATGGTTGTCGTCTTTCCGGTTCCCGGTCCGCCCGTAATAACCATTAAACCATTTAAAACTGCCTTATGAACTGCCTGTTTCTGGATATCATCAAGAATTATGTCGTTTTTTTCTTCAATTTGCGCGATTCTTTCGCTGATTTCCGCTTCGTCCCGCTCATACGGGATATTCAGTTCTATCAAATGCTTGGCGATGGAAGCCTCCATATAGTAATACATCGAAGCATAAATGCACTTTTCGCCAGACGCATTTTCACGGACAACAATTTTTTTATCGATTGCCATATCCATGATATGACGCTCCATATCACGAATATCTATTAACAACAGCGCTGTGACCCCCTGCTCTAATTCTGTCCACGGCAGATAGATGTGTCCCTGTCCTGCTGCCTGTGTCAATACATACAAAATCCCACTGCGGATTCTGAAATCCGAATCTACTTTAATGCCGGCCTTTGCCGCAATTTCATCGGCCGTTTTTAAATCCGATGCCGTCAATATCGTCTGCAAGTCTGTAAGGATTCTGCTTAATAATTGTATATATTTCCTGTCCGTATCTGGAATAAATTTTACCCGCGATGCCCATGCTGATGCCATAGTCCTGTAAAAACATCATGGCTTTACGCATGTCGCGTTTATCGACAAGCTGAGCTGCGATATCCATCGCTTTTGTAAGACTGATGCCTTTAATCTCCGCAAGACGTTCCGGTTCTTCTTCCATAATGCGGAAGGTGTCATCCCCGAACTCTTTTACAATCCTCTCAGCCATTTTTTCACCAATGCCTTTGATAGCGCCGGATGCAAGATAACGTCTGACCGACTTGGTGTCGTCCGGCGCTTTGAATTCATAAGATTTAATAGAAAACTGCATATCATAGGACGGATGTTTGACAAATCCTCCATTTGCAGTAATAAATTCACCTGCGTTGATGTAACTGAATACACCAACGCAGGTAATCTCTTCACCTTTATAAACCACGTTGAAAACGGTATAGCCGTTGTCTTCATTGCGGTATATGATATTTTCTACAAAGCCTTCAATATATTCTGCTTCGTAATCTAAATTACTCCTCAATTCCGTAATTCCTCTTCATCTGATTATAAAGGGTCTGTGCCAGTCCCAGTCCGCTGCCGTTTTCTGTACTGCACAATGCTTCAGACAGCTTTGACACCATCTGGTCACCAAAATAGCTGGACATGGTACTCATTCCGGAATCACTGCTGTCAGAAGACAGTCCAAAAATAGAAGCATAGCTGTTATCATCATCACTGCTGTCTACTTTTGCCATTTTAAGCATGGATTTACCATCTGTTCTGCAAAATATTCTTCAAAATCCTTGCAGACTTCCATGAGTTCATCGCTGGAAGATGTAGATAAATCCTTATTATTTAATGTGCTTTCAAGCGCACTTGTTGTTGAATTGGTATAGGTACCGTTTAAATATGACGAATTTAATCCGCTGATTGTATCGCTCATATGTACACCTTTCCTCCCCGGCATTAAACTGCCGCACCGCTGCTTTTACTTATCGCTTCAGATTGTTTGCCTGCTCCATCATCGTATCGGATGTGGTAATTGCCTTTGAGCATAATTCATAGGCTCTCTGCGCTGTAATCAGATTTACCATTTCTGTTGCTACATTGACATTAGAAGCTTCCAGATATCCCTGCTTTAAAGTACTCTTTTTGCCTACCTCATCGATATCTTCATTTAATGCAATACCGGATGCTTCCGTTTCCATTAAAAGAGAATCTCCTGTCTTATCAAGACCTGCCGGATTGGCAAACTGGAATAATCCAATCTTTAAACCGATTGCCGTCGGATTGTTGTTATTTTCTTCACTTGGATATAATAAATTACCGTCGCCGTCTACTGTAATCTTTGTCGGGTCATATTCCGGTCCCAGCACCAGTTCATTACCGTCTGAGCTTAATACCGGAAGACCTTCTGATGTACAAAGCATATAGCCTTCTGTTGCAATTGAGAATCCAAAGTTACCGTTTCTTGTGTAATAAGTCTGTCCATCTTCACCGACTACACCGAAAAAGCCGTTTCCTACGATTGCAAAATCCGTGTCACTGTCTGTTTTGTTGACAGAACCCTGTACATACTGTGATGTTACAGCAGATACTCTTGAACCCAAACCAACCTGTGCATTAACCGGCTTTGTTTCACCGTTTGCAGATGTGTCTTTGCCTGTAACTGCTGATATAAAAGGGATTTAAAATGTGTTGTTTCCATCTTGTATCCTGTTGTATTTACATTTGCAAGATTATTGGAAATCGTATCGACATTTGTCTGCTGTGACGTCATGCCTGCTGCTGCCGTCCATAATGATCTTACCATATTCTTCTCCATTCCGTAATCAATACCGGTGATTTTACCGGCAGCTTACTACCATAATATTAATGTCTTTTAACCCGGACCTTATTATAATTCTGACATTGTCACCATTTTGCCAAGCATTTCATCAATTGCCTGGATGACTTTCTGTCCGCTTTCATACTCTCTTGCAACCGCAATCATGTCCACCATTTCTGATACGACATTAATATTAGAAGCTTCTAAGTAGCCCTGCTGTACGGTTGCCGTACAATCCTGTTCGGTTGCACCATCCACCGCACGGTACAGATTTTCACCGTATTCTTCCAGATAGTTATAATCTTCAAAATCAACCAAGGCAAATGTATCTACATACTGTCCGTCCGCAAAAATATTTCCCTGTGAATCAACAGATAATTCATTCAAATCTGTCGGAAGCTGGATTCTTCCGCCTTCACCTAAAATATAATCGCCGTCTTTTGTCACAAGATAGCCTTCTGTAAATTCATCTGAAATGCGCCATCTCTGGAATACATTGTGCTTGTTACACCGTTCTTATTGGTGAACTCTACCGAGAAAAAGCCCTGTCCTGCCAGTGCAAAATCATAGGTGTTGTTCGTTGCCTGTAACGAACCCTGCTCCCAGTTTCTGTATGTTTCCCCAATCTTTGCACCCAAACTGACTGAACCGATATTCTGGTTTAAATGTCCGACTGTTGCATCTTTAATCTTGATGGCATACATGGAATCAAATGCCTGTGTTGTACAGCCCTCTGCTTTAAAGCCTGTCGTTGTTGCATTTGCAAGGTTGTTGGAAATCACATCCAGTCTTTTCTGGGAATTCACCATTCCTGTGTACCCTGTGTAAAGCCCCTTTACCATTTCTTTCCTCCTCCGCTCACTTCTTATTTTGCTGATAATTATTTATCATCTCTGTATCCTGCAAGGAATTCAATAAACTTACCGGTTCCGATTGCAACTGCTGTCATCGGGTCTTCGGCTGTCATTGTATGGATTCCTGTCTTTGATTCAATCAGTTCTTCAAGTCCCTGCAGCAGGCTTCCGCCGCCTGTCAGGACAATTCCTCTGTCTGCAATATCGGAAGCTAATTCCGGTGGTGTCTTTTCCAGTACACTGTGTACGGCTTCAACAATCTGGGATGTTGCTTCTTTTAATGCTTCCTGTGTTTCTTCTGACGTTACCTCAACCGTCTTTGGAAGACCTGTTACAAGGTTTCGACCTCTTACGTTCATTGTTGCAATCTCAGTTCTCGGATAAGCTGAACCGACTTTTATCTTAATATCTTCCGCAGTTCTTTCACCAATCAGAAGATTGTGTTTCTTTCTCATATATCGGACGATTGCTTCATCAAAATCATCACCGGCAATCTTAATGGATGTACTGACTACTGTACCGCCTAAAGAAATAACCGCGATATCTGTTGTACCACCACCGATATCAACAATCATGTTACCGCAAGGTCTTGAAATATCAATCCCTGCACCGATGGCAGCTGCAATCGGTTCTTCGATAATTGCTACTTCTCTTGCGCCAGCCTGAAGTGTTGCATCTTCTACAGCTTTCTTTTCTACTTCTGTAACACCTGACGGTACACAGACACTGATTCTTGGCTTCTTTAACATTCTCTTGCCGATTGCCTTCTGGATGAAGTACTTTAACATTTTTTCAGTTACTCTGTAATCAGAAATAACACCCTGTCTTAACGGTCTTACCGCTACGATATTACCCGGTGTTCTTCCTAACATCAGACGTGCTTCCTCACCGATTGCCTTAATCTTGTTGGTATCTCTGTCAAATGCTACTACGGACGTTCTTTTAAAACAACACCTTTTCCTTTTATATAAACCAGAATACTGGCTGTACCCAAATCTACTCCGATATCGGTTGATAACATATGAATCCCCTTTCCGATGTTCTTCATTCTATCTATGTTCGTTTTTCTATTTTCTCTGTTTCTATATACATTTAGACAGTAATAATGCAGTCTAAACATACATCGTTAGAATACCATTATATACAACATTTTCAAAATTTAAAAGAGCTAAATGAAATTTTTTTT
>ENA-OQAZ01001092-OQAZ01001092.1-human-gut-metagenome-genome-assembly--contig:-NODE-1092-length-13752-cov-3.713394_pt1 | contig 13752 bp, 14 predicted proteins | sample MGYA00242737_ERZ504531 | MGnify/ENA primary metagenome ERZ504531 (study PRJEB26092, sample SAMD00036244) | human gut metagenome | host: Homo sapiens | study: EMG produced TPA metagenomics assembly of...
CTCTTCTAACTTTTTTTATATAAATAGAAAAGGGATATTACAGCGTCTTATCCGTCTATAATATCCCTTTTCTCTCTTATTTCATTTCCCTGTGAAAAATCAATTTTACTTTCCGGTTCACACCTGCATTGTGGTAATAACCAAATTCCACTTTTCGATTTTCTTCCCGAACTCCGGTGTAACTGAACAATAGCTGATCTTTGATGTTTCCAAGAATTAAAACTTCCCGGCTTGCCAAAAGCATTTCGATAAATTTACTCCGTGTCATCTTCTTCACTTTAAATTCTGAAGTGACTAATACATAAATACCGTATCGGACTGCTTCTTCCAAAATATCGATCCTGCTGTTATCTTCTTCTACATTCTCATACAGTTCCTGAAGCATATCTACCATCACATAGATTGGTGGAAGTGTTTTCACAAATGTTTCCATGCTTAAGGAAACATCATCCAGTTTTGCTTCTTCATATTCTTCTTTTCTTGCAAAAACATCTTCTTTAATCTGATCTAAGGTTGCAGCCACAGCACTCTTATCTCCTGCATAAACCACATTTTCTTTTGACTGGTAAGCAGCAAGTTCATGACTCTTATTGTCAAATACATATACCTTGTCATCTGACAGCAGAGTAAGCATATTTTTAATCACATTTGTCTTGCCTGTCTTTGCATTGCCAAGAATAAATGCCGGAGCCTGTTCCATTGAAAGATAGTAAACCTGTAATGTATCGGTATCCAATCCAATCGGCACTTTGCAGATTGTCTTTTCATATCCCGGATAGGAAGGAAGCATTGGCATGGTAAGTTCTTCCGGCATAACCGGGATTTCTTTTGCTTTTTCTTCCGAAGATTTCTGACTTATTTCAAAAATAAGTTCCTTTAGATTTTGATTATATTCTTTCTCCGTTTCAAAAGGAACCGGAGTATACAGCTGCATCACATGGATACTGTCTGTTTTTACCAAAGCCCTTCCTTTATGCTCTTCCGGCAACTTATATGGACTTCTTCCCACAAAGGAAGAAAGTTCACTTTCATCAAAATTAAAACCGCCGATTCTTACTTTGAAATTGTTTCTGGCTGCACTTCTCATTGCTCCGTCTCTCGATGTACTAACTGCCAGGTAAATGCCAAGTCCTGCACCATCTCTTGACACCTTCTGTATAAAGTTTTCTACACTTTCGCCCAATTCCTTTATGACTTCATACTGATCAATCACAATTACAATGGCTTTTAATGGCTCTTGCTGTGTTTCATTATATACAGAAAAATTCTGTACCATGGCACGTGCCAGTTTTTCTTTCTCTCTTTGATTTCTTCCAGAATTAATTTCTGGAATTTTCCTATTTTTTCTTCATGATCGATGTTCATGTAATCTGCCACATGAGGAAGCTGCTTTAATGGGATCATTCCGCTGTTTCCCAAATCCAAAAGATAGAAATTCAGATTTTTCACAGCATTTTTGGCAGACAACCCTAAAATAATCTGTGTAAGCAGCATGGTTTTTCCATATCCGCTGGAAGACAGATACAAGAAATGTCCATTCTTTTCAAAGTCTAGGATATATTCTGTCTGAGCCTGTTCCTCCGGAATATCCATCATACCAATCCCTAATTTCAAATCAACCTTTTGGAAATTTACACTGTCTTGAATGTCCAACACATAAGGAGACTGTATCTGAAATGCCAGAGATGGAAGCCATGTCTTTTTCACTTTCACGCAGTGTTCTTCTTCATAAACCTTCTGAAGATGTTCTACCACCACGTCTAACTGGCTTTTCTTTAACTGCTTGCTTTCCTTTGTTCCACTAAAATCCTTATTTAACGCTTCTCCTTGTCCAAGTGCATTCAACAGATAGACTCTGTCATCTTCCTCTTTTTGTTCTTCTTTTGTACCATAGGCTGCACCACTCCATGCAGACTGGAACAATTCATAAATTTCATTATTTCCAACCTGTAAATATCCACGTCCTGCCTGTGTGATGTTTGCTGCATCTGCCGTATGGAGCATTTCTTTACTATCCGCTGCATTTTGTACTTTCAAACATAAACGGAATGTTGAGTTACTCCAAATCTGGTCATCCACTACTCCTGATGGTTTCTGTGTTGCCAGAATCAAATGCACCCCAAGACTTCGTCCAATACGGGAAGTAGAGTCTAATTCTGCCATAAATTCCGGCTGTTCTTTCTTCAACTCCGCAAATTCATCACTGATGATAAACAGATGCGGAAGCGGTTCTTCTGCTTTCCCCATACGGAATAATTTCTGATAATCATTAATATGATTTACCCCATACTCCGCAAAAATACGCTGTCTGCGTGCCAGTTCACTCTTAATAGATGCCATTGCCCGCATACTCTCTGCTTTGTCTAAGTTTGTAATCGTTCCCAAAAGATGCGGAAGATCTGCAAACAAGTTTGCCATTCCCCCACCTTTATAATCAATCAAAAGAAAGCCAACTTCATGGGGATGGAAATTCACGGCAAGAGACAAAATATACGTCTGAATGGTTTCTGATTTACCCGAACCGGTTGTGCCTGCCACAAGACCATGCGGTCCGTGTGCTTTTTCATGAAGGTTTAGTTCTGTAAAATCATTTTCTGCCTTTGCACCAATCGGAACGGCAAGACTTTTATAAGCACTATGGGACTCCCATCGTTTTTCCACTTCCAACTGTTCTGTGTTATCTACTCCATACATTTCAAAAAAGGTCAGTTTGTCTGGTACCTGCGAAGTAATGCCCTGTTCATGTATAAGTGGACTTAGCGCTCTTGCCATTTTCTCTAACGGAATCCCTTCCGTATGCTGCACTTCAAAACGAAGGTTCTTTCTCTCTCCTTCTTCCAATAAAAGATGAGCCTCTTCTGAATTATCTAAAATACAGATTGTTCTAATATTTTCCGGCAGATTGGATTGTTGATCAGTCGTATACATCATACTAAAGCCTAATTCCATTTCCCTGCTTTGCAGGTATTCCATAATCGCATGATTTAAAATCAATTTGGGTTCATCAATGATAAATAACAAATAGGGAAGGAAAATGTGTGCTTTCTTTTCTTCTTCCTGTTTTAGTTTCTCTCTTTTAAAATCTGCTGGATACTTCCTAATATCTGATCTCGAATCTGCTCCGAATAAATCTCCCCGATCACATTGATAAATTCCAATCGCAGATGCGGATACCAGCGCATATATTGAAAGTCCTCCGTATATGCTCCGCTATGGATAAACACAATCTGCAGTTCTCTGTAACTTTGGAAAAAGGTTAATTGAGCAAGCAGATATTTCAACTGCTCATGGATATTTCTCTTGTTTCCTACCAGACCTAAATGTGCCTTTTTCAGATCAATCTCTACGGGGATCTGCTCTACTTTTTGAAATTCCTTCGGTATTTTTTTCGCCCGGTCAATCAATTCATCCTTTGTCATATCCAGTTCTTTATCTTCATAAGAAACTTCTATCTGGGACTCACCTTTTCGGTATCCTAAATTTACTTTTAAAAAGTCATCATCTAAAATAGAACGTTCATAAATACGGCTGCTGTATTCCAGTACCATGTCCTGCAGCATAGGAAGTGTTGGTGTCTGATAATCAATTGCTTCCCGTTCTTCTTTCCTTAACTTCTTGATTTCTTTTCGTTTGCGAAGAAGATAATCATCATACATGATTTCCCGATCCTTATTTTCCTGCTTAATGTTCCGCTTTTCGCTTACATATCTTTGAATGGAAAAGATTAAGGTAATGGCAGTCATTCCTGCTGTCATATACATATAAGGTCCTCGTTTCATAAACACACCCATGGCAATGGTAAGTGCCATCATGCAAAGAGGAGGAATAATCAGTTGTGCCAGACTACCTCTGGACATTTCTTTTTTCCTGGGAGGAACTTTAATTTCCACTTTTTCCTCTTTTCTCTGATATACAACTCTTGGAGAACGTTTATAGAAAGGAAAGCCTTCAAAATATTCTTCTTCCTGGCGTTCCGGAAGTAACGTTGTTTCAAAACATTCTGTATCTGCCTGAACTTCCAGTTTTTCTTTAAAAAATGTAATCGAAAGCTCTTCAATCTGTATCTGATCACCATTTTTAATGGAAATCTTCTCCTCATTCACAATCTGATGATTCAAAAAAATCGGAATATTTCCCTCTCTTTTGAAACTCAAGATATCTCCATCCAGACACATCTGCATTGGAAGATGCCATACAAAGTCATAAGAAAACGAATCTGCTTCTGTCCCGAACCAGATCTGCGGTTTTCTTTTGTATGTTTTGATGGATATATTATTTCTCCCCATGTTTTCTTTTCTCCTTTCTTATGGTATCTTCCTAGCATTTCACATATGGTAATTTTAAATTTATGTTACTCTAATGTAAACTTTAAATTTTTCCCTGCAATGTTACTTTCTAAATTTTCATAGTACCAAAAATATCTTTTCCCTTGACATGACTCATATTGAATAACCTCGGTGGGTTCTTGACCTTCTATTTTCATTTTATACACTTCTTTTGATTTGCAATCCCCAAAAACAAATCTTGTATTTTCTGGATTAACATTCATATTTTGAGTATAGTCACTAAGAGTTAATTGATCACGTATCAAATTTTTAATGCTTCCTACTGATTTTGCATTTGATCTTATTTCTGTTGGTATACTAGATAAGAAAGCATATTTTTCAGATCCATTAATTAATTTTTTAATAAATTTTGCCATCGTAATGCATTCTGTATCATTATCTTTTTTTGATTTAAAATATATCGTTACATATTTATCACTATCAAATCTTTTAATTAATTCTTCAATATTATTTTGATACTCTAAATCGACTTCTTTAGGATTGTCTGCTTTTATAGCTTCTTCCAAAGAGGAAAAATAATGTGAGTCTTCTATTTCCTCTTCATTGACATAATTACCAATATCTTTAGGGGTATATTCTATTGATACATCATTTTCTTCTATCTTTAATATATCTCCATCTACCAACATTCCGATTGCTATTAATAATGCAAATACTATGCCTATTACTAAAATTACTATTTTTATTATTTTTTTTATACTTTTCATTTTTTATCCTCCACAAGTTGCCATTTTAGGTGCACTATTGATAAACCATTGATAAAAGGAAGGAGCTACCGATGCAATGTACGCAGCTAATGGTGCCAGTGCCGCATCATCTAATACCCCCACTATTGTTGCATCATCTAATACTACCACTACGAACAAAATTGCTGCTGTGACAACTCCAACTGTCTCTAATATTAGCTTCCAATTAGATATTTGAAAATCTTGAGAGAAACTCCATGAAACATCTGCATATTCGTCAATTTTTGTACTATCTGGTAATTCTAATGGCAAGTTTCCAGATGTTCCACCATATACATGATTATAACCTATTCCATTTTTATCCATGTATGTCCCACCTTTATAAGAAATTCCCGTATCTTGATTTGTATACTCAATTCCATGATTATATTTCCATGTTTCTGGATTCCAATCTTTGCCTGTTAATTTACTTCCGACTTTTAATCCATGAGGCAAATTTATGGATAAATCTAATGTCCATCCCGTAAAGTTTCCCAAAATATCTTTTTGAGCAACAATTATACTACCTCCTCGATGACTAGTAACTTCATAAGAGCCACCTCCCGTTGTAGTCTCGTATAAGACTAAATCTTCTCCATAAATGTGTTTAGACCAAATTTCCTCATATCCCCACCTAATCGCACTACTAACTTTATTTTCTACCCATTGCACTCCTTCATCTATTGCTCCACCAATATCCGTAATCCATTTTGGCCATGCACCATCTAAGTCTACCAAGACCACCGGTGTATTAAAGCAGTAACTATATCGGTTCATACTGAATGGCAGATCCATAAAACCGGCAATCAAATCCTGCCCTGCAAACCTTCCACTCTCTGCCAGATATTCCCTCGCCTGGGCATAATACGTCCCTGCTATCTCATCTCTTTGGTATCCCGTATAGCCAAACGGCTGCATCTCCCCCTGGTTCTGGTACAGGTCTTCCCCAAAGGCTCCATATCCATAGCTCTCTTTGATTGTTCCGGCACTGTCCTCAATCCGAAGCGGACTTCCCAGCTCATCCTGAAGGTAATAGTTCCTTTCCCCATTCTCCTCATACGCTGCCACGTTCCCATCCCAAAAGTATCTCTGGCTTTGGCTTTCTTCTGTCCGCTCCAGAAGGTTATAGTACTGTCTGGTCAGATCCAGGGTATAAGTAATCTGACGGCTGTTTCCAATCTCCATGCCGACTCTTCTCTGCGGGTCCAGCTTCTCCAGTTTTTCTTTTGGAAGGACACCCTCCTGCTTTCCTACCCGGTGTCCCAGCCCGTTATACTGGTATCTTGCCTGTTTGCCTGCCGCATCCACCGCTTCTTCCAGACGGTTCATTGCTCCATAGACATACTGCTTCTTCCATGCCCCATTTTCAAGAATAGCGGTTAAGTTTCCTCTCTTATCATAACCGTACTCTTTGCGGATTTCCCCCTGTCTTTCGCTTACCAGCTGGTTCAGGGCATTATACTGATAAGATGTTTGTTCCCCGCTTTCTTCTTTCCATGTACGGTTTCCAAAGGCATCATAACCATAACGGTACTGTATCTCTCCGTCCTTTTGGATTTCTGACAGCCTGCCCAGGGCATCATACCCATAACGGTACTGTCCGCTCTCACGCTCCAGCCCTCTTCTTTCCTTGGTGATTCCGGTCTTATTTCCCAAAAGGTCATACAGATAGGTGTAGCGGTCAAGGATGCCCTCCTGGTCTTGATGCAACAGTTCTGTCAGCTGGTCCTTTCTGTCATAACGGTAGGTAGTCTTTGTTCCATTCGGGAACTGCTTTTCACACAGTCTTCCCACCGTATCATACCCATAGGTAATGATGCTGTCCCCTTCCTTCAGTTCCGAAAGACGGAACTGCTCATCATAGCCATAGAATACTGTCTTTCCATCCGGGTATGTAATGCTTCTTCTCTCTCCTGCTTTTCCATAGGTATAGGATACTTCCCTTCCGTCCGGGTACTGCACCTTTTCTGCCCTGCCCAGTGCATCCGGGGTGATCCTTGTGCTTCCTAGCCAGTCCTGTATCTCAATCAGCTGCCGGAGCGGATTATAGGACAGCTTCACTTCCTTTCCGTCTGCATACTGGATGCCGGATAGATCTCCCTGTTTTGTATAGGCATACTTGGTCAGATACCCTTCCTTATCCAGTTTTCCAAGAAGCTGCCCTTTTTTATCATAGGTGTAGGTTTCCTTCTGTCCCAGTGCATCGACAGTTTCTGTGACCTGTCCCCGCAGGTCTCTGGTATAACGGGTGATCTGACACCGCCGTTTTCTTCCATTCTGTCTCTCTGCTTCCAGAAAGTCTGCATCCATACCGGATATTTCTGTATCCTCCTTCAGGCTTCCCTCTGCACCATACTGGCGAATCTCTGTGAGACGGTCACAGGCATCGTATTGATATTCCGTTTCATTTCCAAGGGCATCCGTCACCTTCGCAAGCTGTCCGCTTAAGGTATAAGCATACCGGGTCGTATTCCCTTCCCCGTCGGTCATGGAAGTCACGTTTCTAAGGGCATCATAAGTATAAGATTTCTTTTCCCCTTCACTTCCCATGATCTCTACGATACGGTCCATGCTGTCATATCCATAGGTCAGCACAAACCCGGTGGCAAGGGTATGGGTTTCCAGGTTTCCGTTAGCATCATAGGTAAAGGCTTCCTCTGTCCCATCTGCGTATCGGATTTTTTCCAATAATCCGCCTTTTTGATACTGGTAACAGGTAGTCCGCCCTGCCTCATCGGTAATGCTTTCCACATCTCCCAGTGGCGTATACGCATAACTGCGGCTTTCCCCCAGCTGATTGGTTTCCTTTATCAGATTTCCGTTTCCGTCGTATTCCATAGATACCCTATTTCCAAGGGCATCCTCCGCCTCGATGAGATTTCCTTCCCCGTCATACCGATAGGCATAGTGGAGTCCTTCTTCACCGTTGACTTCCACCACTCTTCCAAGGGCATCATAAACAAACGTGGTCTTCGCCCCGTTTTCATCTTCCTCCCCAATCCGGTTTCCATTGGCATCATAGGTATAGCGTACCACAGCGCCGTCTGCATACTTTATCCGGGATAGCAGGTTCTCTTCGTTATAAAGATAGGTTGTCCTTGCCCCATCCGGTGTTGTCACTCTGGCAAGGTTCCACATGCTGTCATAGGTCAGGAGGGTTTCCCTTCCCTCTTTATCAATGACCTTGCTTGGGCGGTTTAAGACATTATATTCCTTCGGATGCTTTCCCCGTCAAAGTCCGTTACCTTTGTTACTTTTCCGCTTGCATTGTATTCGTAGCTCTGGCAGTTTCCTTCCGCATTTTCCACACAGGTCACATTGCCCATGATGTCATAGGTGTAACGGGTAACATTCCCTTTTCCGTCTATGCTTTCTGTCATCCGGTTCAGGGCATTATACCCATACCGGGTGACATTTCCCTGTGCATCTTCCATCGCTGTGATGTTTCCCCTTGCATCATAGGAAAGCGTGATCCTGCTTTTGTCTGCCTGCCGGATGGTCTGCGGCCACCCGGACGCTGTATAAGCAATCTCCACTTCATTTCCAAGGGCATCTTTGGTTTTTACAAGCCTTCCTTGGGCATCGTATTCCCCGCACAGTTTTTCTCTTCCATTTATCTTGATCCCGGTTGGCTGGTTCTTTTCTCCATACCGGATTTCCGTCTTATTTCCAAGGGTGTCGATCACACGCACCAGATTTCCTGCCGGATCATAGGCATACTGGGTTTCATTCCCCAGGCGGTCCACATATAAGGTCTTCTGATTGTTCTGGTTATAGGCAAAGCGTTCCTCCCCGTTGCTGTGGATATGCTTGATATCCCGGTACTTATCATCATGGACATAAACCACACGGCTTCCGTTCCGCTCGGTAAGCTCCACCGTTTTCTTTTCCTCGTCATATGTATAAGACATCTGTGTCCCGTCCGGGAACTTCTGTAAGGTGGTTCGGTGTTCCTCATCAAAGAAGTTTTCTACCGTCATGATCCCCCTTGGTTCTCCACCTGCTCCAGTTTTCCCTGCGGGGTATAACCGTAACGGAAAGCATTCCCGTCCGGAAGTGTGGCTTCCTTCAAAAGTTCTCCCTGATACTTGTATGCCACGCCTCTTCCTGTATGGTCTTCTACACGCTCCAACATACCCTCTGTGTCATAGAAAAAGGCAAAGAATTCCCCGGTCTCTTTTTGGACCTTCACCAGACGAAATGGTGCTTCCTCTTCATAAGCAAACGTGATACGGCTACCCGTAAGAGACTCGGTTTCCAGGCATTTCCCTTCTTTGTCAAAGCGGTATGTTTTCTGAGCTCTTGTACGATAAGTATATCCGTTTTTCTCTTTTTCCAAAGCACCTTCGCTGGCAAACAGGGAAAGGTAACGGTCTTTTTCCCAGAAGAACCGCTCCTCTTTTCCATCCTCCCGAAGAAGCACTGCCTCCCCGTCTGAAAACTCCAGATGCACCTCATAATTATGGTTCCAGTCTTTTCCAAGCACGCCCCTGTGTGCATTGATGGCATTATAAAAACGGCGGAAAGCAAAAGACTCCCTTCCGCCGACTTCCAGATCTGTCCGGTCATAGATAAAGTTTCCCGTGCTTAAATTTACCGGGTCCTTGGAAAAGGCATGGCAGATGGCTTCCGCTCCCTTGATGTTTGCCATCAGCTTTTCCACTGCCTTTTCCCCATTTTCCGTTACCTTGTTCCACCTTGCCTGCACCTCTTCAAAGGCTTTTTTGAATGCTGAGTAGTCCGTAGTAAGCGGCGTATCTATTAAAAACTGCTCCATTTCCTCCAAAAGTGTCTGAAGGCTTTTCGTTACCCCTGCAAGTTCTCTTGTCTGGGAGGCATAGTCCGTATCGGCTGCCGGGATCAAGTCGCAGGCTCTTTGGCGGCATTTCTCCAATTTTGTCAATGCGGTCTCCATCTGTTCCGTCTTTAAGGCACTGCGTAACTGAGAAACGTCATGGACGGCTATCCCATAACGGGCTTCAGAAGGCACTGCGTCCAGTGCTTCCCCTGCCTGGTCTGCATAAGTCCTCATAGCAGACACATGCTCCTTGCACTGTTCTAAGATGCTTTTGATATCCTTACACAGCTGTGTGATCTCGCTTACCTGGAATACTCTCTTCATCTATCTTCCACCTTTCTTTCCTTACTTTTTACCCATTTGACTAGCGCCTGTGGTATCTAATTCTATAAACTCAGATGCTGCAAATCGGATGCTCTCTGAAAATTTCTTCAATGTATTACATAAAGCAGTTGCCAACGCACTTTCTACTGTTAATTGCTCCCGTAGTGCATCTGCCTCATCTCCAAAGGCTTCTGATAAACATTTATTTAAATCTGAATAAATCTTATTAATATCATCTTGCACTGCTCCTATATCTGATACAGCCCCATTAATAATGGATTCTACACTGTTTATATCAATATTAATATTTTTTACCATCTATTTTCCTCCTTAGCAACACGTATCCAAGTCTGCTATAGCATTCTTGAAACTGGCAATAATAGAAGCATGCGAAGAATAAACTTGTTCCATAGAGGCTCTGGCATCATTTAATTCTTCACATAAAAGATTTACTTTTGGAGAAATTGCATCCGTATAGAATTCTCCATCTTTTCCTGTCAATTCTTGCAAGTCTTTGATAACTTTTTCGAGAAGTTCCAATATGATTTCATGCTTTCCCTCTAAAGCACTTTTCAAATCTGTATAGTTTTCATCATTTACTGCAATTTTATCTGCCATTTCACTGCCTCCTTATATTAAACTTCTTCTTATATTTAATTCTACTTTTCAAGTTGTGAAATTTTATCGTCAATTTTTTCTATCTGCGTTCCCAAACTACTTACTAAATCCCCAGTTCTTTGAATAGCAGTATCATTTTCTTCTTTCGCATCATTTATATAATTTTCCAATGCATTTGCCATTTCACCTTCAAAAATCCCTATCTGCTTTTATTTCTTTTCCTTTCAGTTCTCCCAATTTTTTCTTTCCATTCTTCGCATTCACTATTGCACTTCTTTTTAGCACTTTCTACTTTCTTCTTTGCATCTTTCGTATTTCTTTTATCTGTTCTTCCAATACACGAATATCGCTTTTTATCCCTGCTATTCTACGTTCCTCGTTTTTCTTTTTGATATCATCCCAAAAATCTCCCATACTCTTTCCTCCTGCAAAATTTATCATTTCTACTGTGCAGCATCTGTCGGCTCCTGAGTCTGTGGTTCTTGTGTAGAAGTATTTTCCTGCACGGCACCGTCTATTTTTTCTACGGTTTCTTCCTCTTTTGGTTCATATTTATCACCAAGTTTTTCTATTTGGCTTTCCAATTCATCAAGACGCTGTTTCTTTTTGGAACCGTCTATCTTAGTATTATTTTCCAAATCATCAGCTTCTTTCATATACGCATAAATCAAAAGTTTATCGTCTGACAGAGACAAGGCAATTTCCTCTGCTTTTTTCGTTTCCAGCCTTCCTATTCTTATCCAATATTCCAAAATTTTCGGATTACTACTTGTTGAAAGATTATCAATAATATTTCTCATCTCGTCTTGACGGAAACTTTCCATATTAGCATAAGAATAGGCTAAAATATACAGTGTGCCTTTCTCCATATCAGCTGGTTCCACCTCTCTCAAACTATCAATACAGGTTCGATAATCTTTTTGGATAAAAGCTTCATTTGCCGCCAATAATTGCCTTTGTTCTGGAACTGTTTTCAAAGATAAATATGCCGCATAGCCACCGCCTATTAATGTACCAATCAAAGTAATAATTGCTACGATTCTCCATAAAGAATAGGTAGACTTCTTTACTTCTGCATCTGTTGTGACTGCTCTGTAACATAATCTTTTTTTACGTTACACAAAACATCTGCAATTTCTTCAACAGTTTTACACTTATAAATTGGTTCAAACCACTTTTCTTCCTTACAGATTTCAATTCCACTTTCTTGAATCTGTTTTACAGAATACTTACTTCCTAAAACTCCTGCCACAAAACTTTTGTAGGCATTTAAAAAATATGTATCATCCGGCTTTTCTCCACGTCCATAAATATCTCTATCTTTTAAATATAACAATCCATTTTCATCGTAGTACAAGTTTTCTTCTGTTAGTTTCAAAAGAAAATCCGCTTGAAGTTCTTTTAACTTAGAAAAGTTAATCAATATCTGATATTTCTTTTCTCGACTTTCAGATTTCACCTGAGTAAAAGGGTTCATTCCTTTTACAGTATAATAAAAATATAAGTCTTCCCTGTCCTCTTCATAACGACAAGATAATAGTCCATTTCTTTTTACACAAAGTTTCTTATAATCATAACTATCCTTTGCATGAATAGCAGATTTTTTGATTTCTTCTTTTAAAAATTCTATATTCTTTTCTGTTTCTATCTTTGGTTGTTTCATATTAGAAGTTTCTAAACTCTTTTTTCTCATTTCAATCTATTCCTCTCCTAATTTCTCCCGTCCCTGCGAAATTATCAATATATCCCCTGTATAAATATGAGATTCTTCATACGTTTTTCTCATATTCAAGCGTCGACTTGTCCTTTCTGATTGCACTTCTGGTTCTATCCCAATTCCCTGCATAGACTCTGGGAGATTTTCTCGCATAACTCTCAACGTAGTTGCAATCTTCTGCTGATTATCCAGAGAAATATCATAAGTTTTTCCACTCCATTCATTTTTGATTGTTATGGTGATTTTCATTACGTTTTCTCCTATACTTTTCTATGAAAAAGAGGACAACTCCAGCCAATATAGCGCCAAATATACCATATGCAATATTCATATATTGATTATTGGTTTCATTGTTCTCATTATATTCTGTTTTAATAACTGCGGTTGTATCTGCTTGCATAACTCTTTGAAATGCGGTTTCTGTAATTTCTTTTTCCGGATTATTCAAAACATTCAAAAATATTTCATTATTCTTCTCTTCTTGTTCTTCCTGATAAGCCTTTTCTTGCTCCATAAATTCCGAAGTATACATGTGGATGCCAAAACGGTCACATAAGGAAGTGCTAATATTTTCATTTTTTTTGTAAGATTTCTGTATCTAAGTTCAGTCTCGGCTGAGACTGTGTATTTTGCTGTCCTTCCATTTGTACGTCCTGTCCTCCTTTTAAGAAAAGCCGCCATTATACATTGGCGGCTTCCTACTTTCATTCATATTTACATTTGTCCAGCCATATCGCTATCTGCCTGTGCAAAGTTATCAGAAATTTTCTGCATCTGAACAGCCATATCTTCAATCATCTGTCGTACATTCTTAAGTCCCGGTTCTGCTTCCTGGAACTGCTCTACATAACGTTTGCTGGTGTCTGCCTCCCATACATCCGGAAGACCTTCAATTACCTGACGCATTCTATCAATACATTCTTCAAATATTGCTCCCTGATCCTGTAAAGTTTTTGAACCGGCTGCCAGAGCCTCATAATCCACACGTAACATATTTTTTTCCTCCTTGTGAAATGTGATAGAAAATAAAGTTCTAAGGAACTTTACATCTTCTGAAACCATGCGATTTTCCGCAAATAATTTTTCTTTATTTTACACTTTTTTCCAGTTTTTTACAACAACTTTTTTGAATTTTATTGTGTAATTCGCTCATTTTATTTATCTTTTTCTCCATACTTTCGTTATAGTTTTCTTGCACTTTTGTCATTTTTTGTCATTTTATTC
>ENA-OQAZ01001093-OQAZ01001093.1-human-gut-metagenome-genome-assembly--contig:-NODE-1093-length-13740-cov-4.324910_pt1 | contig 13740 bp, 17 predicted proteins | sample MGYA00242737_ERZ504531 | MGnify/ENA primary metagenome ERZ504531 (study PRJEB26092, sample SAMD00036244) | human gut metagenome | host: Homo sapiens | study: EMG produced TPA metagenomics assembly of...
CTGACTTTACCTATTAACACAATAATTCACGAATGCCACACTGACCTTTAAGACATTTTTCAAGTCTTCAACTATTGAAACGTACACCATATAATGCTATCATTAATAATTGGCACTTTAAATGAATTTTTAGTAATAACAGGAGAATATATGAACCAAAAAACAGCTTCTGCCCCTGCAGCAGAAAACAAAATGGGAATCATGCCGATCGGCAGACTCTTGTTCAACATGTCCTTACCGATGATGGTTTCCATGCTAGTGCAGGCACTTTATAATATTGTAGACAGCATCTTTGTAGCAAAACTGTCAGAGAATGCTCTTACCGCAGTCTCTCTCGCCTTCCCGTTACAGATGCTGCTCATTGCAGTTGCAACCGGTACCGGCGTTGGTATGAATGCACTTCTTTCCAGAGCACTCGGAGCAAAAAAACTGACGAGGCAAATAAGATTGCATCTAACGCAGCTTTTCTTTATATCATAAGTTATATTGTATTCCTTATCCTTGGCTTTACAGTTGTAAAACCTTTCTATGCAAGCCAGATTGGAAATGCAGATGTTGAGATCATGGAAATGGGAATCGATTATCTGAGCACTGTTATGATCTTCTCTATGGGACTGCTGGCACAGATTTGCTTTGAACGACTGCTCACTTCCACAGGAAGAACCATTTTCAGTATGACTTCTCAGTTATGCGGTGCGGTTACGAATATCATTCTTGACCCGATCCTGATCTTTGGTCTGATTGGTTTCCCGAAGATGGGGGTTACAGGTGCTGCCGTGGCTACGGTCATCGGACAGTGTGTCGGAGCACTTGTTTCATTTACATGTAATCATAAATTCAACCCGGATGTAAGGCTTCAGTTCCGTGGTTTCCGGCCGGACGGAAGAATTATCAGAACAATTTATGCAATCGGTATTCCATCTATTATCATGCAGTCGATTGGTTCTGTTATGACATACTCCATGAACCGTATCCTGATCACATTTTCATCTACTGCAACTGCCGTATTCGGAGTGTATTTCAAACTGCAGAGCTTTTTCTTCATGCCTGTCTTCGGTTTGAATAACGGTATCACTCCGATCATTGCATTCAACTACGGTGCGCAGAATAGAAAACGTATGGTCAAGACGATCAAACTCAGTATGGCAACAGCATTTTGCATTATGCTCTTCGGATTCCTTTGCTTTGAATTAGTTCCGCAGGTACTTCTTGGAATGTTCAACGCATCTGCTGATATGCTTACGATCGGAGTCCCTGCGCTTCGTATCATCGGTATCCATTACTTACTTGCATGGTTCGGCATCATCTGCGGTACTGTATTCCAGGCGCTTGGAAAGGCCGTGTTCAGTATGATCGTATCATCATGCGTCAGCTTGTAGTACTGATTCCGGCTGCATATGTACTGGCAAAATTTGGTGGGCTTCATGCAGTATGGTGGGCTTTCCTGACTGCTGAGATCATGTCACTGATTGTCTCACTTATCTTTCTGTTCAGGACTAATCGAACGATTATTTCCAAGATCCCGGATGGAAGTGATATTCTATAAAGGGAAAAAGTTATGAAATTTAAGAAAAAATTATGGATCTCTTTAATCCTGTTCATCCTGTTTGGCACTGTCTTTTCAGGTTGGATCTTTCATCAAAATACGACCCGTGAACATTTAGTTTTTGACAATACAACCCAGCTTGTGACAACTGAACGATCCGAAGATAATATTCGAATTGAAGATGTCATTCTTCCAGATTCTTTTCAGAATCAACAATCCATTTTGTTCAAGACAACCCATACCCGAGCTGAGGTATTGCTTGATGGAGAGAAAATCTATGAATTTGGAAATGATACTGACACATTAAGATTCATGAAGTCTCCCGGCTCTTGTTGGCATATTGTCGATCTTCCAAAAAACAGTGATGGAAAACACTTGCAGGTCAGGATTATTCCTGTATATTCAGACTACTACGGAAATTCTTTCCATCTTTTTGGAGGGACAAAAGGAGACTGTACCTGAAGATCCTGAGCAACAGTCTCTGTTCATTGGTTCTAAGCTGCGAAATCTTATCGTTAGGAATCATCTGCCTGATTTTATGCTTTTCTATAATGAGGAAAAATGATAAATATTCGTCAGATGAATCCTACATGATTTTCCTGAACCTTGGTGTTTTTTCTCTTTTGATCACACTTTGGACTCTAAAGCAATGTGGTTTTCTGCAGTTTTTAATTCCAGATTCAAGAGCACTTTATTTTATAGACTACTTTACTTTTTTCCTTTTTCCAGTACCTTTTAACTTTATTCTATATGATATCTGTAAAAGCAAATATCGTAAAGGAGCTGTACACCTGTCCATTCTCTATCTGTGCAATATAGCAGCGGCAGTATTGCTTCAATGTGCAGGAATCATCGATATCTTCCGCATTCTTCCGATAACTCATCTGATCATGCTGGTGAATGTAATTTATACAGTAACATTGATTCGTTATGAATCTATAAAATTACAAAATGAAGCTGCCAGACATTTTAAATATCCAATGTATCTGGTCATGGCATTGGGTGCTGCAGAACTTATTGCTTACTATATCCGGCATTTTCAACAAACCTCCATCTTCCTTCCATTGGGAACGATGCTATTCATCCTTTTGCTGGTCTGGATCCAGGTATCACGTTTTTATGATCAATATCTCCAGAAACAAAAGCTTGTTTACCTACAGAAACTTGCGAACACGGATCTGCTTACAGATACTATGAATCGAAATGCCTATGAAAAGAAAGTGAATCGTCTTAACGAACAGAAAAACGAACTTCACACTACCGGTTTTATTCTTTTTGACCTGGATAATCTGAAAATAATTAATGACCGGTTTGGACATGAGAAAGGCGATGAAGCTCTGCAGTTATGCTCTCAGTGCATTAAGCAATTCTTTCCTGAAAAAGAAAATCTTTTCCGCATTGGTGGAGATGAATTTGCATATTTCTACAATAAGAATAAGGAAAATAATATCGAAGACAGAATTGCTCAATTAAATCAAACTTTAGAAGCAACAGCGCATACATTTAACTATCCATTAAGTATTTCCTCCGGATATGCCTGTTTTCTTCCGGAAATGGATAGTACTTTTAAAGACCTTGCAAAACGAAGTGATCTCATGCTGTACCGCATAAAACGAAAGCGGAAACTTGCATATGCAGCAATTCAGAACTTCTGACTGCCAACACGCTTATTAATACAGGAACATCTACCGAGGAAAAGCTGCATGAAGAAATCTTCAGCCACACAGAAAATTATCAGGATCTTTCGCTCAAAGAATTATGTAATATCATCAATCTGCTCAGCCCAAGCACAGATGGTTTCCTATATATGCTGGATTTCAGAACCGACTTTTTCTATATTGCTCCACAAGCTTTAGATCGTTTCTGTCTGCCTGGAAATGAATTCCATAATATGACAAAAGAACTTAAAGAATTCGTATACAAAAAAGATTATCCGCTTCTGAAAGCGGAACTGGATGATCTGCTCAACACAGACCGGAACACATATAATATGGAGTACCGCTGGCTGGATCTTAACAGGGAACCCGTCTGGATCAACTGCCGTGGCTATATCGTACGTGACGATCAGCAAGAGCCGATCTATCTGATCGGATGCATCAATGAAATTGGTAACCGACAGAAAGCAGATAATATTACCGGACTTCTCGGAAAAACTTCTTTAGAAAAATATTTCAAAAATTCGGTTTCTACGCTTAATAAAGGCTTCCTACTTCATATCGGAATTGACGGTTTTAAAATGATTAATGAAAACTATGGATGGGATTACGGAGACTACATTCTTCGAGAAACAGCGTCCTGCATCTTATCCTGTATCTCGGATAGCCAAAAGGTCTACAAGATAGCTTCAGATGAATTTATTATATTAGATACAACATCCTCTGATATGACAACAGCATCCAACCTTTATGACCACATATGCAAACATATTAATCAGTTTATTGAAGAAAACAACTTTGCTGCAGTATTTACTATTTCTGCCGGTATCCTGCCGCTTCCGGATCTATCACGGACCGGTTATGAAGAGATTATAAAGCGAACTGACTTTTCGCTGACCGTGGCTAAGCAGCATGGAAGAAACTGCTGTTATATATTCCAGGAAGAAGAGTACCAGAATTTCTTACGTATCCGCGAGATCACAAATGAGCTTCATTCAGCAGTAAATCATGATTTCCGTGGATTCTCAGTATGCTTCCAGCCAATCATGGATATCCGCCAGGACAGACTGACCGGAGCAGAGGTTCTGATACGCTTTACTTCTAAAAAATTTGCACAGATCTCGCCGGCTGAATTTATACCACTTTTAGAGACAAGCGGACTGATTATTCCAACCGGACGCTGGTTCATGCGAGAAGCAATAACTGCTTGCCGGAAAATCCGGATGCAAATTCCTGATTTCAAAGTTAATATTAATGTATCCCAGGTGCAGATCACAAAATCAGGTGTTATTACAGACCTTATCAGCGAGATGAACGCTTTTGGTCTTCCGCACACTGCAATTGTAATCGAACTGACAGAAAGTATTCTGCTTGAAAAAAATGAAAAGGCTCAAAACTTCCTGAAAGAATTAAAACAGGCCGGCTTGCAATTAGCGTTGGATGATTTTGGAACCGGTTATTCCAACTTTCATTATCTGAGTGAACTTCACCCTGATATTGTTAAGATCGATCGTGGTTTTACTTCAAAGGCAATCACAGACAAAAAGGAATATTATCTGTTAAATCAGTTTAGTAACATGATTCATAATCTTGGTCTGAAACTTTGTATTGAAGGTATTGAGACAGAAGACGAATTACAGAAGATGAAACTTCTGAAACCGGATTACTGCCAGGGATTCTACTGGGGACAGCCGTGTCTTTATGATGAGTTCAGGAAATATTTTGTGGATGTGAAAAGATAATTACAGCATTAAAAAAGAGAAGCCGATTCCCAATCATTTGGGAAATTGCTTCTCTTTTTTCACTATTAAAATTGCCCCGGTATTCTGTATCCGGACATCTCTCCTAGAATTTTCCGCCACCGCCTCCGGCAGTGCTTCCGGAAGATGTTGTATGTGTACTGCTTCCGCCGCCACCACTGGAAGAATCATTTTTCTCTTTTTTCGTTTTTGTCATTGTATTATACAGGAATATGTCTCTGCTCTCAGTAAGATTCATACTTCCAGCTTTCACATAATTATTAGCTGCTGCCTGGAAACGTACTGTTTTCAGCTTTGATTTCATAGTGCCAACAACAATCAATGAAAGGACGATACCAGCTACTAATGAAATCGGAATCCAGATCCATGACATTGGTTTTTGTGGTTCATTATCGATATCATAAGGTTCTCCGGTTTTTGCCTGCGTAATAAAATCATCACACTCATCAGCAAATCTATCAAATGCTGCCGCAAAATCACCATCAGACAAATCACCCGTCATCTCTTCTCCTATGTACTGGATACCTGCATCCGTAAATGCTGTAATAGCATATCCGTAAGTTGCCATATACCAGTCATGATCTTCCATGCTGATCAGAAGTATTGTTCCATCCTTGTCCGGTCCATAACCATAATTATGAGACTCATAGAATCGTTCCGCATAATCAGATACCGTCAGTCCATCCAGTGTATCGGTTGTGACAACCGTCACATCTACCTTCTGTCGCGTACTGATCTCATCTAACTTACTGGTTAACAGCTCCCTCTCATCTGCAGACAGAAGCTCCGCATTGTCGATGACACGAGGATATTCATTCGCGAATCCTTCTGTTTTCTCCGCAAAAGCCGGAACTGCAAGACCTAGACAGAGGATGAGGATCGTCATAAACGATAAAATTTTTTTCTTCATTTCCCCACCTCCCTAAAACAGCCCGATCAGGTGCAAAAGCCATGCAGCACCATACGTTACAACTGAGAATACAGCTGCCAGCATCACTGTCCAGCGTGCTGCTGCACCTTTATCTACCGGCAGATCACCGACAAACTTTCCTGTCTGTCCATTCATTGCAAAGGTGTATTTGTTTCCGTTCCATGTCGTATTCAGAAGCCATACCGGATACAGTGCATACTTTGCTTTTCCGCCATGAAATTGTACACTGCTATTGTCTGTTGTTACTGTAGCATAACCTTTTACTGTCTCAGCGAAGGCTTCCTCTGTAGAATGTTTTACACGTTTATTGGCACGTTCAATACTTTGTTCGGCAGTTACATCATACTTATCAGCCAGATATCCTGCAAGATAAGCAGTCTGGAAATCCACCGCATCTGAAATATTGAATGGCTCGATAGATTCCATCAGATCGTCTGCCATCTTTGTAGATCCATCTACCGGAACATTTTCAAAACCAATACTTCCACCCCGGTGAACCATAAAATGACTTGTCTCAGTATAATCATAATCACTGTCGCTCCACATTCGCACCTTTGTTGCCCGATAGCGGACTGTGGCATCTACATTTGTATCAAAAAGCCAAAATGGAACGTAAATACCTTTGATCTCATCAATATGATTCTGATCCTTGAAAATCTTTGGCAGAAGACGTTTTCCGGTCAGATGCTTCTTCAATCCTTCTTTTGCTGCCTTTTTATCTAATTTGAACGGAATCACCAGATCCGGTTTTAATGCTCCCGAAAATTGTCCCATCATTATGATCGGATTATCACAGAATGGGCAGGATGTTGCTGCCATGTTGGCGTCTCCGACAATCTCGCCTCCACAGGATTTACACACATACGTGCGTAAACCATCTGTTTCACCTTCCTGCCATTCACTGCCTGCGGAAGTATCCCACTCCATGTCATCTGTCTGTTCATTCTGCAGCTCTGCATCATAACCTTTGAGTGCATCCATCTCGAACTCAGTATCACAGTACGGACACTTCATCTTCTGAATCTTACTGTCAAAGGCGATTGCACCGCCACAGCAAGGACATTTATATTCCTGCAAGCCTGCCATAACTCATTCTCCTTTCTTCCGTGCCGTGCTTCCGGCAGTTATTTTCTAACTGCTATTCATCCGTTACTGTCTGTCGTTCTCGTCAAAGATATCTCCACACTCCGGACAGAATCTTGGCGGATTCTTCGGATCTTCCGGTTCCCATCCGCACTTATCACAACGGTAAAGCGGTGCGCCTGCCGGCTTCTTTGCTCCACAGTTCGTACAGAATTTGCCTTTGTTTACTGCGCCACAGGAACACGTCCAGCCTTCGTCCTCTGCCGGTCTCTTTGTTCCACAGTTCGGACAGAAATTACCTGTTACTGTAGTACCACATGCACATTTCCATCCGCCTGCTGCCGGAGCTGCCTGCGGTGCCGGTGTCGGCTGTGGTGTCTGAGCCGCCTGCTGAGCCTGCTGTTGCTGTCCCGTAGCGAAAAGATTCTGTGCATTCATTCCACCACCTGCAGCGTTCATTGCCATACCCATGCCCATGAATCCTGTCATAGCTCCTGCCTCGTTGCCCGCTGCGGTCTTCATCGCATCTGCCTGAGCACCGACAAGTGTAGCTGCTGCCATTGTAGGATCACGCATGATGCTGTACGCTGTGCCTGTTTGATCAGTTCTGCATCCTCGTCCGGAAGAGTAATTGATCCAAAAGCAATACTGACAACCTTCAGTCCACGAAGAGCACCCCACTTCTCTGAAAGTGCAGTATTCATGGCATTTTCAAGATCTGTGTTGTGTGTTACGATCTGATTTGGACGAAGTTCCATCTCTGACAAACGGCCAAATGCCGGCTGCAGGGCTGAGATAAATTCTTTCTTAAGAGTACCGTCAAGTTCTTCACGGGAATATTCCTGTTCTACATTTCCACATACATTTGAATAGAACAACAACGGATCAACAATCTTATAAGAATATACACCTGAACAACGGATTGATACATCAATATCCAATCCGATCTTGGAGTCTACTACACGGAACGGAACCGGATTCGCTGTACCGAAACGGTTTTCCAGAATTTCTTTTGTATTAAAGTAATAAATTCTCTGATCCTTACCTGTATCTCCACCATAAGTAAAACGCTTGCCTACGGTTTTAAATGTCTCTTTAATGCTCTCACCGAGATTACCTGAGAAAATAGATGGTTCTGTTGAGGTATCATATGTAAATTCACCAGGCTCTGCACAAACTTCTACAACCTTACCCTGTTCTACAATGATCATACACTGTCCATCAGCCACGGCAATACCGGAACCGTTAGAAATGATATTGTCATTTCCTTTTGTATTAGAAGAACGACCTGTCGTTCTCTTCTGACCCTTTGTAACAAGCACTTCTTTCGGCATAGATTCGCAATAGAAAAACTCCTTCCATTGATCCGCTAATGTTCCACCAAGTGCACCCATACCTGCTTTAATAAGTCCCATACTGACTCCTCCTTTTGCGATATATCCGATGTGTTCATTTTATCTATAATTGTAACTGTTCAGAGCCAAGCAAATTCATAAAACAGGTGTAAAATGCTTGCATTTTTAAGACTGTTTTTGAAATTTTATTTGGCGGATACGCCACACCGACGAAATGCGTAGCATTTTGAAGGTTGGCTCTGAACAGTTACTTTGATTTTATAAATAAGGTTATCATAAAACCAGAAGATGCTGCTCTCTGCAGCCTCTGCCGGATGCAGGGGATTCAGATCAGACATGCTTTGCCCGTAAAATAAAAAACACCAAATCTTCATGCCCCTGACAAGGGACCGAAAATTCGGCGGTACCACCCTAATTAATCGTATTACGATTCACTTCATTACCCGTTAACGCCAGGCATACGCCACACTTTTCATGCGGAACTCCAAGGTCGGTTCTATAATTTCCATGCAGCTTCCTCCCACCAGCCAGAAGCCTCTCTGTGCCACTTTCATCATATACTAGTCCTCTTCATCGTCAAATCTCTTCGATTTACTATAGAGTTTAATTGAGATTTTCGGATTTGTCAACCCAATTGACAAGCCCTTTCCGTTATGTTTTAATCAAAGAAACAAAATTTTCGCATATGGGGAGGAATTATTTTGCAAACACCTGAAATTCTATATGAAGACGACCAGATTCTGGTCTGCCACAAACCTGCCGGTGTTCCCGTGCAGACAAAAAAGATCGGTACACAGGACATGGAGAGCATTCTGAAAAATTATCTGTTCATCCATTCTTCACATCATGCCGGACATAAGCCACCTTATCTTGCCGTGATCCACAGACTGGATCAACCGGTTTCCGGCATCCTGGTTTTTGCCCGCACACCTGCGGCTGCAAAAAATCTGAACCAGCAGTTACAGAACGATCAATTTGAAAAATACTACCAGGCTGTAGTATGTGGAGCCTTCCGGACTCCGGCACTCTGACCGATTATCTGGTAAAGGACGGCCGCACCAACACCTCCCGCATCTGCAGTAAAAATACACCGGTGCCAAAAAAGCTGTCCTTTCGTATGAAATACTGGAAACTTCCGAAGTGACTGGCTTATCCGTTGTTCAGATCCATCTCGGAACCGGACGCCATCACCAGATCCGTGTCCAGATGGCAGGTGTAGGCGCACCACTCTGGGGTGACAACAAATATAACCCGGAATTTGTAAATAAAAGAGGATATTTCCCGATTGCACTGCGGGCTTTCCGGCTTTCTTTCTGCCATCCGACCACCGGAAAACGTATGGAATTTGAAGTCCCATGTAACTGGGAACAGTTGGAAACAAAAGCAGATTAGAATGGAGAATACAAAAAATGAACTTATTAGAAGAATTCAAAAAAAATCCCGGATTCGTCTACCGAATCGGGACTGATTACTATTATATAGGAAAATGGATCTGCAAGCCATGCACAGACGAAGCCGTTACAGACTGCCATGCCATGTATGAAATGTGCATCCAGGCAAAAGAACAGGCAAACGCAGCCCTTTATTTTCAGAAGCTGCGTGCTACAGTGAATTTGCCCTGGACATTCCATACAATCCGGCAAAGATCCTTCAGTACCAGACCGCTCTTGTCGAAGCACTTTCCGATGCTGATATCCAGTCTCTTACCGACCAGCTTCGGCATTTTCACAATCAAGCATCTTAATCACATCCAGAAGTGTAGGATACACATACCGGCATAATCCTCTCACTTCTTCATCCGGCTGTGCAAGATCCGGGATCATCACCGGGATCATACCCGCAGCCGAAGCCGAGCGGATTCCTGCCGGTGCATCTTCAAGCGCAATACTATGTACCGGCTCGGTGCCGATCGCCTCGCACGCTTTGAGGTAAATTTCCGGATCCGGCTTTGCATGTTTCACCGAATCGCCAAAAACCCCGCCATCAAAATATCTCCACAAACCGACTTTCTCAAGAGATGCCTTTGCGTGGATCTCTCTGGAGGACGTCGCAAGTCCGACCTTGTATCCGTGTTCCTTCGCATAGATAAGAAGTTCCCTTGCTCCCTCTTTTACGCCGATCCCTTCTTTGTCACAAATGCCGTAATACTTCTCCCGTGTCAGCTCATTAAACTTATCCATCGGAAAATCTTCGCCATATACACTTTTAAAATATGCTTCTCTGCGGACTACATTGAATCCCAGCGTATGATAAATATGCTCCCCGATCCGTTCGTATCCGAGCTTCTCTCCTGCATAATTCCAGGATCTCTGCACAACACGTTCCGAATCAAGGAGCAGTCCGTCCATATCAAATACCAGTGCTTCTACCTTCATCAGAATTCAATTCCCTTTCCTAGGGCATCTTTTAAATACGTGGTTACGTCTTCCAGTTTTTCCAGAATTTCTTCACGTTCTTCCCACTCTTCGCCGGTCATATCTTTGCTGACCAGTGCCTGCTTGACATCTTTTAATTTTTTGATCAAATCTTCTGTCATAGTAAATCCCCCTTTTCTTATCAATTACTGTTTTTCTATAAATTTATTTTACCGATATTGTCAGCAAATTTCAACAGTTCATCCGAAAATGTAAACAAATCTTAACATTCACCGCTATAAAAAACTCTTAGCTAACTTCCATTTTTCTACTTCCATTATATAGCAAATGTGCTATAATAATTCAGTATGTAAAAAAGTGTTATAATCATAAGGGGATTAAGAAATTGGATGACAACAAATTAGAAGCAAAACTGCTGAAGATTAAAGCGCTTGCCGAACGGGGAGAAGGTGGCGAGAAAGAGGCCGCCATCAAAATGTATCATAAGCTTCTGAAGAAGTATGATATTGATGAAAAAGCATTACAAAAAGACAAGCTCAGCAAGCACTGGTTTACATATGAGACAGATATCGAGGAAAATCTTCTGGTCCAGATTTTTTACATGGTGACCGGAGATCCCGAATATTTCCGCCGGACAAGCCGTACACGCGGAACCCAGTGCGGATGCATATGTACCGATTTTGAGAAAACTGAAATTCGTTTTTATTTTGAATTTTACAAAGATGCACTCAATCAGGAACTGGAAGCCTTTTTGATGGCTTTCAAATTAAAAAATCATCTGTTTCCGGATGAAAGTGCAAGATGCTTTGTTCCTGAGGAAGAGGAAGAGATATCAGAAATGCTGTTAAAAGCGCAAAAATTTGCAGAAGATATTGATAAGTCCAACCCGGTTCGCCGGATTGCATCTGCCGATCTTTCTGCTGATCCGAATGCACTGGAATCATAGGTATATACGCCGTTCTTTTGCGATATGCATTATAGAAAAAAAGCTGTTCTTAAAACAGGAGGTATGACTCATATTAAATCATACCCTCCTGTTTTGATTTCTCGCGCTGTATCTGTGATAAAACTTATCTTCTGTACAATCTATAGCCTGCAGATACCGCCTTAACAACTCTTTTCCATCTGTCTGACCACCTAGGCAAGATCCGAAGCCTTGCAATTTCTTCTTTATGCCCCGCATCATCAGTGGCGTTTCCAGATAAAACGGCAGATCTTTTAATTTCGGGTGACGCATGACATTTAAAAGCGCCTCTATCCCGATCTCTCCGCCGCCGATCACCGCATGCCGGTCTTTTCTTGAACCAAATGGCATCATACTGTCATTTAAATGAATCGCTCTCAAAAGCTCAAGTCCAAGTACTTTGTCAAACTCTTCCAGCACCCCGTCCAGATCATTAACAATATCATATCCTGCTGCAAACACATGACAGGTATCCAGACAGATTCCGATCCGCTCCGGATGTGATACCCCGTCGCGGATTGCTTTCAGCTCTTCAAATCTCCAGCCAATCTCTGTCCCTTTTCCGCTCATTGTCTCAAGCAGAACCGTAATATTCTCTTTCCCGGTAATCGCCTGGTCAAGCCCCGCAATGATATTCTGAATTCCTGCTTCTGCGCCAATTCCGGTATGGCTTCCCGGATGAAACACCAGATTCTCAATCCCCAGTCTGTCCATCCGCGTCACATCCTCCCGGATCACCGTGCAGGCGAATTCATACACCTCCGCTTCGCACTCGCCAGATTCATCGTATAAGGTGCATGCGCCAGAATCGCTCCAAACCGGCCTCTCTCCTGATCCTCTGAAACTCCTCCGCTTCCTTCACCGTCGGATCCTTATAATTCGATCCCCGCGGATTCCTGCTGAAAATCTGCATCGTATCTGCATTCATCTTCACCACATTCTCTGCAGTTTTCACAATCCCTTTCGCAATCGACATATGTGTTCCTATTACCATATTTATTAGATCGCTCTCGTATACTTCTTCAGCCATTCTTTCTCTTCATCATTCAGATAAGGAGACACCTTCTCATATACAGTTGCATGATAAGTATTCAGACGTTCCTTGTCTTCTGCATTCATGATATCCGGATTGATCGCATCCAGGTCAAATGGCACATAAGTAATCGGTTCAAAATACAGGAATTCTCCATACTCATTCTTCTCGCCTTCACAGACAAGCAATTCATTTTCCAGACGCACACCGTGAGATCCTTCGATGTAGATTCCCGGTTCATCCGTAATGACCATACCTGGCTGGAATGCATCAGACTCACCGGCTCTGTAAGTATAACGGAAGCCTGCCGGTCCCTCGTGGATGTTCAGAAGGTATCCAACCCCATGTCCTGTTCCGTGATTGAAGTCCAGTCCTCTGTCCCAAAACGGCTTTCTTGCCAGATAATCAAAGTTCATTCCGCAACAGCCTTTCTTGAAGATCGGACTTGCAAGGTTCAGGTTACTGATCGCAACCAGTGTAAAATGATCTTTCATGATCTGTGAAACTTCTCCAAAAGCATATGTTCTGGTGATATCAGTAGATCCTTCGTAGAATCCTGCTCCTGTATCTGTCATCAGGAAAGTTCCCTCATGAAGCTCTACATTGGTCTCCGGTGAAGAAGAATAGTGTACGATCGCACTGTGCTCCCCGAATGCAGAGATCGGTCCGAAGCTTGGACGGATAAATCCACCCATCTCGGCACGGAACTCATCCAATTTGTCAGAAGCGCTCATCTCTGTGATCGTCTCTTTGCCAACATTTTCTTTCAGCCATTTCATAAATCTGACATGAGCCACGCTATCCTTGATCTCAGCGATACGGATATTTTCGACCTCTGTCGGATTCTTTACACATTTGAATAAGATCGCCGGATTTCTCTCTTCCACTTTCTTCACATTCTCCGGAATGTTCTTGTAAAGTGCAAGTTCAGTCTTCCCGGATCTACCATCAGGACTTCTTCTGCTGCAACCTTCTTGATGTCCTCATAAATATCATTGTATGGGTGCAGAATAACCCCGTCTGCTGCAAGATGTGCTT
>ENA-OQAZ01001094-OQAZ01001094.1-human-gut-metagenome-genome-assembly--contig:-NODE-1094-length-13740-cov-3.241093_pt1 | contig 13740 bp, 12 predicted proteins | sample MGYA00242737_ERZ504531 | MGnify/ENA primary metagenome ERZ504531 (study PRJEB26092, sample SAMD00036244) | human gut metagenome | host: Homo sapiens | study: EMG produced TPA metagenomics assembly of...
AGCTGTCCTTAGTACGAGAGGACCGGGATGGACTGACCTCTGGTGTACCGGTTGGCGATCAACGCCACGGCCGGGTAGCCATGTCGGGACGGGATAAACGCTGAAGGCATCTAAGCGTGAAGCCCCCTCAAGATGAGATATCCCATCGTAAGAGTAAGACCCCTTGAAGACGACGAGGTTGATAGGGCAGGGGTGGAAGTGCCGTAAGGCATGGAGCTGACTGCTACTAATCGGTCGAGGGCTTGACCAAAAGGTCAGGGTAGGAAATGGTAATAGGTTTGGATGAAAAGTTTGTGTGCAGTTTTGAAGGTACAGTGAAATAATTTCTTGAAAAGAAATATAAAGGTCGAGATTCCTTTTAAGGGGGATTTCGGCTTTTTTTAATTTTTTGCGCTTTTTTGAAAAAAAGTTCTTGACGGGGGCATTCACTTATGCTATACTACTCTAGCGTTTGGAAGGCGCAGGTCTTTTTTTTTTATGCGCAAAAGACCGAAAAGTTTGCTAATTTATTACGACGGAGGTGGAGATTGTGCGAGTAAAGATCACATTGGCATGTACGGACTGCAAGCAGCGTAATTACAACATGACAAAAGATAAGAAGACACATCCAGACAGAATGGAGACAAAGAAGTACTGCAGATTCTGTAAGAAGCATACATTACACAAGGAAACCAAGTAATTGGTCTCCAGTAAGGAGTAGTTGATTATGGAAGAAACAGGAAAAAAGGCAGAAACCAAATCAAAGAAGCTGGCCAAGACAAAGAAGAAGTCTAAGCATCCGTGAAAGAGCGCGATAGTTTGCGTTTGGAAGTGTAAAGGCCGAGTTTCGCAAGATCATCTGGCCAAGCAAAGAATCATTAAAGAATCAGACAATTGCAGTGCTGGTTGTTTCTGTTGTACTCAGCGTGTTTATCAGGTTCTTTGATATTGCATGTCAGTATGTAGTTGAGTTTATCAGGTAAGAGAGGAATCAGAATGGAAGAGGCAAAGTGGTATGTTGTCCATACCTTTTCAGGTTATGAGAATAAGGTAAAGGTTGATATCGAAAAAACTGTCGAGAACCGGAATCTTCAAGATCAGATTCTCGAGGTTGCGATTCCCCTTCAGGAAGTGATGGAGAACAAGGATGGTCAGAAGAAGTCCTCTATGAGGAAAATCTTCCCAGCATATGTGTTGGTTCATATGATTATGAATGACGATACCTGGTATGTAATCCGCAACACCAGAGGTGTTACAGGATTTGTAGGCCCGGGATCAAAGCCGGTGCCGCTGACGGAGGAAGAGATGATTGCTCTTGCTACCTTTATGGGTACTCCGCAGGAAAAGGTGAACTTCGCAGAAGGCGACCTTATCAGTGTTATTACTGGTGCATGGCAAGGTACCGAGGCTGTGATTCGTTCTGTAGATGCTGAAAAGCAGACCGCTACAATTTTTATTGACATGTTTGGACATGAAACACCGGTTGAACTGAATTTTACCGACATTAAGAAAGTTCAGTAAAACGCCTATTTGGCGTATGGTTCTGCTGTGGGAGGGTATCCCCCGCAAATACCACATTATTAGGAGGTGCCACAATGGCAAAGAAAGTTACAGGTTATATTAAGTTACAGATTCCTGCTGCAAAGGCAACACCGGCTCCACCGGTTGGACCTGCTCTTGGACAGAAGGGTGTCAACATTGTACAGTTTACAAAGGAGTTTAACGCAAGAACTGCTGATCAGGCTGGTATGATCATTCCGGTTATCATCACTGTATACGCAGACAGAAGCTTTACCTTCGTTTGCAAGACTCCGCCGGCTGCTATTCTTATTAAGAAGGCATGCAATATTCAGACTGCTTCTGCAGCACCAAATAAGACTAAGGTTGCAACTCTTTCCAAGGCTGATCTTCAGAAGATCGCTGAGACAAAGATGCCAGACCTGAATGCAGCAAGCCTTGAGGCTGCTATGAGCATGATCGCAGGTACTGCTCGCAGTATGGGTGTTAAGGTAGAAGAGTAAGAATATCAACATTAAGTGGGAGGGATATTCCCGCAAATACCACCAGGAGGTTTTTCGATGAAAAGAGGAAAAAGTATGTAGAGGCTGCCAAGTTGGTAGACCGCGCTACTCTTTATGATGTAAACGAAGCCGTATCTATCGTAAAGAAGGCTTCTAGTGCAAAGTTTGATGAGACAGTTGAAGCTCATATCAGAACAGGTTGTGATGGACGTCACGCAGATCAGCAGATCCGTGGTGCAGTAGTTCTTCCTCATGGAACAGGTAAGAATGTTCGTGTTCTTGTATTCGCTAAGAATGACAAGGCTGATATCGCAAAAGAGGCAGGAGCTGATTACGTTGGAGCTGAGGAGCTGATTCCGAAGATCCAGAACGAAGGATGGCTTGATTTCGACGTTGTAGTAGCTACCCCGGATATGATGGGTGTTGTTGGTCGTCTGGGTCGTGTACTTGGACCGAAGGGCTTAATGCCAAACCCGAAGGCTGGTACCGTAACTATGGACGTTGCAAAGGCTATTAAGGAAATTAAAGCTGGTAAGATTGAGTACAGACTGGATAAGAGCAACATTATTCATGTTCCGGTTGGTAAGGTTTCCTTCACCGAGGAGCAGTTAGCAGACAACTTCCAGGCGCTGATGGGCGCAGTAATCAAGGCTAGACCGAGCACTCTGAAGGGTACCTTCTTAAAGAGTGTTACCATGGCTTCTACCATGGGACCTGGCGTTAAGTTAAATACCGTTAAATTTGGTCAGTAAAAAGTACTTGACAAGTGATTGTCAGTATGATATTATTGCAATGTTTGAGGCCGCAAGGCTTTCATATATTTGCCGAAGACAGCAGGTGCCGCAAGGCATAAGGAGAAAACGCCTGCCGAGGAGAGATCTATATTAAAGATTATCTTTGCCTCTCTGTCTTTGCAGAGAGGCATTTTTCGGCCTTTTCTTAAAATTTTCAAGAAGGAGGGCACATATCATGCTAAAGTTGAGCTGAAGCAGCCGATTGTTGAGGAAATCAAAGCATCCTTAGACGGCGCAAAGGGTGTAGTTCTGGTTGACCATCGTGGTCTTACCGTTGAGCAGGATACCGTACTGCGTAAGAGTCTGAGAGAAGCTGGTGTTACTTATAAGGTATATAAGAACACACTGGTTAAGCGTGCAATCGAGGGCACTGAGTTCGAGAGCTTAAAGGATCTGTTAGAGGGTCCATCCGCAATTGCAATCAGCAAGAGCGAGGCAACCACACCGGCAAGCATTATCTGCAAGTTTGCTAAGACAAACGATAAGCTTGAGGTTAAGGGTGGTGTTGTAGAAGGAGCCTTCTACGATGCTAAGGGTGTTGAGGTTCTGTCCACAATCCCGTCCAGAGAAGAACTTCTTGCAAAGTTCCTGGGAAGCATCCAGTCTCCGATCACCAATTTTGCTCGTGTTATCAAGCAGATCGCAGAGAAGCAGGAAGCATAATCTGGTTTATGATTGGAATTTGGCAGCTGCGTAAAACAGCTGCATGAGATGATTCAAAATGGATCATCATTCGTAAAAGCCGTAGGGCATAGTTAATAATTCTTATATTAGGAGGAAAATTATCATGACAGCAGCAGAGATTATCGAAGCTATTAAGGGTATGAGCGTTTTAGAGTTAAATGACCTTGTAAAGGCATGTGAGGAAGAGTTTGGCGTATCTGCAGCAGCAGGTGTTGTTGTAGCAGCAGCAGGCGCTGGCGCAGCAGCTGAGGAAGAGAAGACTGAGTTCGACGTAGAGCTGACTGAGGTTCCAGCAGCTTCTAAGATCAAGGTTATCAAGGTTGTTCGTGAAGTAACCGGTCTGGGTCTGAAGGAAGCTAAGGAGTTAGTTGAGGCAGCTCCGAAGGTAGTTAAGGAGCAGCAGCTAAGGCTGACGCTGAAGAGCTGAAGAAGAAGTTAGAGGAAGTTGGAGCAAAGGTTACCTTAAAGTAATTTGTGCTTAACATTAGGTTCTGGAATCCTTGAAAAACAAGGGTTTCAGAACCTTTTTTTGTTTATCTGACTGATATTTGATAGATATTTGTTTCAAAAGAGCAGGCAATTGACTTTAGAAAGACAGCTGCACATGTAAAGTGCAATAAAAAAGACCGGTTTTTCCGGTCTGATAAAAGATAAGGTCAGATAAAATTAAATAAAATCGGGGCGACAAGACTTGAACTTGCGGCCTCATGAACCCCATTCATGCGCGCTACCAAACTGCGCTACGCCCCGACGCTCACAAGTAAAAACAATTATATCAAATAAGCAGAAGTTTGTAAAGAAAAAAGTTAAAAAAATCAAGAAAACGGCAAAAAAATAGTTGACAGTCTGCCTATGCTATGCTATAGTGATATGTGCACTATCATGGACAAAATCGCTTTCTATGCTTTCCGTATAGAAGACAATGGTGTCTGCCAATAGACTTTGAGGCAGCATGCCGCGCAGATATGGATCGGATAGAGGCACAAAATATATTTATCAGGGGTGAGCAAACATGGAAAAAAACAGAATTCGACCAGTCAAATCCGGCAGAACCTTCCGTATGAGTTATTCCAAGTCCAACGAAGTTCTTGAAATTCCGAATCTGATTGCGATCCAGAAGGATTCTTACCAGTGGTTCCTTGGCGATGGACTTAAAGAGGTATTTGATGATATCTCCCCTATCGTAGATTTCAGCGGCAATCTGGAGTTGCGTTTTGGCAAATTCCGTCTGTGCCCGGATGAAATTAAGCACACAATCGAGGAATGCAAGGAACGTGATGCAACATATTCCGCACCACTTAAGGTTGAGGTCAGACTTCATAATAAGGAAACTGATACCATTAAAGAACATGAGATTTATATTGGTGATCTTCCGTTGATGACGGATACAGGCTCCTTTGTAATCAATGGAGCAGAGCGTGTTATCGTTAGCCAGCTGGTACGTTCACCTGGTATTTATTTTACTATCGACCATGATAAGACCGGAAAAGAGCTGTACTCTTCTCAGGTCATCCCGAATCGTGGAGCATGGCTTGAGTATGAGACAGACTCAAATGATATTTTCTATGTAAGAGTCGATCGTACACGTAAGATACCGGTAACTGTTCTGATCCGTGCATTAGGATGGGGCAGCAATGAGCAGATTTTAGAGATCTTTGGCGAGGAGCCAAAGCTTCTTGCAACACTTGAGAAGGATGTCAGCAACGATTACAAGAGCGGTCTTCTTGAATTATATAAGAAGATTCGTCCAGGCGAGCCGCTTTCTACCGACAGTGCTTCCAGCTTGCTGCAGGGTATGTTCTTTGATGTAAGAAGATATGATCTGGCACGTGTAGGCCGTTATAAATACAATAAGAAGCTTCATTTCCGCAATCGTCTGAATGGACATACTTTAGCAGATGATGTAGTAGATGTTTCTACAGGCGAGATTATCGCTGAGGCAGGTACGACCTGTAATCGCGCAATCGCAACAAAGATTCAGAACTCAGGTGTTCCGTACGTATATGTTGATGTAGAAGGACGCCGTGTAAAGGTTCTGTCTAACCTCATGGTAGATGCTTCTGAGTATCTTAACCTGACAGAGGAAGAGCTTGAAGCTGCTGGAATCAATGAGCTTGTTTATTATCCAGTACTGACTCAGATCTTAGAGAAGGGTCTTGAGGGTGATGAGCTGATGGCAGAGCTTCGTGCAAATAATGCAGAGCTGATTCCGAAGCACATCATGAAGGAAGATATCTTAGGTTCTATTAACTACTGCTTAAACTTAGAGTATGGCATAGGACAGGATGATGATATCGATCACTTAGGAAATCGTCGTATCCGTGCTGTAGGTGAGCTGCTTCAGAACCAGTATCGTATTGGTATGTCCCGTATGGAGCGTGTTGTAAGAGAGCGTATGTCTACAAACGATCCGTCTGATCTGACACCACAGAGCTTAATTAACATTAAGCCTGTTACTGCTGCTGTTAAGGAGTTCTTCGGAAGTTCCCAGCTGTCTCAGTTCATGGATCAGAATAACCCGCTTGCAGAGTTAACTCATAAGAGACGTCTGTCTGCGTTAGGACCTGGTGGCCTGTCAAGAGACCGTGCCGGATTCGAGGTTCGAGATGTTCACTATACTCATTATGGACGTATGTGCCCAATTGAGACTCCTGAAGGTCCTAATATCGGTTTGATTAACTCACTTGCAACATATGCAAGAGTAAATAAATATGGATTTATCGAGGCACCGTATCGTATCGTTGATAAGAGTGATGCCCAAAATCCTCGTGTAACTGACGAGGTTCGCTACTTCACAGCTGATGAAGAGGATGATTTCGTAGTAGCACAGGCAAATGAGCCGTTAGATTCAGAAGGCCATTTCATGAATAAGATGGTTTCAGGTCGTTTCCGTGAGGAGACTTCTGAGTTTGAGCAGAAAAATATCGACTTGATGGACGTTTCTCCACGAATGGTATTCTCTGTCGCAACTTCCATGATTCCATTCCTGCAGAACGATGATGCGAACCGTGCACTTATGGGTTCCAACATGCAGCGTCAGGCAGTTCCGTTAATGTTAACAGAGGCTCCGGTAGTTGGTACCGGTATGGAAGATAAGGCAGCATACGATTCAGGTGTTTGCGTAGTAGCAAAGCACGCAGGTGTTGTTGAGCGTTCCTCCTCTAAGTTAATTATCGTTAAGTGTGATGATGGTACAAGAGATGAGTATCGTCTGACAAAATTCTCAAGAAGCAACCAGAGCAACTGCTACAACCAGAGACCAATCGTTTTCAAGGATGAGCGTGTTGAGGCTGGACAGGTTCTTGCAGATGGTCCGTCCACAAAGAATGGTGAGATTGCACTTGGAAAGAACCCGTTAATCGGATTTATGACCTGGGAAGGTTATAACTACGAGGATGCTGTCCTTTTAAGTGAGCGTCTTGTTCAGGAGGATGTATATACCTCCATTCATATTGAAGAATATGCAGCAGAGTCTCGTGATACAAAGCTCGGACCGGAAGAGATCACAAGAGATGTTCCTGGTGTCGGCGATGAGGCTCTCAAGGATCTTGATGACCGTGGTATCATTCGTATTGGTGCGGAAGTACGTGCCGGAGATATTCTGGTAGGTAAGGTAACACCAAAGGGTGAGACAGAGCTGACTTCTGAGGAAAGACTGCTTCGTGCAATCTTCGGTGAGAAGGCAAGAGAAGTTCGTGATACATCATTGAAGCTTCCACACGGTGCATATGGTATTGTTGTTGATACAAAGGTATTTAACCGTCAGAATAGTGATGAGCTGGCTCCTGGTGTTAATCAGGTAGTTCGCATCTATATCGCACAGAAGAGAAGATCTCTGTCGGCGATAAGATGGCAGGTCGTCACGGAAACAAGGGTGTTGTCTCCAGAGTTCTTCCTGTAGAAGATATGCCATTCCTTCCGAATGGACGTCCTCTGGATATCGTATTGAACCTCTGGGTGTGCCGTCCCGTATGAACATCGGACAGGTCCTGGAGACTCATTTGAGTCTTGCTGCAAAGGCACTGGGCTTCAACATTTCTACACCTGTATTTGACGGTGCAACTGAGAGCGACATCTTAGATACTCTGGATTTGGCAAATGATTATGTCAACATGGAGTGGGATGAGTTCTACGAGAAATATAAGGATTCTCTGCGTGAGGATGTTATGGATTATCTGGGCTCTCATCTGGGGCACAGAGAGCTGTGGAAGGGCGTTCCGATCCGCCGCGATGGTAAGGTAAGACTGCGTGATGGTCGTACCGGTGAGTATTTCGACAGCCCGGTAACAATCGGACACATGCACTACTTAAAGCTGCATCATCTGGTAGATGATAAGATCCATGCACGTTCTACAGGTCCTTACTCACTTGTTACCCAGCAGCCTCTTGGTGGTAAGGCACAGTTCGGTGGACAGCGTTTCGGAGAGATGGAGGTTTGGGCTCTTGAGGCGTATGGTGCTGCTTACACACTGCAGGAGATTTTAACTGTTAAGTCTGATGACGTTGTAGGACGTGTTAAGACTTACGAGGCAATCATCAAGGGCGAGAACATCCCTGAGCCTGGTGTACCGGAGTCCTTTAAGGTACTTCTTAAGGAATTACAGGCACTGGCACTTGATGTACGCGTACTGGATGCAGATAATAATGAAGTAGAAATTAAGGAAAGCACAGAGTATGGCAACACTGACTTCAGAAGTATTATGGAAGACGGTGGAAAGCGCCATTATTCTGAGGAAGAATTCCAGAGAAACGGTTCTACATTCAGGAAGTAAAGAATGGAGAGATTGCAGACGTTGATATGGATGCTTCCAATGCAGATGATTTTGATAAAGATGATATGGACGGGTCATTTGGGTCTGATGGATTTGATGCAGATGATTTTGATGATTTAGGAGACTCAGATAACTAAGAGCCAGAAGGGAGAACCATTTATGCCGGAAAATAAAACCGATGGAGGACAGTCAATTGCTTTTGAGTCCATTAAGATTGGTCTTGCTTCCCCTGAGAAGATCAGAGAGTGGTCAAGAGGCGCTGTCACAAAGGCTGAAACAATTAACTACAGAACGCTGAAGCCGGAACCGGATGGCTTATTCTGTGAGCGTATTTTCGGACCGCAGAAGGACTGGGAGTGTCACTGTGGAAAGTATAAGAAGATTCGTTACAAGGATATGATTTGTGATCGTTGTGGTGTTGAGGTTACAAAGTCCAGTGTCCGCCGTGAGCGTATGGGACATATCGAGCTGGCAGCTCCGGTTTCCCATATCTGGTATTTCAAGGGTATTCCGAGCCGTATGGGCCTGATCCTTGATATTTCACCAAGAAATCTTGATAAGATTTTATATTTTGCATCCTATGTCGTTCTTGACAGGGGTGAGTCTGATCTGAATTATAAGCAGGTACTCTCCGAGAGAGAGTACCGCGAGGCAATCGAGCAGTACGGCTATGGCAAGTTCCGTGTAGGAATGGGTGCGAGGCAATTCAGGAGCTGTTAAAGGCAATTGACCTTGAGAAGGATTCTGAGGAACTTCGCGCAGAGCTTAAGGATGCATCAGGCCAGAAGCGTGCTCGTATCATCAAGAGATTAGAGGTTGTTGAGGCATTCCGTAATTCTGGAAATCGTCCTGAGTGGATGATTCTTGATGCTATCCCGGTTATGCCGCCGGATCTTCGTCCTATGGTTCAGCTGGATGGAGGAAGATTTGCAACATCTGATTTGAATGATTTGTATCGTCGTATTATTAATAGAAATAACCGTCTGGAAAGACTGCTTGAGTTAGGCGCTCCGGACATCATCGTGCGCAACGAGAAGCGTATGCTTCAGGAGGCAGTTGATGCCCTGATCGATAACGGTCGTCGTGGCCGTGCCGTAACAGGACCTGGAAATCGTAACTTAAAGTCTCTTTCTGATATGTTAAAGGGTAAGCAGGGACGTTTCCGTCAGAACCTGTTAGGTAAGCGTGTTGACTATTCTGGTCGTTCTGTTATCGTCGTAGGACCAGAGTTAAAGATTTATCAGTGCGGTCTTCCGAAGGAGATGGCAATCGAGCTGTTCAAGCCTTTCGTTATGAAGGAGCTTGTTGAGAACGGTTCTGCTCACAATATCAAGAGTGCAAAGAAGATGGTAGAGCGTCTTGAGACAAAGGTTTGGGATGTGCTTGAGAATGTAATTAAAGAGCATCCTGTTATGTTAAACCGTGCACCTACACTTCACAGACTTGGTATTCAGGCATTCGAGCCAATCCTTGTTGAAGGTAAGGCAATTAAGCTTCATCCGCTTGTTTGTACCGCATTCAACGCCGACTTCGATGGAGACCAGATGGCTGTCCATCTGCCGCTGTCCTTAGAGGCTCAGGCAGAGTGCCGTTTCATGCTGCTGTCCCCGAACAACCTGTTAAAGCCGTCTGATGGAGGTCCTGTAGCAGTTCCTTCTCAGGATATGGTCCTTGGTATTTATTACCTGACTCAGGAAAGACCAGGTGCAAAGGGCGAGGGCATGTGCTTTAAGAGTATGGACGAGGCACTGCTTGCATATGAGAATGGCTGCATTACATTCCACAGCAGAATCAAGATTCGTGTAAGAAAGACAATGGCAGATGGCACTGTTCTTCAGGATACACTTGATACTACACTTGGAAGAAGTATGTTTAATGAAATCCTTCCACAGGATTTAGGATATGTAGACAGAAGCATTCCAGAGAACGCATTAAAGCTTGAGGTTGACTTCCATGTCGGCAAGAAGCAGTTAAAGCAGATTCTGGAGAAGGTTATCAATACACACGGAGCAACAAAGACTGCTGAAGTTCTTGACTCCATTAAGGCAATGGGTTACAAGTACTCAACAAGAGCAGCTATGACCGTATCCATATCTGATATGACAGTTCCGCCGCAGAAGCCAGAGATGATTAAGAAGGCTCAGGCAACTGTTGACCAGATTGCAAAGCACTACAAGATGGGTTGGATCACCGATGAGGAGCGTTACAACCAGGTTATCAAGACTTGGGAAGCAACTGATAAGGAGCTGACAAAGGCACTTCTTGATGGTCTTGATAAGTACAACAACATCTTCATGATGGCTGACTCTGGTGCCCGTGGTTCTGATAAGCAGATTAAGCAGCTGGCTGGTATGCGTGGACTTATGGCAAACACAACTGGTAAGGCAATCGAACTTCCTATTAAATCAAACTTCCGTGAAGGTCTTGACGTATTGGAGTACTTCATTTCCGCTCATGGTGCAAGAAAGGGTATGTCCGATACCGCACTTCGTACCGCTGACTCTGGTTACTTGACAAGACGTCTTGTTGATGTATCTCAGCAGCTTATGGTTCGTGAGATGGATTGTTGTGAAGGAAAGAACATTCCATATATGGAAATCGGTTCCTTTATGAATGGTCAGGAAGTTGTTGAGCAGCTTCAGGAGCGTATGACCGGCAGATTTATCGCAGAGACAATTGTTGATCCTGATACAGGAGAAGAAATTATTCACGAAAACTGCATGGTAACACCAAAGCGTGCTGCAAAGATTATGAATGCACTTGAGCGCATGGGCAGACATACAGTAAAGATCCGTACTGTTCTTAGTTGCCGTTCCCATGTGGGAATTTGTGCAAAGTGTTATGGTTCCAACCTGGCAACAGGACAGGCTGTACAGATCGGTGAGGCTGTTGGTATTATCGCAGCTCAGTCTATCGGTGAGCCTGGTACACAGCTGACCATGAGAACCTTCCATAGTGGTGGTGTTGCCGGCGGCGATATCACACAGGGTCTTCCTCGTGTCGAGGAGCTTTTCGAGCACGTAAGCCAAAGGGTGTTGCAATCGTAACTGAGATTGGCGGTATTGCTACTGTTAAGGATGTCAAGAAGAAGAGAGAGATTATCGTAACAGATCCGGAGAGCGGAGAGTCAAAGACTTATATGATCCCATATGATGCAAGAATCCGTCCGATCGACGGCAAGGTAATAAATGCCGGTGATCCTCTGACAGAAGGTAGCATCAACCCGCATGATATCCTGCGTATTCAGGGTGTTCGTGCCGTACAGGATTACATGCTTCAGGAAGTTCAGCGTGTATATCGTCTGCAGGGTGTTGAGATCAACGATAAGCATATCGAAGTAATTGTTCGTCAGATGTTAAAGAAGATCCGTATCGAGAGAAGCGGAGATGCCGATGTTCTTCCAGGAGTATCTATGGATGTTCTTGATTTTGACGATATGAACGAGAAGCTTGTCGAGGAAGGTAAGGAGCCAGCAGAAGGAAAGCAGATTATGCTTGGTATCACAAAGGCATCTCTTGCAACAAACTCCTTCCTGTCAGCAGCATCCTTCCAGGAGACTACAAAGGCTCTGACCGATGCAGCTATCAATGGCAAGGTTGACCCGCTGCTTGGTATGAAGGAAAATGTTATCATCGGTAAGCTGCTTCCAGTAGGTACTGGTATGAAGCGTTATCGCAATCTGGAACTCAATACAGATTATCAGCAGTCTGATATTGTTGATTTCTCTGATGATGAGACTGAGACTGCAGGTGATGATACTATCGAGCTTTCTGAGGATTTTGATGAGTCTGATGATGCAGACGAGGCTGTAAAGGCAGCTGAGGAAGCATTTGCAGATGATGATGATGATACAGATGCAGATATAGACACAGACGATTTCGATGAGGAATATTTAAAGGCATTTTCTAAATCAAATGATTCTGATGCAAAATAAGATATAAAAAAAGCTGTTCCGGTGGCAATGCTGTCGGGACAGCTTTTTTTTGATAAGCCAATATTGCACCGAAGGGCTTTTGTTACATGAACAGTGACAAAATGTTGATAAAAATGTGTAAAAACTTGAATTTCCTATTGACAGAAAAATATAAAGGATATATAATTTAAGGGCATGTGGCCTTGGAAGCAAAATGCTGTCCAACAACCGGGCTTGCATGATTCATTACATTATAATAATGTTTTTAATTTCCGCAGGAGGTGAAACGGATGCCTACATTTAATCAGTTAGTTAGAAAAGGAAGACAGACTCTGCAGAAGAAGTCTACTGCTCCGGCACTTCAGAAGGATATAACTCCTTAAAGAAGAAGTCTACCGACAAGAGTGCTCCGCAGAAGAGAGGTGTTTGTACTGCAGTTAAGACAGCTACTCCTAAGAAGCCGAACTCAGCTCTTAGAAAGATCGCCAGAGTACGTCTTTCCAATGGAATCGAAGTAACAAGCTACATCCCAGGTGAGGGACATAACCTTCAGGAGCATAGCGTAGTTCTGATCCGTGGCGGCCGTGTTAAGGACTTACCAGGTACCAGATACCATATCGTAAGAGGAACCCTTGATACAGCAGGTGTTGCTAAGAGACGCCAGGCTCGTTCTAAGTACGGTGCTAAGAGACCGAAGGACGCTAAGAAATAATTTTAATTAAAACTAAATAAAACGCATTTTAATTAAGAAGAGATTCTTGCGCAAAACAAGTAAGTAAGTGTACCACTTTTTTTGATTAGTGCCGGCATTCGAACAATACCTTCCTGGCGGTTGCAGGAGATAGAAAGGTACAGCCAAGTGCGCGTCGAGGACGCTGCTTGTGTTGGAGAAACAAGAACCGAGCGCGAACACAAAGATGGATGTGAGTACCGATGAGATAACTGAGAGGCGAAAGCCTCGTATTGTAGTTAAGGAGGGAAGTATCGTGCCACGTAAAGGACATACTCAGAAGAGAGACGTATTAGCAGATCCGTTATACAACAATAAGGTTGTTACAAAGCTGATCAACAATATTATGTTAGACGGTAAGAAGGGTGTTGCCCAGAAGATCGTTTATGGCGCTTTCAACAAGGTTGAGGAAAAGACCGGAAAGCCAGCTGTAGAAGTTTTCGAAGAGGCAATGAACAATGTAATGCCAGTTCTCGAGGTTAAGGCTAAGAGAATCGGTGGAGCAACTTATCAGGTTCCGATCGAGGTTAAGCCAGAAAGAAGACAGGCTCTTGCTCTTCGTTGGTTAACCATGTTCTCCCGTAAGAGAGGCGAGAAGACCATGGAAGATAAGCTTGCAAACGAGATCATGGATGCAGCAAATGGAACAGGTTCCGCTGTAAAGAGAAAGGAAGATATGCACAAGATGGCAGATGCAAACAAGGCGTTTGCTCACTATCGTTTCTAATAGTTGCATTATCTGATATTTACAGCAAGTTAAGGAGGAAAAAATCTTGGCTGGAAGAGAATATCCATTGGAGAGAACCAGAAATATTGGAATTATGGCTCAATATCGATGCAGGTAAGG
>ENA-OQAZ01001095-OQAZ01001095.1-human-gut-metagenome-genome-assembly--contig:-NODE-1095-length-13740-cov-1.483876_pt1 | contig 13740 bp, 17 predicted proteins | sample MGYA00242737_ERZ504531 | MGnify/ENA primary metagenome ERZ504531 (study PRJEB26092, sample SAMD00036244) | human gut metagenome | host: Homo sapiens | study: EMG produced TPA metagenomics assembly of...
TTCAATGTGAATTGTAAATATTCATATGCATGGCTGTCTGAAGGGGGAAGGGGAATGCTGCTGTCACACAGAACATCGGTCAATATCCGGCCGGAATATTCTAATATTATAGGGCATATGTGTTATGCTGCTTCCAAACTCTGGAATGTCTGCAACTATGAACGCCGTCGATATAAAGAATTGAAGCTGGAGAAGTATCCTGATTGGTATTATCAGAAGAAAGCGCATAAAGGAGATCTGTGGTATAAACAGCTTCCGTCACAGACAGCGCAGGAGACCTGCAAGCAGCTGGATAAAGCCTGGAAATCATTTTATGTTCTTAAAAAGACCGTTGGGATCAAAGATCCAAATCCGCCGCGATTTAAACAGGACAATATACCGATCACTTACATGCAGATGGGAATCCAGCACGAGAAAGACTCCGATCAATTGCGACTGTCTCTGTCAAAGGATCTGAAAAGCTATATGGAAGAAACTTATGGGATTCATGAAAAATTTCTACATCTTGAAAATAAGATTTTCAGGAACATGGATCGCATAAAGCAGCTGCGGATCTATCCACCGGAAGATGGAAAATGTGACCTTATCGTTATCTATGAGGTCAAAGAACCAGAACCGATCTCCCTGAATGGCCATTATTTATCAATAGATCTTGGAATTCATAATCTGATGACCTGTTATGATTCCGGAAATGGAAGGACTTTTATTCTGGGAAGGAAATATCTTTCGCTGGAAAGATACTTTCACAAAGAAATCAGCAGAGTTCAATCAATATGGTATGCACAGCAGTCAGAAAATGGCATAAAATATCCCCGATCATCGAAACATATCAAGAGGATTTACCGAAAAAAGCAGGACGCAGTAAAGGATTACCTTCATAAGGTGACCAGATGGCTTGCAGAATACTGTAGAAAAGAAGGGATAAGCTGTGTGATCATAGGAGATATCCGAAATATCCGTAAAGGAAAAGAGATAGGACACAAGGCAAACCAGAAGTTTCACGGACTGCCGTATAATAAACTTTATATCATGTTGGAATATAAACTAAAACTGTATGGAATACCATTGATAAAACAGGAAGAAAGCTATACCAGCCAGTGCAGTCCGTTATCACCAGAAGTATCAAAAAGATATGCAGAAGCATCAAACCGAAAAGAGCGGGGCATGTATATAACGGATGGAGTAAGATATAATGCGGATGCAGTAGGAGCATTTAATATCCTGCGAAAATATCTTTCCGTATCCGGAAAACAGAAAGAACTGTCCGTAACCGGACTAAAAAATCCAGAAATAATAAAAGTAGCTGTATAGCCGAAAGGCAAGCAGTAGTGGTGTCATGGACGCACCCTGAAAAAAGGCGGTATCCCGCCAGATTTCAGATGCTCTGGTAACTTAGTTACCGAGTAGTTCACTAACAGCAGCCAGCTGTCTTCTTGGAATGTATGACAAAAATCCATTTACCTTTGCATTAAATGTTATTACTCCGGTTGTACTGACTGCTTTAGGACTGATCCTTCCTGAGATTGCAAAGAGGGAGCAGAAAAATTAGTTTACTTGTTTAACGCGTTATGGTAAAATAACCAACAACAGATGTTGGTATTAATGTTTATGACAGTGATTAGTACATGTATTTACGAAACAATTTTTAGGGACTTACAGAGTATTATGGGAAAGCTTGATTATCGAACTTTAAGGGAAAATGTAGCAGACGAGATAAGGATGAAGATCTTAAAACGGTGACATGAAACCGGGAGATAAGATCATAGAGCAGGAACTGGCATCGGAATTTGGAATCAGCCGTGGCCCGGTGCGGGAAGCACTGCGTCAGCTGGAGCAGGAAGGTATGGTGGAATATTCCAGAAATGTGGGCTGCTCAGTAAAGCATATAGGCATGGATGATGTTTATGAGATATACTACATGCGTGCTAACTATGAAATGATGGCAGTAAGACTGTATAATGCTCCTTTTCCCCGGGAAACCATTGAGAAAATGGAACAGGTTTTAGAGCAGATGAAGCAGCTTCATAAAGAAGAATACCGAAAGGTATTTGAACTGGATAATGAGTTCCATGAAGCGATCCTGGATCTTGTAAGCTTTATGCGCCTTAAAAAAGCCTGGGAAGACTTAAACTACGGAAATATTGTAATGGGATATAATATGGCAGTGGACAGTGATCAGGTTATCAAAAGGCAGTATCTCATCCACGAAAAACTGTTAAAGTGCCTGTAAAACAGGTACTACCGCCCAGGTGGAACAGGCTATTGCAGATCATTATCTTGGGGGCGTGGAGAAGCTGATACAGAAAGTGGACAAAAAGCACGAAAAGTAAATAAAGACATATAACGCATTAAAAAAGCAGTGAAACCGGAAAGAACAATATGGTTTTACTGCTTTTTACGTTGATAGAAAAATGAAATCCAGCACTGCAAATGGTGACAATTAATATAGATTCTGTTATAATTTTTTGAGTAAGGGGTGGAAAACTGAATTGTCTGTTTGGGCGAGGAAAATAGTGATCATGAAAAAAAGCAATGTGTGGAAAAAAACAGAATGGGCCGGTTTGATCTGTATATTTTTTATCCTGATGGTTTTGATACATATGTTATGGAATTCAGGGGCAGATGGAGAAATGGCAGATATCTGTTCTGTCAGCAGTGGCTGGTATCAGATAGTAGATGGAAAAGAAGAGGCCCTTGATCTTCCTGCCATGGTTAAGGCAGATCAGGATGGAAAGATCATGCTTTATAAATAACACACTGACTCCGGAAGATAAAAATAAGGTCCTGTCAATAAACGGTCTTCAGGATCAGCCGGAAGTGTGGATGGGAAAACAGTGTCTGTTCCGGTATGAAGAAAACGATTTTTTAAAGAATGACCAGATGAAGGGAAAAATGTGGCAGATGTGTGCTGGCAGAAGATACAGGAAAAGAGCCGGTCTGCCTTGTTTATGAAAGCAATAACAGAGCCCCCCTTTATATACAGGCACCTGTTTTAGGAAGCTTTCCGGCAGTTTCACAAAAGCATTTCCAGGAATCTGTATTTTCATTTCTCATGATCCTTGGAATGTGGGGAACGGGAATTGTTTCTGCTATTGTTTTCTGGTATATGAAAGCCCATCATATTGTTGAAAAGCGTTTTCTGGATGCATCATTGTTTATGTTCATCTGTGGCTTGTGGTGTTACCTGGACTCAGGTTTTTATCAGATGTACGGAGAGCATGGCGCTGTTGGGATGGTTCTTTCTTTTTATGCATTTATTCTTATGTCAGTTCCAATGCTCTGGTTTGTGCAGAATACAATAAGTGAGAAAGTACGGTGGGTCCCGCAGGTATGGATCTTCCTTCTTTATGGAAATGCCATTTTACAGGGAATACTCAATATCCTGTTTCATATCCCATTTGTGCATATGCTGTTTTTAACACACATTATGCTGTTTTCCGGGGTTATATCCATGATCTGTCTTCTGTGGAAAGAATACAAAAGAAATGAAGCGGAAGAAATTCTGGTTTGTCTGCTGGCATTTGCCACATTGGGAGTCAGCGGTATGACAGCCCTTATTTTGTACTGGTATATTCGATCTACTGGTATGACATGGTCTTTCAGGCAGGAATCTTTTTGTATACATCAATCCTGTTCTGGCATTTGCTGCAAAAAACATCCAGGGACAGTCAGTTCAGGATGGAGCAGCTGGTTTATGAAAAAATGTCAATGGAAGACAGAATGACTGGATTAAAAAAACAGGAAAGCATTTGAAAAATACATAAAGGAGATCCAGGAAGGAAAGATCCGGCTTGAGAATGCACTGCTTTTATTTATCGAGATAACAGGACTGAAACAGATCAACGATGTCTACGGAATGAAAACAGGAGATGAATCAGTGATCCAGACAGCCCGGTGTATCCAAAAGGCAGCAGATAGTGACCAGAGGCATAAGATAGAAAGTTTCCGCATTGGCGGTACGGAGTTTGCAGTGATCGTAATGGATCCCCAGATACAGCCGCAGGATCTGGAATGCCTCATTGAAAATGAAGTGAAAAAGGAAACGGAAAACAGGTATTATATTTCTTTACAATTCGGATATGGTTATCTGAAAAATGAGGATGGTACACGAAATACAGTAAGTGACTGGAAACGTCAGGCAGATCACATGCTGCAAAGAACAAAGGGGGCTATTTATGATGATGTATAATGCAGATTTTCTGATCGCAGCAGTGGTCATATTGCTGTTGGTTTTGAGAAATTTCCTGGGTCAGAAAAGGGCAGAGGATTTAAATAGCAGGATATTTCTTTTCTTTGCAGTTATTGGGGATCCTGGAATGTTAGATACGTCATTGAATTAGTAGCAATTAGTTATATAACTTCAGGAGAATGGGGATTTTGGCCTGGCGGCAGTGGTGACTACAAACTATTTTTTATCTGTTTCAGGCATTGCTTCCATATGCGCTTCTTTGTTATATTATGACATTGCACGATAATAAGCTTATTTCGGTGAAGAAGATGCTGCTGGCGGGTCTTGCAACTATTTTACTGGCCAGTATTGTGCTTACCAATCCCTTTACTGAAAAACTGTTTTATTTTGATGTATCAGCCGGATATGTGGAAGGACCATGGTACAGACTGATGTATTACAGTGCTCTTTTTCATCTGGCAGTGATTTTGATCCTTGTTATCTCCTGGAGAAAAGAATTTGGCCTCAGAAAACAAAGGTGATCCTGGATATCCTGATCCTGTGCGGATGCGGGGTAGTGATCCAGCTTTTGCATTACCCTCTGCTGATGACAGGTTTTGGCATGAGTCTTGGAATACTGGCTTTATTTCTTACTATCAATAATCCAAATGCGAACCGGGACAGCCTTACAGGAGTATATAATCACCTTTACCTTACCAGAAGGAGCGATGAACTGATCGCGGCAGGAAAATCCTTCCATATCATCACAATATACCTTTACCAGCTAAAGCATATCAATAAAGTTGCCGGAGTTGAAGGCGGTGATCATATTCTGCAGCTTACAGCAAAAAAACTGGAAGAACTGTGTGGAAGCCGGGTTTTCCGTATTACGGGAAAACGTTTTTTAGTTCTGACTATGTCATTGCAGGAGTATGAGTATTATATTACCCAGATAAAGAAGATGTTTGAAACAGATATGCAGTTGGATGCGGACAGTAGTAAACCTGCAACGCCTGTGATCCTCAGTGGGATCGTCCATGGGCAAAGCTTGGCACCAGCGCTGATGCTGGAATATGCAGAGTATCTGGAATCATTATCTATGCAAAATGGCATGATAGAGGTGATACAGGATGATCAGCAGACCATGGATGGCTTTTTATATAATAAAAAAGTAGAGCAGTATCTGCACACGGCTATTGCCCAGGATCTTTTTGAAGTATATTATCAGCCGGTTTATTCTACAGAGAAAAATGATTTTGTTACACTGGAAGCATTAAGCCGTCTGCATCATCCGGAGTTAGGCTGGATCGCACCGGATGTTTTTATACAGATCGCAGAAAAAAATCATATGATCGAACAGATCACAGATCTGCAATTTAAACGCGTCTGCATGTTTATAAATGAACACCGGGATCTGATGAAGAAGCTCTTTAATATAAAAGTAAATTTGTCTTCCCTCGATCTGATGCGCAGTGACTGCAGCAGCCATTTTATCCGTATGATGGATGATATGGATATCCACCATGACTGGATACAGTTTGAGATCACAGAAACGGTTGCTACAGAATATAACGCAGGATTAGGAATGGTAATAGATGGGTTTATGGCTGCCGGGGTCAGACTGTGCCTGGACGATTTTGGTTCTGGATATGCAAATCTGAATACAGTCATGAGACTGCCATTTTCTGCCATCAAGATAGACAGAACCCTTCTTTTTGATATATGTAATGATAAAAAACGTGCCATGTTCTATCAGAGTATTGTTGAAACCTTCCACCGGATGGGTTACAGCATAGTTTCAGAAGGAGTAGAGACAGAAGAGGAAATGAGTCTGTTAAGCAGCTGGGGGGCAGATATGATCCAGGGATATTATTTTTCCAGGCCACTTCCAGTGGATGAGCTGCTTAAACTGCTGAACATGTGATGTTTTTCCTTTTCCGCATACATACGCTGGTCTGCAAGGATACGGATCTCATTAGCAGTAGATGCATCATTGGGATAGGCGGCGTATCCGCAGCTGGAACCAACATACAGAGTTTTTCCGTCGATATCAAAAGGAGAGCAGAGCCGGTTTTGTATCTGTTCCTTGATCCTGCAGCAGAGACTTTCATCAAATTCAGTACACACTACCAGGCTGAATTCATCACCGCCGATGCGGAAGGCATAGTCATTGCTGCGGATACAGGACTGAAGACGGTTGGCAGCTTCTTTTAAAAGCTTATCTCCCATGTCATGACCATAGGTGTCATTAACAGGTTTAAAATGGTCCAGATCCAGATAGAAAAGTATGAAAGGAAGCTTTTGAAGCTCCTTTTTATGCAGTATGGAGTTAAAATAACGCTCGTTATATAAACCAGTAAGGCCGTCAGTGTTGGCAAGGTTCTCTAAGGCATGTTTCTGTCCAATATCCTGGGTGATAAGCATAACCTTCTCCAGTTCATGTTCAGGATTCCATTCAACGGGGACAACATGCATGATCAGGTATGCATCGGCGGAACGGTTGTAGTATTCAATTTTAAAGATATCATCCTTTTTTTTCAGGACGCAGCGCAGATAATCTGGTGTAAGGAGATGGTTCATCTTTTTATTTTCTGTATCAGTCATCACCAGATACTGACGGGAAATATTTTTAACCAGATCATCATAGTATCCGGTTTCTGGATATATGGGATGCTTCAGCAGGTTTTCGTGATATTCATAGCGGTTGTTTTTTAAATCTCCTACAGCAAAGCGGTCAACGATCCTTCCAAGTCCTGAAAACATCTGTTCCGTAAGCTCTTTGCGCTTTAGCAGGATCATTTGCTCATGTTCTTTCATGCGTAGCCTGGAATCCATCAGGACAAAAACAGTACCTATAAGAAGTAGGGCGATATATCCGTTCAGAATCAGGATCAGGACAATGGTAATGAACTGTATACGGCGCATACTGGCATCCACAACATCATTATGGATAATGCCCACTATGGTCCAGTCATTGATCCCGGTGGGCTCGTATACCAGATAATAAGTTTTTTTGTTGTGACGGCACTGGAGACTTCCGGTAGAAACATTCTTAATATTCTTTTTCAGGTCAGTTATCTCAGTTTCTGTCATATCCGTATAGTTATTTAAAAAATCAAAGAGATTAGATATGTGCTGGAGAAATTCTGTTTTGGGTTCAAGGGAAAGGAGGACATTGCCATCAGATGTAAGGATGTAGCAGTCACTTTGTCCCTGATAAATATTACCTGCGATCAGCTTTTCCACCACATCATTATTATAGCTGACAGCAAGTCCGGAATAGGTTATGCCATTTATGGTATATGGAACTCCATGGGAAGTGCAAATACGATCCGGCGGTTGGAATCACTTGCAATATAGCTGGAAATAACAGGCTGTCCGGTTGCATACATATCCAGAAAGATCCCCTGTATATTTGGGGCATTTCCGTCCCGTCCTGCAGCAGTTATAAAATCACAGTTCTCATTAAACATATAAAAATCCTGATATTGCCAGGCATCCTTGCGTCTGGCAAATTCATACCAGAGAGTTTTCATATTTTCGGCATCATCCAGGTATTGCAAATTATTGCTCCAGTCAGAAAGCGCATTCCAGTTGTGCTGGACAAACATAGTAAAGGTTTTGTCTACCTGCTCATAAGTAGACAGCAGATGCTGGGAATTTTCCTCATAGATACTTTTTTGGATAAAATTGTTGTAAACAATGCTCACGAAAAGAAAAAGGGATGCCAAAACAGCTCCGGCCAGTATAAACAGTTTGGGTGTTTTATTCATAAATATGGGAACCTCCTTTTGCGTTGGTGCTTTTCTTGTTGGTTTTCAGGTTTCCTACTCATGTTTTTAGAATTGCGGGAGTGCAAAGCACGTAGCAATTCGGTATCAGAGGGGTCAAAATACCGTTTGACCCCAACATCTTGAATATAAGTATATCATATTCTGGGATTTTTTTCGATTGTGAAAAGAAGAGTGACAGTGGTTTTATGCAGAAAAAAACAGAGCTGCTTTTATACAGCTCTGCTAAAAATTGCTTTTTACTTTGCTTTGGCGATCGCTTGTTCCATTTCAGAAGCAGAGATAACGCCAATGGTCTTATTGGCAACCACGCCTCTTCTGAAATAGAGAAGAGTTGGTACGCTCATTACCTTAAAGCGGGTAGCCAGATCCATATCTTCGTCAATATCCACTTTATAGAAATGGACTTCCGGGTGAAGTTCAGCCATTTTTTCTACAGTCGGAGACAGCATTTTGCAGGGACCGCACCAGGTAGCGAAGAAATCAACTACTACCAGATCGTCACCGGCGTTTACTGCCTGGTCAAATGTTTCAGATGTTAAATGTGTAAGTGCCATATGAAAAACCTCCTTGTATCTGATTTTGATCATTTAATCTTATAGCACTTATATCATACCACAAAATGAGGGAAAATTATGTAATAAATTCTCAATTGCTCAGGTTTGAAGATCGTGAAGATCCTCGCGATAAACGGCCGGAGTTTTCCCTGTAAATTTTTTAAACAGAACGAAAAAATATTTGATATTGGAAAAACCTACCTGACGCGCGATCTCAGATATTGGACGGTCAGATTCCTTTAAAAGTGACATTGCTTCTTTGATTCTGCAGGTATTGATATAATCATTAATGGAATGTTCATAGGAATTTTTAAACAGCCGCCCAACATAGGCATTGTTCATCTGGATGCGGTCTGCGATCAGCTGCGAATTTAAACTGTTGTCGTGGTATTCGTTTTGAATAATGTTTTTGATCTTTGCAGCCAGGTCGGAATATTTTTCCGCCTTTTTTTGTGTATAGCTGCTGCAGATCAGCACAAATGCTTTATTAAAGGCCTGAGTGATCTCATCCAGACTGCGGATCTGTTCCAGGGATTCCGGTAATAATCTGTGGTCATTATCAGGCTGGCATTCTTTTTGCACTTTCCGGATCGTATCTTCTGTGCGGTTTAACAGATATTGGAAATCCTCATATCTGCAGTTTTGCATCTGAGAAAGAAGCTCATTCCATTTTGCACGGACGGATTCAATACTTCCCGATTTTAAACATACGATCAGATCAGTAAAATCTTTGGATGTGATGCTGCTGGAAGCTGATTTTTCTTCTAACATTGCCTCAGAAATAAAGAGGGCGTTTTCTGGCAGGACCAGAGACAGTTTTCTTAGTTCATCCAGTTTGGAAAAATGGGAGGGCAAAGTAGTAAAATCTTCAAAAAGCTCGCTGATGAACAGGCGGCAGCTGCATGTGCTGCCAATCTTCTGGTACAGATCAGAATAGTCTTTTACTGAATGATAAAGTCCGATGCATGCATATACATGGGATGATTTTGTAACAAGAAATTCAGGATGCTGTCCGTCAAGGGAGTTATAAATATCTTTTCGATGCTGTGCAGAAACTAAAAGAAGGCCAAATTGCGGTTTGGGATCGTCCGTATTTCCATTTTCCTGATAAGCTGCTGCAAGTTCCGGAAAAAGGTGCTGACCATTTAAAATGGCTTTTCCCGCAAGCATATCATAAAAAATCTGTTCCAGCCGGCTTCTTTCTGAATGTGAGATCACAGTAGCGATCTGCTTCTCAAGAGGAACACTTACTTTGGCGTCAGATAGTTCCGAATTGGGGTAACCTGCCTGAAGATGCTCGATTGTAGTCATGGCATCCTTCATGCGCAGCATGGGAATCAGTGAAAAAATGAGCAGAATAATGACGATCACGGCAAAAATGGAGATGATCGCTGCAAGAAAACAAATCACAATATGACGGAAATAAAAAAGCTGGGGCAGACTGTTTTTTAAAGAGGAAAACCGCATATAGGTATGGCCGGTTCTTGGTGACCTGTAGTACAGGCAGAATTTATCCTGATCATGATCTACATAATAACCACTGTTATTTTCTGAGGTGATGGAAGGATAATATTTCTGATATTCAGTCTGCAGAGATTCATTGCCGGATACAAGCACAGATCCCGTATCATCAATAACGATCATATCTGAAGTCGGGGCAGCGGCAAGGAGAAGTTCCTATACCAGTCACTTTTAATATTAATAATAAGTGCACCGGGCTTAGGGGTCTGATCCGGGTAAACTTCGTAAAACATAAATACATAGTATTCCCCTTTAAAGGAATCGGATTCTTTACAGAATATGGGCTTAAAACGCAGGTTGTTATTGCGGTTTTGAAGTAGTTCATGGGTGGGTGCATGGTGCATCTGGTCGAAAAGCTGGTTCGGATAAGAGGCATCCGTAGAATACACATGATCGTTATGTCCATTGTATACCAGAATCTCCTCTGCAAAATCAGTTGAACTTAAGGACGTATTCAGATTTCGTATCATATAGACACGTTCCGTGTTGGAAAATGAGCTGCTGCCCATCAGGGTTTTCACTGAATCTGAATAAAAAAAGCTGCATTCCATAATTGACAATTGTGGAATTGAGCGTTTCCGTAGAGGAATCAATCTGGCTGACAAACTCTTTATTTAGATCCGATATTGAGTCATAGGTAATATTTTCGAAAATACGGAACATGAAAAAAAATAAAATAGATAATACGGAAATAATACCTGTGCCAAATGCCAGAAATCTTATTAAAAGTCCAAATTTTCTTGAACGTCTGAAGGCTATCAATTCTGTTTTCTCCTTCCTCAAAGGGTTTAAAAATGAAAGAAATAGAAAAAAGGTTTAAAAATCGTACATCTGCTTACTTCCATATTTTTCATACTTTACATATAATAGCACAAAAACTAGAATGAAATCAACAGATAAACGAAGCAAAGTGCACAATAAATGGTAAAATGTAACTTTGTGCGAAAAATAACATTAAAGGGAGGTTTCTTTATGAAACGAAAAACATGGGCATTAGTTCTGGCGGCAGCAGCGGCACTTTCCATGAACAGCTTGTGGAGGTTCTTCCAAGCCTGCTGAGACAACAGCAAAAGCAGAGGAAACAACTGCAGCACAGAGTGAGAAGACAGAGGATACTTCCAAAGAAGAAGCAAAAGATGATTCTGCAAAAGATGCATCTGGAACTGTTATGTTGTATTCTTCCATGCAGGAGGATCAGCTGGTAGCCATCAAGGAAGGTTTTGAAAAGAAATATCCAAATATTAAGATGGATTACTATTTTGCAGGAACCGGAAAAGTTATTACCAAGATCGCAACCGAGCATCAGTCCGGACAGGTGGCAGCAGATGTTATCTGGGTAGGAGATCCTTCTGACTATATTTCATTTAAGAAAGAGGGTATCCTTGCAAAATACAGTTCTCCTGAAGCTTCTGCTATTGACAGCAAGTTTATTGATCCAGACGGATATTATACCGGTGCACGTATGATGAACATGGGAATTGGATACAATACCGGTCTTGTTACAGAAGAAGAAGCACCAAAGTCATGGGATGACCTTCTGGATCCAAAGTGGCAGAATCAGATCGTTATGACAGACCCGTCTACAGCAGGAACTACCAAATACTTTGTTGGAGCACTGCTTCTGATTCCAAGTATGGAGAAGATTATTTTAAGAAATTAAAAGAAAATGGCTGCGAACTGGAATCTGGTACAACAGCAACCCATAACCAGGTAGCTGCCGGTGCTTATAAAGTAGGTATCATGCTTGATTATGTAACACAGAACCTGATCGATGAAGGTTCACCTCTTGGATTTACCTATCTTCCTTCCGACCTGGTATCCATTTTTCTCCCCGATCGGTCTGGTAGAAGGATGCGCAAATGAAGACAACGGCAAACTGCTGTATGATTTCATTCTTTCAAAAGAAGGACAGGAGATCCTGGTAGAAAACAATCTGCTTTCTGTAAGAAATGATGTAGAGCAGAAGGGCGAGAGCGTTGATGAAATTGCAAAAGCAGCAATGAGCGTGGATCTTCAGTCTCTGGCAGATAATTCAGATGAAATTATAAGCACCTTTGATTCTGTTTTCAAATAAAACGGCTTGAATGGCGGGGCTGGGATCTTAAGCCCCGCTTTTTTTACCTAAATGTTCCCGGATTTTAAGAGAACATAAAATAATAAGGAGGATGCAGATGGCAAGTATAAAATTTGACAATATCTCCTTTGCATATGGAGAAAAACAGATATTAAAAAAATTTTTTCCCTTGAAGTAGAGGACAGCCAGATCATGTGTTTGGTGGGGCCATCTGGCTGTGGAAAAACTACATTGATCCGATGCTTCTGGGCTTTAACAAACCGACTACCGGAGAGATCTGGTAGGAGACAGATGTATGTTTTCCCAGCCAAGAAGGATCAATGTTCCGCCGGAACGCAGAGGGATCGGAGTGGTGTTTCAGGACTATGCAGTATGGCCCCATATGACGGTACTGGAAAATGTAAGCTATCCCATGAAAAAAAGGAAAATGTCAAAAAGCGAGATCAAAACCCGTGCAGAGAATGCATTAAAGCAGGTGCGCATGAGTGAATATGCCAATTATCTGCCAGTCAGCTTTCAGGAGGTCAGCAGCAGCGAGTGGCCATCGCCAGAGCATTGGTCAGCTCAGATGATGTGATCGTTATGGATGAACCAATTACAAATCTGGATGCGAAACTGCGTGCAGAGATGCTGGTAGAGATCCGTCAGATACAGAAAAACATTGGAACCACAATTTTTTATATTACCCATGATCAGGAAGCATCCTTACAGCTTTGCGATAAGATGGCCATTATGAACAACAATGGGGAACTGTGTCAGCTTGGAGCAGACGAAGATATTATCCTTCATCCTGCCAACCGCTTCGTTTTTGAATTTATCGGAGTTTCAAACTTTTTCCAGCTGAAAAAAACAGCAGGAAACTGGTGCTTTTTCGGAGACAGCAAACTTCCATATTCAGGAACGGTCCCGAAAGAATTTGAGAAGGCCGGAGAAGCAGATATGGGGATCCGTCCTAATAATATTATCTTCGATCAGGATTCTAAGGTCCAGGCAACTGTAAAACGATCTGTCTTTTTAGGAAGTGAGTACGATTATTTCGTGGATTTTACAGGTCATGAGGTCCGGATCCAGAAAAATGCATTTGATGCAGGAAGAAGCGGACATATTGAAAAAGAGGGAGAGAAGGTTGGCCTGACATTTGTAAATCCTGAATTTTATCCGGTAAGAAAGGAGAAAGCAGTATGAGTATAAAAAGACATCGCAGTATGACATCCGGTTCAGAACTGGCTGCAATGGAAGGCAGAAAGTTTGGGCTTGATCAGGCAATGACGGCGGTTAGTTTTCTTCTTTTGCTAATCATTGTAGCGATCCCGATCTTTATGATCGTATATAATGCATTTTTTTACGAAGGAAAATTTGATATCAGCCTGTTTGTTTCTGTGATCGGAAATGTAGAAAACTTAAAAGCAATGTGGAATACCATTGTGATCGCGCTGGCGGTAACTGTATTTGGAACCATCATGGGACTTTTTTTATGCCTGGCTTTTAGGACGCAGTGATATCCCGGCAAAAGGCTTTATGCGTGCCATGTTTACCATTCCTTATATGTTTCCTCCATTTTTCGGCGCTATGGCCTGGGATCTTCTGTTTTCAGGACGGAGAGTATGAAAAAAGTCTGTAAATTGAGAT
>ENA-OQAZ01001096-OQAZ01001096.1-human-gut-metagenome-genome-assembly--contig:-NODE-1096-length-13736-cov-3.201117_pt1 | contig 13736 bp, 19 predicted proteins | sample MGYA00242737_ERZ504531 | MGnify/ENA primary metagenome ERZ504531 (study PRJEB26092, sample SAMD00036244) | human gut metagenome | host: Homo sapiens | study: EMG produced TPA metagenomics assembly of...
CACGGTCACGCCGCGTTCAATGGCCGCATCCAGCGCGGCGCGGGTGCGGGGTGTCACTTCCTTCTGGTCGTTGGTCAGGGTCCCGTCCAGATCCAGGGCCAGCACTTTGATCTCAGCCATATTGTTATCCTCTTTCTGTTCAAAGGTGATCGCATTTCACCCCCTTATTGTACAATGAAACGCCCTCTTCTTTCAACCCTTGCGCAAATGTTTGTGGAAAAACCGGTCCTCCGCGGCCGGAATGCGCGGATTTTACCGGATTTTGCGGCTTTTTTACCGTCCGAGCGGCCCCGCCCCACAGGTTTACCAAAGCTTTGCACGGGGCTGGTTTCGGCCCGGGGCAGAAACGCGCTACAATAAAGCCGTTCCCGGATGATAAAAAACAAAGGCCTGAGGTCAGGCCGGATCAAGAGAGAGGATATTGCAATGAAGAACGAAAAAGATCTCCCGCCGCAGCTTTCTCAAGTTTGGCGCAGCTGCTTCTGCCGTCGGCATGATGCTGCTGCACCGTTGCCGCAAACGCAGCACAGCCGGATGCGGATGCCGCAGCCGACGAGGAGAACTGCCTGCTGGGCCTGTTCCAGAAACCCAAGTACATCTTCCTGTTCATCGGCGACGGCATGGGCACTGCCCAGATCCAGTCTGCCCGCTTCTACAAGGGCACCGTGGACAACAACGGCGCTGTGACCGAGGCCGACCTGAGCTTCACCAGCTTCCCCACCGTGGGCAGCGTGACCACCTACGACAGCACTTCTTTCTGCCCGGACTCCGCTTCCACCGCAACCTCCATCGCCACTGGCCACAAGACCGAGAGCGGTGTCATAAATATGTGCCCGTGGACCCGCGATGTGCCCTATGAGACCATTGCCGAAAAGCTGCACGCCCAGAAGGGCTACAAGGTTGGCATCATCTCCTCGGTCAATATCGACCACGCCACTCCCGCCGCCTTCTACGCTCATCAGAAGACCCGCAAGAACTACTACCAGATCGGCGTAGAGCTGGCAAACTCCGGCTTTGAATACTTTGCTGGCGGCGAGTTCCAGAAGGTGAACGGCGACGGTGCCGGCCCCAACAACCACGAAGTAGCGGCTCAGGCAGGCTACAATGTCGTCACCACGCAGGCGGGTGCTGCCGCACTGACCGCAGGCGCAGGCAAGACCTGATCATTGCCGAAAATCTGGCCGACGGCAAGGCCATGAACTACGCCATGGACGCCGCTGCAGGCGAGTGGCAGCTGACCGACTACGTGAAAAAGGGCATCGAGCTGCTGGATAACCCCAAGGGCTTCTTCCTGATGACCGAGAGCGGTAAGATCGACTGGGCCTGCCATGCAAACGATGCCGCTGCTTCCATCCACGATGTGCTGGAGATGAGCAACGCCGTGCAGGCAGCTGTGGAGTTCCAGAACAAGCACCCCAATGATACCCTGATCCTCGTCACTGCCGACCACGAGACCGGCGGTATGGCCATCGGCTACAAGACCACCAACTACGACACCTTCCTGACGAACCTGACCCACCAGAAGATGTCCTACGCAAAGTTTGATTCTACCTATGTGCAGAACTACATCGCCAACAAGACTCCTTTTGAAGCTGCCATGCAGGATGTGAAGGCAAACTTCGGCCTGACCCTGCCCACCGACCCGGATGCCGCCAACGCCGGCAAGCTGCTGCTGACCGACTACGAGGTGCAGAACCTGCGCACCGCCTACGAGCGCACCCTGAAGGTCGGCTCTGCCAGCCAGAAGGACATGTCTCAGCAGGACTATGAGCTGTACGGTACCTATATCCCCTTCAGCATGGCAATCTGCCATACCATCAACCACAAGTCCGGCATGGATCATACCACCTACGCCCACACCGGTGCCATGGTGAACGTCTACGCCAACGGCGTGGGTGCGGAGAAGTTCGGCGGCGTGTTCGACAACACCGAGATCTTCCACAAGCTGGCAGACCTGACCAAGGTCAAGTAAAGCTTCACCGGACTGATTTTCCATATTTTTCCCGGATAAAATAAAACCTCCCTGCTCTGGAACCGCAGCGACTGCGGCCGGGCAGGGAGGTTTTGCGTTGATTATGCTGTTTGCCTTTGCGGCTCCGCGGGTGAAAAAACAAATCGGGAAAGTCCGCAGACTTTCCCGATTTGTAATTTAGAAAATGATTCCGCTGAATATGGCCAGAGCAAAGCAGAGGCCATTCAAAATTTAATTGTTGATCTCCGGGAAGCCCTCCAGCTTGCTGGTGCAGTGGGGGCAGCGCACCGCCTTGATGGAGATCTCGCTCTGGCAGTAGGGACACACCTTGGTGGTGGGCTCTGCGGGAGCTTCCGGCTCAGCAGGCTTCTTGTGCAGGGCGTTGATGGTCTTGATGACCACGAACAGCACGAATGCTACGATGAGGAAGTTAATGATGGCATTGATGAAGGAACCAATGCCGATCATCACATCGCCCACATGGATGCCGACGTCCGAGAAATCGGCGTTGAAAAACAGGCCGATGGCGGGTTGATGATGTCGTTCACCAGTGAGTTGACGATGGCGGTAAAGGCACCGCCGATCACAACGCCGACTGCCATATCCAGCACATTGCCGCGCATGGCAAAGGCCTTGAACTCTTCAAAAAACTTTTTGATGCCTTTCACTTCTTTTTCTGCCATAAGAAAATCCACTCCTTTACTCCCTTTATGCCGCAAGGGAACGTATTTGCGTCTATGATAGCGGATTTTTGGCGTGATTGCAAGGGAAAATGACAGCCTCAGCCCTCTTTTGGCAAAAAAATAAAACGGGAAAGCCCGCAGACTTTCCCGTTTTGCAAGGATGAAACAGTTTTTAATTTTCCGGTGCAGTAAAAGCGATGGGGGTAGCACCTGCAGCGGCATCCACACTCAGCAGGGAGATGGGAGCGACCTCGTAGTGCAGGGTCTCAAAGCTCTGGGTCTGGCCGTCCTCGGTGGTGAACTCCAGAATGTAGTCACGTCGGACTGCTTGTCGGCCTCCACATCGCGGGTGATGACGATGTTTTCGCCGTCAGCCAGACCGTTCTCGCCGGCCAGATTGTCGCCCTTCTCGTCGCTGCCTGCATCGTACAGGTACAGCTCGGTGACGGTAGAACCGGTGGTGTTGTACACGGTGTACTCAGCGGTAGTGGGCTCAGCTGCTTCGCTGGCTGCAGCCTCAGAGCTTGCAGCCTCGGAAGAAGCGGCAGCAGAAGAAGCCACAGAAGAGGAAGCGGCGGTGGAGGATGCAGAAGAACCGCAGGCGGTCATGCCAACAGCCAGTGCTGCAGCGGCAGCAACGATCGCAATGTTCTTGAGTTTCATGTGAAATATACTCCTTTGAAATTTCTTCGTATTCAGATCAACCAACAGGGTGTGATGGATGATGAAGACGATTATACGGGAATTTCGACAAAAAATCAAGACGCCTATGTACATTTTGAACGATGAAACAGGAACTGTTACCAATTTGACATGAAATTGGAACATTTTAACATGAGTTGACATGAAGCAAAGTTTTGTAGGAAAGGCTGCTTGCCGCTTCGTAAAAAGACAGCCCCATGCAGATCTTGGTCTGCACAGAGCTGTCTGGTCGGAAGGTTAAAGAAGACGCAGGGCCCAAATGGCTTTACTTGGGCTGACGGCCGATGTAAGCCAGAATGCCGCCGTCGGCGTACAGGATCTGACCGTTCACAAAGTCGGAAGCGTGGCTTGCAAGGAACACGCAGGGGCCCACCATGTCGTCCGGCTCACCCCAGCGGCCTGCGGGGGTCTTGGCGGTGATGAACTGGTCGAAGGGGTGGCGGCTGCCGTCCGGCTGCACCTCCCGCAGAGGTGCGGTCTGGGCGGTGGCAATGTAGCGGGGCCCATGCCGTTGCACTGGATGTTGTACTCGCCGTACTCGGAAGCGATGTTCTTGGTGAGCATCTTCAGTGCACCCTTGGCGGCGGCGTAGGCAGAGACGGTCTCGCGGCCCAGCTCGCTCATCATGGAGCAGATGTTGATGATCTTGCCCTCGCGCTTTTCCATCATGTCCGGCAGAACGGACTTGGAGCAGTTGAAGGCACCGCCTACATGTACATCGATGACTCGCATAAAGTCGGCGTGGCTCATCTCGATCATGGGCACGCGCTTCATCAGGCCGGCATTGTTTACCAGAATGTCCACAGGGCCGACCTCGGCTTGATCTTTGCAACCATGGCGTTCACAGCGTCCTCATCGGACACGTCGGCCACATAGCCGTGTGCGTCGATGCCGGCCGCCTTGTATGCTGCAAGGCCCTTTTCAAGGCTTGCTTCGGAAGAGCAGTTGAAGCAGATGGCGGCACCGCACTTGGCCATGCCTTCGGCGATGGAAAAACCGATGCGTGGGCACCGCCGGTGATCAGAGCCACCTTGCCCTGCAGGTTGAAAGCGGAAAGATCCATGATTTTCTCCTTCTCAAGTTAAATTTTTAGCAAAAAGCCCCGTACCGGTGGACCCGGTACGGGGCTTGTGTATGGTGCTTTTTAGCGCAGGTCAGTGGTAGCGATGTTGTCCATGTCGTCAAACTCCATGTTCTCGCCGCCCATTGCCCAGATAAACGTATAGTTCGAGGTGCCTACGCCGCTGTGAATGCTCCAGGAGCTGATGACAGCATCCTCGTTGTGCATCACGATGTGGCGGGTCTGGGTAGGCTCGCCGCACATGTGGAACACCACCTGCCCCTCGGGCAGTTCAAAGTAGGTATAAATTTCCATGCGCCGCTCGTGGGTGTGGCTGGGCATCGTGTTCCAGTTGGAACCGGATTCCAGTTCGGTCATACCCATGCTGAGCTGGCAGGTCTTCAGCACATCGTGGATGAACTGATTGATGGTGCGCTTATTGCAGGTCTCGACGCTGCCCAGAGGACGATGGTTTGCATCGGCCATCTTGATCAGGCGGGTCTCGTAAGAGCAATGTGCGGGAGCGGATACCATGTAGAACTTGGCGGGATGCTCCGGGTCAGCGGAAGCAAAGGTGACTTCCTTGGTGCCCTTGGTGATGTACAGGCAGTCCTTGTAGCCCAGCTCGTACTTCACGCCGTCGGCCACCACGATGCCGGTGGAATCCTTGCCGATGTTGAACATGCCGATCTCGCGGCGCTCCAGAAAGTAGTGGGTGCCGAAGTTTGCCCACACATCGATGCCCTTGTCGATGGACACGGTCTCGTGCACCGGCATGCAGCCCAGCGTGACCATGCGGTCCACATGGCTGTACACAGCAACGACCTCATCGGCCTTGTACAGGCCGGTGATGAGCATTTCGTCCCGCATTTCCTCAGTGGTATAGCGCTTGAAATCCTTCTGGTTGCAGGAATAGCGGATATCCATTCTGGACTCCTTCCTGCAATTAGCGCTGGATACGGCCGGAACCGTCGCCGCCAGCCAGCTTCTCGACCTCGGACACGGTCATCATGTTGTAGTCGCCCTCGATGGAGTGCTTCAGAGCAGAAGCAGCAACAGCGAACTCAACAGCTTCCTGAGTGGTCTTGCCGGTCAGCAGGCTGTAGATCAGGCCGCCGCCGAAGGAGTCGCCGCCGCCAACGCGGTCGATGATCTTCAGCTCGTACTTCTTGGAGAAGCAGTACTCATTGGAAGCAACATCATACAGCATTGCGCTCCAGCCGTTCTCGGAAGCGTTGTGGCTCTCACGCAGGGTGATAGCGACCTTCTCGAAGTGGAACTTGTCAGCCAGCTGCTTAGCCACGCTCTTGTAGCCCTCAGCATTCAGCTTGCCGCCGTAGATATCGGTAGCCTCGGCCTCGATGCCGAACACGTCCTTTGCGTCCTCCTCGTTGGAGATGCACACGTCAACATACTGGCACAGATCGGTCATGGCAGCGCGGGCCTGCTCACGGGTCCACAGCTTGCCGCGGTAGTTCAGGTCGCAGCTGATCTTCACGCCGTGAGCCTTAGCAGCCTTGCAGGCTCGCGGCAGATCTCGACGACATTCTCGCCCAGAGCCGGGGTGATGCCGGTGAAGTGGAACCAGTCCACGCCCTCGAAAATCTTATCCCAATCAAAGTCGGAGGGCTGAGCCAGCTGGATGGCGCTGTTGGCACGGTCGTAGATGCAGACGGAACCACGCTGAGAAGCACCCTTCTCGTTGTAGTAGATGCCAACGCGATCGCCGCCGCGGGTGATCATGCTGGTGTCAACGCCGTAACGGCGCAGGCTGTTGACAGCGGCCTGACCGATTGCGTGTGCGGGGAGCTTAGTGACGAAAGCTGCGTCCAGACCGTAGTTGGCCAGAGAAACAGCAACGTTTGCCTCGCCGCCGCCGAAGCTGAACTCCAGGCTGTTAGCCTGAACGAAACGCTCGTAGTTGAACGGCTGCAGACGGACCATCAGTCGCCAAAAGTAACGACTTTCATTGGTTATTCTCCTTTTATTTACAGGTGTTTATGACCTTCTGCTGCGGGGCATCCCCGGCGCAGCAGGGCTTTCTCGGATAGGGGAGCCGGAGCTCAGGCCTGAACCAGGTGGAATGCGAAGCCGCCGATCTCGTCTGCAAAGTAGCAGGCGATGGTCTTGCCGTTCTTCACGTTCTTGCTGTCCAGATCGAACTTCACGCCGCGCTGAGACAGGTGGTAGATGGCACGATCCACGTTGTTGCAGCCGATGGCGATGTGGCCATTGGTGCCGCGGCCGGGCTTCTTCATGATCTCAAACTCCTTGTTGCCCACAAAGATGCTGGAATTGCCGGGAGCGACCTTCATGTTCAGCAGGCTGCCGATGAGGTTTGCCATCTTCATGGCCTCTTCCTCGTTCTCGGTGTTGATGCCGACGTGCATCAGCTTCAGACCCAGCATGGTGTCAACTGCTTCCTTGCTCTGAGCGGTGATCTTAGCCCAGTCGTGAGCCTTGATCACGTCGCTCTTGCACATCCAGGTGCCGCCCACAGCGAAGATCTGGTCGTAGCCCAGATAATCGTTGACGTTCTTTGCGTTGACACCGCCGGTGCACATCCAGCGTGCGCTCTTCAGGCAGCGCCGATGTTCTTCAGCATGCCGACACCGCCGTTTGCCTCAGCGGGGAAGAACTTCAGGGCCTCGCAGCCCATGTTCATAGCCTGCTGCATCTCGCCTGCAGAGCAGGTGCCGGGCATCATGATGCCGCCCTTGTCGATAACGTGCTTGCAGACTTCGGGGTCGAAGCCGGGAGCAACGATGAAGGAAGCACCAGCTGCCATTGCACGGTCAGCCTGCTCGGTGGTCAGGACAGTGCCTGCGCCCAGCAGCATCTCGGGCATCTCCTCGTGGATCTTGCGGATGCAATCCTCAGCACATGCGGTGCGGAAGGTGACCTCAGCTGCGGGCAGACCGCCGTCAGCCAGAGCCTTGCACAGGGGCAGGGCTTCATCAACGCTGTTAAAAGCGATAACAGGGATAATGCCGATCTGATAGACCTTTTCTACGATGGGATTCATAAATGCATTTCTCCTTTTTGAATTTGACTTTCTTGGTGCGCGTGGGCTGCCGTTTGGGCATGGTACACCCATCGTGCGTTTGTAATATTAGTATAAACGACGGAAACAAGTTTGGTAATGCTCAACAAGCACAATGTTTTGCATAATAGCTTGTATACATTGCACAAAAATGACGAATGACCTGAAAAGCAGGGCCGTTTTGCCCCGGTTTGCTCAGATGCCGAGCTTCCGGAACAGCTCTGCAACGCCGTCGTGATCGCAGTCGGCCTCGCTCACAAGGTCGCCCAACGCCTTGATCTGGGGCATGCCGTTGGCCATAACAGCGGCGATCCCTGCCTTTTCCAGCATGGCGCGGTCGTTCTCGCTGTCGCCCACGGCAAGGGTGTTCTCGTGGGGGATGCCAAGCAGGTCGGCCAGAGCCAGCAGGGCACTGCCCTTATCCACACCGGCAGCGGTCACTTCAATGTTATCCGGCGAACCCTGCACCACGGCCACGCCCGGGATAGCCTGAAACTTTGGCAGGGCAGCGGCGGTCTTTTCGGTGCTGTCGAAGAACATGCACAGTTTTTCGATCTCGTGCGCATGGCGGGACATCCAGCTCTCGATGCCGGGAATGACGGTAAAGCGGCCGTCGGTCAGGTTCTGCCGCGCCTCGGAGGAGAGAAAGCGGGCGGTGCGGGAGGTGAGCTTTGCAATGCCCTCCGGAGTCTTGATGGCAAGGCCGTCGCTGAATACGCTCAGCTCGCCATCGTACTGCTGGAACAGGTCAAAAGCTTCCCGTGCCACTTCTGTCGGCATCAGGCGGTGCAGCAGGCAGGCGGGTTCGCTGGTGTGGCGCTGGGCAGCGTTGGCATAGCGGCTGTGCACAGCACCCATGGGGTCATCGCCAAGGTCCCACACGGCGGCACCGTTGGAGGTGATGGCATACCGGATGCCGGGCAGCTTTGCCACAACAGGCGGCAGACTGGCCAGTGGGCGGCCTGTGGCGGGCACCACCACCACGCCATGCTCTACAGCGCGGGCAATGGCTTGACGGGTGGCAAGGGTGACCTCGTTGTTCCGGTTCAGCAGGGTGCCGTCCAGATCCAGCGCGGCAAGGCGGACAAGGGGAAAGCTTTGCAACATAATGGCTCCTTTTATAATAGGTACGCTCAAAAACAGAGCGCAAGTTTACAACACTCTTTTTATTTTATCGCACCGGAAAGGTTTGCGCAAGATGGCGTGATGTGGTATAATCATATCTTATCACATTGAAAATATAGGAGAAATACCATGAATCCCAAACAATTGTGGAGCCGGCGCCGTCCGCACCTGTGGTTCCAGCTGTACTGGGTGGTGTATCTGATCTGGTTCTTCTGGCTGGATCTGACCATCAAAGATCCCAAATATATCATCCACGCCCCGCTTGATGATCTGATTCCCTTCAATGAGTGTTCATCTTTCCGTATTGCAGCTGGTTTGTGCTGCTGGCTGGTGTGACGGCCCTGCTGTGGTGGTGCGACACCCAAAGCTACGATAAGCTCTGCCTGACCATGTTTTCCGGCATGACCTTCTGCCTGATCCTGTACATGCTGCTGCCCAACGGTCTGGATATCCGCCCCACAGTGGATGCGGTGGGCCGCAGCAACATTGCAATGAGCATCATGCAGCTGATCTGGAGGGCGGATGCCTCGGTCAATGTGTGCCCGTCCATCCATTGCCAAAGCTCAGCCTGCATGGCACTGGCGTTCAGCCACAGCAAGCTGGCAAAGGAGCGCCCGGCCCTGAAAATTCTGGCCTGGGTGTGGGCTGCACTGATCTGTGCGTCCACCGTGTTCACCAAGCAGCACTCCATCATTGATGTGGTGTGCGGTCTGGCCGTGGCCTTTGTGTGGGTGCCGGTGGTGTACCGTTCCGCTAAAAAGTAAACGCAGCAAAAGCCTTCACCCGGAGCTTTTGTGCTGCCATGGGGCCTGTCTTGACAAAACAGAGAAAAATGTTGGCGATTTTTAGTTGCAGCCACACTTGACAGCCGCCCTGTGGTTGGGTAATATGGTCTTGATAACTTCAATACTAGTATATCAATTTTTGCTTTACACCGGAGGTTGAAGGGAGAGAGACCACATGTCATTACTGAGTGCGCGCGAAACGGCATACCAGACGATCCGCAGCCGGATCATCACGATGGAGCTGAAGCCCGGTGATCCGCTGAATGACCGGGAGCTGGCCGAAGAGCTGGGCATCAGCCGCACGCCCATGCGGGAGGCTTTGCTGATGCTCAATCTGGCCCGCATGGTGGACATCAAACCGCAGAGCGGCACCCATGTGGCACCCATCAACCTGAAGTTGATGGAGATGGAGCAGTTTGCCCGCTATACACTGGAAAAAGAGATCCTGAATCGGCTGCGCGGCCGTGTGACACCCCGGCAGGAGGAAGAATACCGCAGCAACATTGAGACATACCGTGTGCTGGAAGCGGATATGAGCCAGCCGGACCGCACTGCCCGTATGCTGGAGCTGGATAATGCATTCCACCGCAAATCCTTTGAGTTGTGCGGCATGGAGCTCACTACGACCACATGCTGGCCAGCCTGCAGCATGTGGAGCGCATCCGCAAGTTCAGCCTGCAGACCGAGGAAAACAAGTCGGTCTGCTCCTCGCACACGGCAATTCTGGAAGCACTGCTGCACGGCAGCACGGACGACGTGAGCGAAGCGCTGGAAAGCCACCTGAGCCGGTATAAGCAGTCGGTGGCGCAGGCCCGCAGCGTCCACCCGGAATATTTTATCGATGAATGAACTTGAGGGAGAAACCACTGGAAGAGGGCAGGTTCCTCTTTTTTGCATAAAATATAAAAAAATTGAATTACTTGAATCACGTTATTGACCAAAACAGCGTTTTGCGGTAAAATCGAGGTGCAACAGGCATGGTATCATGCCGGTTCCCGACGCAGTGTGCCGTGGGGCGCGGCTGTGCGATCCCTTTATAGAATAAGGAGGTCTTAAGCAATGAAGGCCAAACGATTGATAGCTCTTGCACTGGCAGCAGTGTTCATGCTCAGCGCGGCAGCAACGCCGGTGTTTGCCGCAGCAGCTCTGCCGCAGGAAAATGCAGCGCTGGAGCAGCAGAATGATATGGTTTCCATCCGGCTCAAAGCCACGGGCGACCTTGTTTATGGCTCCAACTACAAGCTGGAGGTGCAGACCAACCCTGCCGATACCCAGTATATCGGTGTTGTGGTGGGCGTTGGCGGCGAAGCGAATGGCTATGTGACGCTGGTGCTGTCGGATAAGATCCGCACGCTGCTCAAGATGATCCCGCTGCCCAAGAAGATGTCCAAGACACCGGATCAGGCAGAGGAGTTCAATGTGTACAGCTACCTCAAGCAGCTGATCGACGGCAACGATGTCAGTGTGCTGCTGCGGGTGGCCGATGAGGCCGTCTCGGTGATGGATGTACTGCACTTCTATGTGCCTACCATCGATCAGGTGTCCAACGGCCTGCGCCTTGCGCTGAACCTGATCCGCAAGTATCTGCCGGAGGGCGCGTTCAGCCGCATTTATCTGGATGAGCAGCCGGTGGATGCCGGCAACTATGTGGCCGGTGCACTGGCGCTGGAAAGCAGCGATATGAACACCGCAGGCTTTGCCATGTTCAAGATCAAGCCCAAGACAAACGGCGTGCGCATGTACTGGGCACAGCAGGCCGAAAAGCCCATGACCGCCGTAGAGCTGCAAAGCTTCAATGAAGCGGCTGTGCTGGAAGTGGATGGTCAGGTGGTGCCCACCGATAAGATCCGCTACAGCTACAAGAAGTCCGGCTGGGGCTGTGATGCCACCAGTGAGCTGCCCACAGAGCCGGGCACCTATGTGCAGACGGCAGAGATCGGCGGCAATTACTCCTGCAGCAAGATCAGCCGCAACATCACCGTAAAGTGATGTCGTAAAGCAAAAACAAGACCCCGCACCTTCTGGTGCGGGGTCTTGCTGTATCTTATGAGAAAAACGGGATCACATGCGGAACCGGAAGGCCCAGCCGCCGCAGCAGCAGTTGCAAAGCAGGTTCAGCAGGATCATGCTCCAGCACCACTGCATCAGGGCCGCCGGGGCTGGTGTAGGTGGCCTGTGTGGTGCGTAGGGTCTGGCCGGGTTCTGCATCCGGCGTAGGTGCATCTGGTATTCGGTGTTGCCCGGGTCCAGCTGCACGGCACGGCGGGCATCCTGCAGCGCATCGATGCGTGGTCAGCCAGCTGATTTGCGAGGAGGAAGATAATACCACCGGGCATTGCGGCCGGTCATGCCGTCCAGCACGCGGCGGGCCTCCGCATAGCGGCCATTGGCCACAAAGTTGCGGGCGGCCTGCATCTCCGGGCTGTCGGAGCCGGAATAGCTTGCGCCTGCTGGCCGTAACCCTGCTGGTAGCCGCCAAAGCCAAACCCGAAACCGAACGGGTCAAAGCCATCGAATCCGTCAAAACCGCCGTAACCGTTCTGATAACCCTGCTGCTGGCCGTAACCCTGTTGCTGGTAGCTGCCGTAGGGATTTCCGCCCATCTGGGGGCCGGTCTCGCCCTTGGTAATGGCATCGTAAGCCGCCTGCACTTCCTTGAAGTGCTCCTCGGCGGTAGGATCGTTGGGGTTCAGGTCCGGGTGCCAGCGCTTGCACTTGGCGCGGTATGCTTTTTTGATCTCGTCATCGCTTGCGCCGCGCGAAACGCCCAGCACCTCATAGGGGTCTCTCATGGATATACTTCCTCACGTCTCATTTCGCGCAGCCACAGTGCCGCGCAATGTTTATAGTCTACCGTATTGCCGTGGAAAAATCAAGACAAAGCCGCCATTCAGCCACGGCTGCGGGCCTGCTTGGCTGTTTTGCAGTTGTATTTGAGCCATACGCCGGAGTAAAGGATGTTGCGCAGCAGGTCTGCGTCCTCCACGCAGGGCAGGCGTTCAAAGCTCTGGGCACACTGCGCCAGCAGCAGCTCAAAGATCTCTTTCATCTCTTCCTCATAGCCGGGCTGCTGACTGAGTGCTTTCAGCGGATTGTAGTCCCCCTTGCGCTGGTCATGCTCCAGATCGTCATAGGCATCCAGCAGGTAGATGAACTTGCCCAGATGGAAGCCGATGCTGCGCAGCTCCGGTGACCAGTGATCCTGCCGGTAGTCGAACAGCTCTGCCATCAGCTCGCCAAAGCAGCCGGACACGGCATCCAGATCTTCGCTCCCGGCAGCTTCATATTCTGCCAGCCTGTCCAGACAGGTGCGGATGGCGCTGCACTGACGGGGCCAGCGGCTCTCGGCAGCCTGCTTACAGCCGGTAAGCAGCTTTTCATATCCAAGGCCCAGCAGGCTGCGGTCGTCCTTCCACTTATCCTCGGCGTTGTAGTAGTGCAAGGCTACGCTCAGATCTGCACAGTAATCGGTGGGGGAGGCCGCCCGCCATTCCACACCGCCCAAGGGGTGGATGGGGCACCGGTCGTGGCCGGAAGAAGCTTCGGTCTCGCCCTCGTACAGGCTGCACAGCAGCAGGTTCAGGAAGGTGAGGTCATAGCTCAACGTAAAGCGGCCCCGCAGGCCGTGCAGTGCGTCGATGCGGCGGCACAGCCCGCAGTAGGCGGTGCGGTATCGCTTTTGTGCTTCGTCCGAAAGCGCAGCCTGATTGGGCACAACATAACCAAACATGGCCGCTCAGCTCTTTTTGATGAACTGGGTGCCGCAGCGCGGGCAGGAGATCTGGATGCGGCCGCGGCCACGGGGCACACGCAGCTTCTGGCGGCACTTGGGGCAGCGGTAGTAGTGGTAGAGCTTGCGGTTGGCCCACTGATCCTTCAGACCGCGGAACTTACGGTCTACGCGGTCCTTCAGGGCATAGTACTGGTAGTTCTCCTCCGTGCGCTTGGAAATGTTGCGGCTGAGCGAGCGGTAGTAGCACAGCACCAGCAGCACCAGACCCAGCCATGTGAACAGGCTGAAGCGGGTGAGCAGCGAGATCAGCAGCAGCACGATGGACGCGATGCTCAAAAACTGGTTCAGGCCATCGGTACCGTAGCGGCCGATCATAAACTGACGGAATTTTTCTCTCATAACTCCTGCATCCTTTGTTTTGGAATCAAAGCGGGCGCGCCGCCGTTATTTTACAGTTCTTAGGATACCAGTCAACCATGATGAAATTTTGAACAGAGTGCAAATCTATCATGAAGGGACGGAAATTAAGCTTCCCGGCAACGGATGGTCACCACGGCATCGGTATCCAGCGCACCCTCCATGCGGCAGTGCAGCACGGCGCGGCCCGCTTCGCCGGTGGTGGAAGGTAGGTGC
>ENA-OQAZ01001097-OQAZ01001097.1-human-gut-metagenome-genome-assembly--contig:-NODE-1097-length-13734-cov-3.046153_pt1 | contig 13734 bp, 15 predicted proteins | sample MGYA00242737_ERZ504531 | MGnify/ENA primary metagenome ERZ504531 (study PRJEB26092, sample SAMD00036244) | human gut metagenome | host: Homo sapiens | study: EMG produced TPA metagenomics assembly of...
AAATGATTGTGCATATACTAAAAAACGGACTTTTGTGAAGTTTCTTTCTTTTTAATAGGACTTTAATTAGGTTTTTAAATAAGAATAGAAGCAACCCAAACCATTACCAATGTGGTTCCAGAAAGGAGAAAATACTGTGAAAGTAAGATCATCAGTAAAGCCGATCTGCGAAAAGTGCAAGGTTATTAAGAGAAAGGGTATCATCCGCATTATTTGTGAGAACCCGAAGCATAAGCAGAGACAAGGCTAATGACCCGGGCAATTGAGACACACGGAAACGTTGTTTCAAAAAGTTCAATTTTATGAAAGTGAAAATGGAGGTGCAAAACACACATGGCTCGTATTTCAGGTGTTGATTTACCAAGAGAAAAGCGTGTGGAGATTGGTCTGACTTACATCTACGGAATCGGTAGAGTAAGTTCCAACAAGATTCTTGCTGCAGCAGATGTTAACCCGGATACCCGTGTTAAGGATCTGACTGACGAGGAAGTTGCAAGAATTCGTGACGTTATCGATGGAGAGTACACTGTAGAGGGTGACTTAAGAAGAGAAGTTGCCATGGATATCAAGAGACTCCAGGAGATTGGTTGCTATAGAGGCATCCGTCACAGAAAGAGCCTTCCTGTCCGCGGACAGAAGACAAAGACCAACGCTAGAACACGTAAGGTCCTAAGAAGACAGTTGCTAACAAGAAGAAGTAATTTAAGTAAATAGCAGCTTATAACTACTCGTAAAGAGAGAAAGAGAAATAAGAAGAAAGTAGGTTAGTTTAATGGCTAAGAATGTGTCAGCAAAGAAAGTGACAAAAAAGCGTGTAAAGAAAAACGTTGAACGTGGACAGGCCCATATTCAGTCATCTTTCAACAATACAATTGTTACGTTGACTGATACCCAGGGAAACGCTTTATCCTGGGCAAGTGCAGGCGGTCTTGGATTTAAAGGTTCAAGGAAATCTACTCCTTATGCAGCTCAGATGGCAGCAGAGACTGCTACTAAGGCAGCTTTAATACATGGATTAAAGTCCGTTGATGTTATGGTAAAAGGACCGGGTTCAGGTCGTGAGGCAGCTATCCGTGCACTTCAGGCTTGTGGTCTTGAAGTTACCAGCATCAAGGATGTGACACCAGTTCCGCACAATGGTTGTCGTCCGCCAAAGCGTAGAAGAGTTTAATTAGGAGGTATTAAAGATGGCAGTAAGTAGAGTTCCAGTGCTTAAGAGATGCAGATCTCTTGATATGGACCCAATTTATCTTGGATATGACAAGAAGTCTAATAGACAGTCTAAGAGAGCTAATAAGAAGATGAGCGAGTACGGTCTGCAGATGCGTGAAAAGCAGAAGGCAAAGCTTATCTATGGTGTTTTGGAGAAACCTTTTAGAAATTATTATGCAAAGGCAGAGCGTCAGACTGGTATGACCGGTGAGAACCTGATGATTCTTCTGGAGCGTAGATTAGATAATGTTATTTTCCGTCTTGGTTTCGCTCGTACAAGAGACGAGGCTAGACAGATTGTTGACCACAAGCATGTGCTTGTAAACGGTTCCTGTGTAAACATCCCGTCTTACTTAATCAAGGCTGGTGATGTAATCTCCATCAAGGAAAAGGTTCAGGATTCCCAGCGTTATAAGGACATCGTAGCAGTAACAGGCAGCAGAATGGTACCGGAGTGGTTAGAGGCTAACATCGAGGCTTTAAGTGGAACTGTTAAGCAGATCCCGACTAGAGAGATGATCGATGTTCCGGTAGACGAGATGCTGATTGTCGAGTTGTATTCCAAATAATAATTATTCATTGTTTAGCAGTAACGGTTTTGCAAAGCTTTGCAGCCTACTGCTAAACAAGCTGATTTTATTTGAATGCTTCTCTTAAAGCATCCTATAAGGAGGGGCTAATAGTGTTTGATTTCGAAAAACCCAAGATTGAAATTAAGGAGATGTCTGAGGATAACAGATATGGCAAGTTTGTAGTAGAGCCGCTTGAGAGAGGCTATGGTATTACACTTGGCAATTCCTTAAGAAGAATCATGCTGTCTTCGCTTCCGGGTGCAGCTGTCAGTCAGATTAAGATTGAGGGCGTGCTTCACGAGTTCTCCTCTATCCCGGGAGTGAAAGAAGATGTTACAGAGATCGTCATGAATGTGAAGAGTCTTGAAATCAAGAACAACAGCGAGACAAACGAGCCAAAGATTGCTTATATCGAGCATGAGGGCGAAGGTGTTGTTACCGCTGCAGACATTCAGGTTGATCAGGATATTGAAATTATGAATCCGGACCAGGTAATTGCAACACTTAGCGGCGGAGAAGATTGCCGTCTCTATATGGAGCTTACCATTACCAAGGGACGTGGATATATCAGTGCAGAGAAGAATAAGAACAGTGAACTGCCAATCGGCGTGATTGCAGTAGATTCCATCTACACACCAATCGAGAGAGTCAATGTGACTGTTGAGAATACCCGTGTGGGACAGGTTACTGATTATGATAAACTGACACTCGACGTATATACTAACGGTACGTTAGCACCAGATGAAGCAGTCAGCCTGGCTGCAAAGGTTCTGAATGAGCACCTGAATCTGTTCATTGATCTTTCCGAGAACGCCAAGTCCGCTGAGGTCATGGTTGAGAAGGAAAACAATGAGAAGGAAAAGGTTCTCGAGATGAACATCGATGAACTGGAGCTGTCCGTTCGTTCCTACAATTGTTTGAAGAGAGCCGGAATCAACACAGTTGAAGAACTTTGCAACAAGACTGCTGAGGATATGATGAAAGTCAGAAACCTTGGTAAGAAATCTCTTGACGAGGTTAACGCAAAGCTGAAGGAACTGGGGTTGGATTTTAAGTCCGGTGAAGAGTAAGTTAAACGGAGGTAAATCACAGTGGCAGGTTACAGAAAGCTTGGAAGAACTTCTAACCAGAGAAAGGCCATGATCAGAGGCCAGGTTACAAGTCTTCTTTACAATGGCAAGATTGTTACAACAGAAGCAAGAGCAAAGGAAGTCAAGAAGGTTGCTGAAGGACTTATCGCTCTGGCTGTTAAGGAAAAGGATAACTACGAGACCGTTACTGTTAAGGCTAAGGTTGCCCGCAAGGACGCTGATGGCAAGAACGTAAAGGAAGTAGTAAACGGCAAGAAGGTTACTGTTTATGATGAAGTAGAGAAGGAAATCCAGAAGGATAAGGCTTCCAGACTTCATGCAAGAAGACAGATGATGAAGGTTCTCTACGGAGTAACTGAGGTTCCGTCTACCAACGCTGGTAAGAAGAAGGGAACAAAGTCCGTAGATATGCCGAAGAAGCTCTTCGATGAGATCGCTCCAAAGTACGTTAACCGTAACGGCGGTTACACTCGTATCGTAAAGATCGGTCTTCGTAAGGGTGACAACGCAATGGAAGTACTGTTAGAGTTAGTTTAATCCTTAGATTAAAACATTACATTAACAATTCCATACGAATAGAAGATGAGCCATGCAGGTATCTGCATGGCTTTATTTTGTTTTGTGAATGGCGTCCTGTGAACTGCATCATAGCTTGCAATTCGAGCGGCGTCATGCTATGATAATCGAGTGTTAGAGAGAGGAGGCCACAGATGGCATTATCAGTATAAAAAATCTAGTTCACCGTTTCAGCAAGTATGGCGACAATGGTGAAGAGATTGGCGAAAAGACTGCGCTAGAACAGGTATCTCTTGATATTGAGAAAGGAAGCTTTGTTGCAATATTGGGTCATAACGGCTCAGGCAAGTCAACACTGGCAAAACATTTAAATGCCTTGCTGCTGCCTACCGAGGGAACTGTATATATATCGGACAAGTTGTCATCCGATGAGAAAAACTTATGGAAGATTCGTCAGTCTACCGGTATGGTTTTCCAGAATCCAGATAATCAGATTGTAGCTAATGTTGTGGAGGAAGATGTCGGATTTGGCCCAGAAAATATGGGCGTACCGACAGAGGAAATCTGGAAACGTGTCAATGAAAGTTTAAAGGCTGTTGGTATGGAAGCATACCGTATGCAGTCACCAAATAAATTGTCTGGCGGACAGAAGCAGCGTGTTGCAATCGCAGGAATCATGGCGATGAAGCCACAGATTATTGTTATGGATGAACCGACTGCTATGCTTGATCCGAGCGGCCGAAAGGAAGTTCTTGATACCGTTCATGAATTGAATAAAAAGGAAAAAATCACAGTCATTTTGATCACCCATTATATGGAAGAGGTCATTGATGCTGACCGCGTAGTTGTCGTAGATGGCGGTCGAATTGTTGATGATGGAACACCAAGAGGGATTTTTTCGCAGGTAGAGCAGTTAAAGCGTTATCATCTTGATGTGCCGCAGGTGACGGAACTTGCATGGGAGTTAAAGAAGGACGGCCTGCCATTTAAAGATGGTGTGCTCAGTGTCAATGAGTTTACAGATGAGTTTAAGCGAGTGTGCGATGCCGATTTTTCTGTTCATGGAGCACAAGTTTCAGGAAAAGAAAATTATTCAGAAAATAATTGTTCAAAAACAATGAATAGTGAGCAGGAAAAGGTTTTGCTGCAGTTATCTCATGTCACACACGTCTATGACCCGGACAGCAAAGAGTCATTCCCGGCATTAAATGATGTGAGTTTGTCTATTCATAAAAATGAGTTTATCGGAATTATTGGTCATACAGGTTCCGGAAAGTCGACGCTGATCCAACATTTAAATGGTCTTATGAAGCCGACAAGCGGAACAATCACCTATGATGGAAAAGACATATGGCAGGATGGATATCCGTTAAAAGAGCTTCGCAGCAAGGTAGGTCTTGTGTTTCAGTATCCAGAGTATCAGCTGTTTGAGGAAAGCGTTTTTAAGGATGTATGCTTTGGCCCGAAAAATCAGGGATTGATTGAAGATGAAGTAAAGGCAAGGGCAACCGAGGCACTTAAGATGGTAGGAATTGACGAATCACTTTATGAAGCATCACCATTTGAGCTGTCGGGAGGACAGAAGAGGCGTGTGGCAATTGCTGGCGTGTTGGCAATGAATCCACAGATTTTAATATTAGATGAGCCGACAGCAGGTCTTGATCCAAAGGGCAGAGATGATATCTTAGGTCAGATCGCAAAGCTGCAGAAAGAGCGCGGCATCACAATAGTGCTTGTCTCACACAGCATGGAGGATGTGGCACAATATGCAAGCCGTATTCTTGTTGTAAATGGTGGAAAGATTGTGTTCGATGATAAGCCACGAAAGGTATTTGAACATGAAAAAGAGCTTCACGAGATGGGTCTTGCGATTCCACAGGTGACACAGCTGATGCATAGGCTAAAGAGTGAAGGCTACCCTGTTTTTGAAAATGCCATTACTGTACAAGAGGCAAGAAAGAATCTTTTAATGTATTTTCAGGGAAAGAAAAAACAGGATTGCAAGAGCAAAGACCAGAATAATCAAGATCAAAAGAGTCAGATTGAATCACGTAGAAAGCCGGAGGAAAAAACTGTATGATTCGAGATATTACAATAGGACAATATTATGCGGCAGATTCCATAATTCATAAGCTTGATCCGCGTGTCAAGCTGGCAGGTACTATGCTCTATATTATTAGTCTGTTTACAGCAGATGGACCAATCTGCTATCTGCTAGCCGTGTTTGCGTTAGCAGCTGTGATTCATCTGTCAACTGTTCCATTCAAATTTATGGCAAGAGGATTAAAGAGTATTGTAATTATTCTTTTGATTACAGTTTCTTTTAATCTGTTTCTGACACCGGGAACAAGTATTATAGATGTGTGGCTGCTTCGCCATATAACATGGGAGGGCTTAGAAAAGGCCGTATACATGGGAATACGTTTGATTCTTTTGATTCTTGGCTCATCAATCATGACACTTACGACAACGCCAAATGCGCTGACAGATGGCCTAGAGAAGAGCCTTGGTTTCTTAAAAAAGGTCAAGATTCCAGTGCATGAAATTGCAATGACCATGTCAATTGCACTTCGTTTTATTCCAATTTTGATTGAAGAGACAGACAAAATCATGAAGGCGCAGACAGCCAGAGGAGCCGATTTTGAGAGCGGCGGTTTTATAAAAAAAGCCAAAGCGATGGTGCCGCTTCTTGTACCGCTTTTTATCTCAGCATTTCGCCGTGCATCCGATCTTGCAATGGCGATGGAGCAAGATGCTATCATGGAGATGAGAACCGTACAAAAATGAAGCCGTTAAAATATGCAGCGATTGATAAGAAAGCATATGGCTGCCTGCTCTTATACATGGTGGTTATGGTTGTATTAGCAGTGTTGTGGAAGTAAGCAGATAAGAAAATAGATTTTTCCAAATAAGTTTTGAGAGTGAGAAATAGAATGACAAAGCGAGTAAAAATGGTCGTTGCCTATGATGGAACGAATTACTGTGGATGGCAGAAGCAACCAAATGGCATCTGTATCGAGGAAGTGTTAAACCGTGAACTGTCCAAGCTGCTAAATGAGCCGATTGAGGTGATTGGTGCCAGTCGAACCGATTCTGGTGTTCATGCAAGAGGCAACATTGCGGTGTTTGACACTCATGCGCGTATGCCAGCTGATAAGATATGTATTGCGCTTAATCAGCGTCTGCCAAAGGATATCGTAATTCAGGAGTCCTGTGAGGTTGCACCAGATTATCATCCGCGAAAGCGCAATACAAGAAAGACTTACGAGTATCGTATTTTAAACAGAAGAGTGCCGCTGCCTGATCAGCGTTTAAATTCCTATTTTTATTATTATGCACTTGACGTGGATAAGATGAGAGAAGCAGCGCAGTACCTTGTCGGTGAGCATGATTTTAAGAGCTTTTGCTCAATCCGCACACAGGTAGAGGATACAGTTCGTCGTATTTATTCGATTACAATAAAAAAGAATGAAGACGACCGCATTGACATTCGCATCAGCGGAAATGGATTTCTCTACAATATGGTGCGCATTATTGTGGGCAGTTTAGTAAAGGTGGGTTGCGGTTTCTGGAAGCCAGAACAGATCAAAGAGGCGCTTGAAGCGCGAGATAGAAGCAAGGCAGGTCCGAAGGCACCGGCAGAGGGGCTGACACTGATTTCCATTGAGGAAGAGGAGCTTCCAGCAGTGATCCGTGAGGAAAATGAGCATTGGTCTTACCGGATCAATCAGGGCGAGATCGAAAGTTTTGGCAAAGCATATATACAAATCTATGATTGTGATGACTGCGATTTTGAAAGGCTTTTGTTGCGTCTTGTCAAACAGGCATCCAGAAACGGAGCAAAGCAGATCCATGTGAGAGACAATACCGGTCATTTAAAGATTGGATATCAGGCTGAGTATTTCTCATTTGATACCAGTTACAACCAGTGGAAGCTTGTCAAGACAACGAAGGTAGATTCAAAAACAAATGGAGTGGCAATTCAAGCTGTATCGTTAGATACTAGCGACAGCAAACTTGTTGAGGAATACTGTAATCTTGAAAATGAATGCTTCAAGCAGGTTCCAGGTGGTGTAAAAAGAACATCAAAGCAGCTGCTTTTGGATATTGCAGAGGGAGAACGATGTTTTTCACTTTGTAAAGGTGATGCGCAGGTAGGTTTTTTTTCTGCAAAGAAGATCAAAAACGAAGAGACAGGCGAAGAATTTTTTGAGCTGGAAAGTCTTGGCGTAAGCGAAGCTTTCAGAAATCAAGGAATTGGCAAGGAAGGTCTTTTGATGTTTGAACAGCTTGCAGCAGAGAATGGTTATGAGAAACTTAGCATGATATGTGCAGATAGCAATCCGGCGATTTACTTATATGAGCGTTTGGGCTATCAGAAAGAGAAAATGCTCTCTACTTGGTACACGACAAGAGACAAAAAAAGGGATCTTTATGAACAAGAGAACAAACAGTAAGGAAAACGATACGATAAGCAAGAAAACAGGTAATAAAGCAAGACAACTATCTATTTATTTTTTGCAAGCGATCTCATTGATCGCCTTACTTTTCTGTGTGTGGTTGCTTACAAGGGAAAAAGAATATCGAGAAATCGATGTAAACACAGTGGCGCAAAATTTAGTTGAGCTGATGCCAGATACAGTCGTGTCAGAGAGCGATATGGTTGTAAAAGAGCGGTTTGGCTTGGAAGCCAATGCATTTAATGGACTTGTCTACTATGGACCAGACTCCAATATGGATGCGGCAGAGCTTTTGTTAGTCAATTTAAAAGATACTAGTCAGAAAGAGTCAGTAGAAGAAGCAATTCAAAAACGAATCGAATACCAAAAGTCATGCTTTGAGGGCTATGGTGTCGATCAGATGGAGCTGATTAACAATGCAATGACAATCACTTATGGCCACTATATGTTGTTTATTGTATCAAAGGACAGCTCACTGGCAAGAGAGGCATTTGCAGATGCGACAGCCAAATAAAATCACAAATAGGAGAAGAAGATAACAATGGTATTTTCAAGTATGACTTTTTTATTTGCATTTCTGCCTGTTGTGGTTTTGGTGTACATGCTTAGTCCCAAGCAGATGAAAAATGCAATTCTTTTAATCGCAAGTTTATTCTTTTATGCATGGGGAGAACCGAGAAATATTCTTCTTATGCTTTTAAGTATCGGTATCAATTATGTTTTTGGACGCATTATAGAAGCAGACAGAGCATCACAGTCAAAAATGCGTGTCTGGAACTTGGGCTTTGCAGTTTTCTGGAATGTGCTGATGCTTGGTATTTTCAAGTATGTATCCGGGATCTCGCAGACACTTCATGCAATGCTGCCGTCACTCATTCCAGTTGTAAAGATTGCACTTCCGATTGGTATTTCATTTTATACATTTCAGGCGATTTCTTATCTGGTCGATGTGTATCGCGGAACGACAAGGGCACAGAATAATCTGATTAACTTTGCCCTCTATATTGCAATGTTTCCTCAGCTGATCGCTGGTCCAATCGTGCGGTATGAGGACGTAGAGCAGCAGATTAGAAGCCGCAAGGTAACGATTGCAGGCTTTGGCGTGGGCTGTGAGTTTTTTATCCGAGGTATGGTGAAGAAGGTATTGTTTGCCAATTTGTTAGGCCAGATTTTTGTGCGTATTCAAGCGCTAAGCAATGTGCAGTCGTCTATTGTGACAGCATGGATCGGCGCCATTTTATATACGCTGCAGATTTATTACGATTTTAGCGGTTACTCGGATATGGCAATTGGTCTGGGAAGAATGTTTGGCTTTCGTTTTCCACAGAATTTCAATTATCCATATATCGCCGAAAGCATAACCGATTTCTGGCGCAGATGGCATATGACACTTGAAACCTGGTTTCGCGAGTACGTGTACATTCCGCTTGGCGGGAATCGCGTGACAACTGCAAAGCATATCCGAAACTTGCTGATTGTTTGGGGACTAACTGGTGTATGGCACGGCGCAGGCATTAACTTTTTGCTTTGGGGGCTTTACTATGGTGTGTTGCTTATCATCGAAAAGTATTTGATTGGCGGATTTTTAAAAAAGCATAAGGTTATTGGTCATACATTTACACTCATTGCCGTAGTGATTGGCTGGATGTTGTTTGCAAATACAAGCTTTGCTTCACTTGGACAATATTTTTGTATGATGTTTGGCATAGGCAAAGTTTCCTTTTTTAACGCAACGGCAGGATATTTTCTGCGCACAAGTATTGTTTTATTGGTGCTTGGTGTTCTCTTTTCCACGCCGATTATGCACCAGCTCGGCGAGCAGATTTTTGTACGTTACCCAAAGGTAAGCGTAGCAGTTCGAGTGTTTTTATTTTTACTTTGTATTGCAGCGCTTGTCTACCAGACATATAATCCATTTTTATATTTCAGATTCTAAGGAGGTTTGCCTTGAACACAAAAGAAATTCGCAAAAGAAAAGGCTTTTATTTTTGCTTGCTGGCATTTACCAGCGTATTGCTGCTTTTGCTTTTGAGTGTCGTCAGCCTGTTCTGGCCGACCAGACGTTTTTCTGCATCTGAGCGTAGAAATCTTGCTCAGCGTCCTAAGCTTTCCTATGAGGGAATTGTTGATGGGACTTTTTCAAATGAGGTAGAAAGCTACCTTGCGGATCAGTATCCGGCAAGAGACATTTGGGTTTATTTAAATTCTTTGCAAAACCGCATCCTTGGAATTGATTATCAAAATGGAATCTATCGAGGCAAGGATGGGTATCTGATTCAAGGTTTTGAAAAGAGTGAAATTGGTAAAGAGGATCAGGAAAAGCAGAAGATTTTGAATTCATTTTTAGAACGCAATTCACAACTTCAAAGCTATGTCATGCTTGTACCGACAGCATCATGGATTTTAAAAGATCTCTTGCCTTCAGGTGCACCGCAGGGGGATGAAAAGAGTTGGTATGAGAGCTGGATTTCGACTTCGAAAATCTCAGAGTTACCCAATGTTACAGTTGTTGACTGTGCAGATGAATTGGCAGAGGCAGCAAAGACTAATCAGATTTATTATCGAACCGATCACCATTGGACAACGTATGGTGCAAGTGCTGCATTTAAAGAGCTTGCAAAGCAGATGGATATTCCCTATGAAGAAGATGATTTTGAGGCATACACTGTTCACGCCAGGTTTCAGGGAACTATGATGTCTTCGAGTGGGTTTTATTCAGGAACAAAAGACACAATTGATCTTTATTTGCCAAAGGAGCCGGAAACAATTCTTGTGACCAACAAAGAAGCACAGACGACAACAACGACTATTTACTCAGAAGAGGGACTCCTTGGAAATGATCCATATGAGGTCTTTTAGGTGGAAATTATGGGCTCTTGAATATTCAAACTAGCTCACAGAGTGGAAGAAAGCTGCTTTTATTAAAGGATTCCTATGCGAATGCAATGATTGGCTTTTTGACTCCATATTTTTCAGAAATTGATATTGTTGATCCGCGCTACTACAGCAGTGATCTTGATATGCAGATCGCCGTAAATCAATATACCGATCTTCTGATTCTCTACAATTTGCAAAGCTTTGCAAAGGATTCGTCACTTGCACTTGTCTTGGGAGAGGAGGCGGCAGAATGAGACAATATACACGTTTGCTTCGTATTGCGTTGTCAATTTTAGGAAGCTTCTTGCTTGCCTTTGTGGTGCTTGGATTGGTATTTACCTTTCGAATCAAGAAATCAGCGGTCACGGCAGAGGCAAAGAGCCTGGTGGAAAACTTAGGCACAAAATCAGAGATTGATGCGGCAAGTGAGCTGGCAGCACTGCAGCAGACAGAGGTGCAAACACAGGCTGCAGGGCTAGAACAGGCAGAAACACAAGATTTGGTCCAGAATGAAAGTCAAGTACAAGACCAGAACCAAGAACAGGCTCAGACAGAAAATGGACAGGAGAGTGGCACCTCACTTGATGCAATGATTGCACAGTGGAACGAAGAGCTTGATGCAGACACCGTAACGAATCTGACTGATGAGGAACAGGTCGCGGTGCGTACTCTTTTTGCCAATACGATCTTTTTTGGTGATTCAATGACACAGGCAATCGGTGAATACGGTTTCTTAGATATGACGAATATAGTGTATCAGCGAAGCGCAACGATTGATGTGCTGATTACAAAGATACCAGAGGTGGCGGCTACGCTGCCGAAACAGGTTGTAATTTTTACTGGATTAAATGACTGTAATCATTACACTGAGATTGCGGATTACAGGAGAGATTATGTAACGATGCTTCAGCAGCTAAAGGCATCCATACCAGGTGTAAAGATTATCGTCAGCAGCCTGTTGTCTCCATCAGATGCGCTTGGACAGGTGCGAGCAGATTTAGTGCGGGCACCACAGTTTGATCAGGAGCTTAGGAGCATCTGTCAGGAAAATGATGTTACATATGTGGACAGCACTTGGATTGTGCGCCAGAAAAATTATCTTGATGATGGCATTCATATGAATCGAACTTTTTATCGGGTTTGGTTTCGCTACCTCAAAGCTCTGCTGGGCAATCAGTAACGATTTGAGGGGAGAACTGTAACGGAAAAACTTATTTTTTTGAAAAATTCAAGAAAAGCAGTTGACACACACGGCAGAGTGTAATATAATAAGGAAGCTGTGTTTAAATATAGTTTAGACACAGTTGATAGCGTGTATGTGTCTGGCTAAGCCAAGCCCCGGTAAAGACAGACTGCTTACAATAAATGTAGTATAGTTAAATGGATATATTTATTTAGGAGGGAAACCAATGAAGACTTACATGGCAAATCCTGCAAAAGTTGAGAAGAAGTGGTATGTTGTAGATGCTGAAGGACAGACATTAGGTCGTCTTGCATCCGAGGTTGCTAAGGTATTAAGAGGAAAGAACAAGCCAGAGTTCACACCTTTCGTTGATACAGGTGATTATGTAATCGTTATCAATGCTGAGAAGATTGTAGTTAGCGGAAAGAAGATGGAGCAGAAGCTGTATCACACTCATTCCGCATATGTTGGTGGTTTCAAGACCGCTACTTTAAAGGAAATGATCGAGAAGAAGCCAGAGAAGGTTGTTGAGCTTGCAGTAGCAGGTATGCTTCCAAAGGGACCGTTGGGCAGAGAGATGTACACAAAGCTTCACGTATATGCAGGAGCAGAGCATCCGCACGCAGCACAGAAGCCAGAAGTATTGACATTCTAATAGGTAGTGTAAGGAGGAAATCACAGTGGCTAAGACAAAGTTTTATGGAACAGGTAGAAGAAAGAGCAGTATTGCCAGAGTATATTTAGTACCAGGTACTGGTAATATCACCATCAATAAGAGAGATATTGACAACTACTTTGGTCTTGAGACCTTAAAGATGGTTGTACGTCAGCCGCTTGCAGCAACTGAGACTGCTGACAAGTTTGACGTTTTAGTTAACGTTCATGGTGGTGGAACAACAGGTCAGCTGGTGCAATCCGTCATGGTATCTCCCGTGCACTTCTGCAGGCAGACGCTGAGTATCGTCCAGTTCTGAAGAAGGCAGGTTTCTTAACAAGAGATCCAAGAATGAAGGAAAGAAAGAAGTACGGTTTAAAGGCAGCTCGTCGCGCTCCGCAGTTCTCCAAGAGATAATAAAAAGCCAATTTTTAATATCAATGAGATACAGAAAACCCTTGAAAGTGCTAAACTTTCAAGGGTTTTCTTTGCGTGCGGTTTTCTCCGTTTTTTAGCGGATAGCTAACGTACTGCTAACAAGCTGCTAACAAAAATACATAATTTATATCAAGTTGATTGCTTTAAGCTTTTCGGGCATTTCTAAGTGGGTATAAACATTCTCTGTGACACTCTGTCCGGCATGTCCAACAATCTTTTTAATCATACGTTCATCAACTCCTGCATTTGTAAGCATGGATACACAAGTATGACGTGCATCGTGTGGCAAATGTGTCATATTAAGCTGATCCATGAGTGGGTTCCAATAGCTATCGCGGAATGTACGATCCATAAATTTATTCCCTTGGGCATTGCAGAAGACATAATCAGATTGTCTTGCCATACACTGTTCCCAGAGTGGATAAACTTTCTCGGCAATAGGAACTTCACGAATACCTGCAGGAGTTTAGTATTTTTCAATATAAAACCATCGTTCACCCAAATGTACATTTTTCTTTTTAAGTTCATACAATTCTCCAATACGAGCACCAGAATAGATCATACATAATAATAGTTTGATAGTGTAGTTATCAGTGTCAGCTGCCGACCATAGACGATCAATTTCAGCTGCAGAAAAAGGCTGTCGGTTGATTGCATCAGGATTCTTGTCTTTGTACTGTGCAATATCGACGAATTGAGAGTAGTCTCTTACACAGATATCATTTTCAAG
>ENA-OQAZ01001098-OQAZ01001098.1-human-gut-metagenome-genome-assembly--contig:-NODE-1098-length-13721-cov-2.389731_pt1 | contig 13721 bp, 15 predicted proteins | sample MGYA00242737_ERZ504531 | MGnify/ENA primary metagenome ERZ504531 (study PRJEB26092, sample SAMD00036244) | human gut metagenome | host: Homo sapiens | study: EMG produced TPA metagenomics assembly of...
TAGTAAATTTATATAAAGAAAATGGACTGTTTTATTACAAAACAGTCCATTTTCTTTCGTCTTTAGTAAATTTATTTACTTGATCAATATTCGACAACCCCATAATATCTGCGGTCATCCGGATTATGATCTCTTACTATCGAAAAATAATAGCAGAACCATTCCAGCGGCACAAACATAACGAACGGTGCCAGATCATCATGAAGTCCCATAGCAAAGTCTGCATAATCCAGAACAATTGCTGTCCCCTTCCACTTCTCAACAAACTTAAGTGCTCTCTGTGTAATCACTCTGGAGGAATCTGTAGGCACCAAAAATAAAAACGGAACACCGGATTCCACAATCTCCAGAGGTCCATGACGGAATTCTCCCGCCTGTATCACCGCACCATGAGACCAGAGAAATTCCATTCCGGTAATAACACCTTCTTTATAGGCAAGAGGCACCATGGAACTGGCGGATACTGTGTAGAATCCTTTCAGGTTACGAAGCGGTTTTGTCATTTCCATGGCTTTTGCCTCAAAGTTTTCAATATGATGTCCAAGCACTTCCGGCAAACGTTTCATATCGGCAGAATCTTCTCCATAGTCTCTGTACTTTTCTCCACGTTTCCAAAGCCATACGGGCTATCAGGGTATACAGCGCAACAAGCTGGCATTCCCACATAGCCTCTGCATGGTAATCCACCACATAATCAGCTTCCATTCCCAACGGATTATCTTCTCTCTGGTTGCACACTCCAACCGTCATAAAGCCCTGATTTCTGGCTTTTCTCAGACCTTCTACAATTTCTTCTGTAGTTCCGGACTGGGAAATAAAAACTGCCAGTGTTTTTCTGTCTCCATATACAGGCATGGAATCAACGAATTCCCATCCCGTATACGCATTAACAGTCAGAGTTGTATATTTATCCGCCAGATATTTTGCTGTGCTTCCGGCAGCACTGGAACTTCCACATCCAATAAAGCAAACGCGTTCAACCTGGTTTTCTTTTATATATTCCAGTACAGGTGCTATCTTGGCATCTACTGCTTCCAGAAAATCTGCCACCTCTTTTTTCATCTCTGCTGTTACTAAAAAATGCACTTCTTCCTTGTTTAATTTTAACATAACCCTCTTCCTTTCTCTTTTTTCTATTTTGTCCGGAATAAACCGTACTTCTTTTTATAGTTATCTGTGTTCTACCAGGCTCCAAAATGGCTGATTGTAAGAGCTGCTTCTTAGCTCCTGCCTCCATACACTTTTTTAATGGTTCACCTTCCAGTGCCTTGTTTAAAAATCCGGCAATGTAAGAATCTCCCGCTCCAAGCGTATCCACTACATCTGCCTCCACAATGCCGCTTACAACAAATTCTTTTCCATCGTAGGCTACACTGCCATTTTCTCCCAATGTAGCGATAACCAGACCTGCTCCCTGTTCCTTTACACGTTTCAGAAGATCTCTTGTAAAAGCATCATCCTTTTCACAGGAAAAAAAACATAATCAATATAAGGAGCTAACCTTTCTATCTTTTTTTCTCCGTATCGATTTGAAAAATCATAGGAGATTTTTACTTCCTGCGGCAATTTGCCAAGGCACGAATCGCATTGCCCCCAAACTGCCATATGCACACAATCAAATCCGGCCAGATATTGCAAATCCCCATCAGACAACTGAAATCCTTCCAGAACATTCAGAAAATCTTCTCCAAATTTTCTGTCTCCATCCAGAAGTTCAATGTATGTGATAGCAGTTTTTCCCTGTTTTCTCTGCATACGAACAATTTCCACATCCTGTTCTTTCAGTTTTTCCTGCATCATATCCCCAAAATTGTCTGTGCCGATCCAGCCCAGATATGCCGCATCCATACCCAACTGTCGCCCGTAGACAGCCACGTTCACCGCATTTCCTCCGGGATATGCCCAGCCCTGCTTTTCATAAAAATCCACACAGTTATCACCGATCGCTGCCAGTCTCATATTCTTTCTCCTTGCTCTTCTGTTTTATACTGCAGACTATACACAAACGAAGAGGGTTCATCAAGAGCATAAAAAAAAATATAGTACCTCTGCATAATAAACAAAAGTTTACTTACATAATATATGGGGAAAGAAAACTTTGGGATATTTTTTCGAAACCGGTAAAAAAGTTTACTCGTCTTTTTATTTAAAATTTTTCGTAACTGTTCAGTACCTTCACAGTGGCTCCACAAGTAAAGCAGAGGGAGATAATCATAGCCAAACGCTGTGATTATCTCCCTCTGCTTTTCATTTTTCCGTTGAAAAAAGCCCAAATTTAGTTCTTTATATTTTATCTGTACTGGCAGTTTCTTTTTCTGTATATTCCTCTATATCTGTCGCTGTCACTTGTTTAATATGTCGTTTTTTCAGGCGCAGATACACAACTTTCCGAAAAATAGTATAGACCACCGACAGCAGTGGAATAAAAACAAGCATGCCTACAATCCCCATAAGATTTCCGCCGATCGTAACTGCCGCCAGCACCCAGATTGACGGAAGCCCTACGGATTCGCCGACAACATGAGGATATATCAGATTTCCCTCAATCTGCTGCAGCACCAGAAATACTATTATGAATATAATTGCCTGCTTCGGGCTTACCATAAAGATTAAAAAACTTCCTACGGCACACCCGATAAAAGCACCAAAAATAGGAATCAATGCTGTAAATGCAATCAGAACTCCGATCAAAAGTGCATACGGCATTCTCAAAACGCTCAGTGTAACAACAAACATACAGCCGAGAATCACAGCTTCCAGACACTGGCCCGTAAGAAAGTTTGCGAATGTCCGGTACGTCAGAGAACAGACTTTAAGAAATGCATCTGCTTTTTGTTTTGGAAAAAAAGCAAAAAGCACTTTCCTGATCTGTACATGCAGCTTTTCTTTCTGAAAAAGGACATAACAGGCAAAGGAGAACGCAATGAAAAAGGTTGCCAGTCCGCTGACTACGGATCCCACCGCTGACACTGTTGTATTCATCATATTTCCCGCGCCATTTCCAAGCAGGCTTATCCCCCACCTGATTGCCTGATCCGGATTAAACTGCACCTGGTCTACCAGCTTCATAATTTCCCGGTTATCGTGAAAAAAATCGCGAATCCAGATTTTAATCTGCGGAATAAAATCTGTGATATTTATCATCAAACTTCCCATTGTCTTCGTAAGCTGAGGAATCACGCCAATCATCACCAGTGCGATCACGCCAACCACCAATACGATCGTGAGAAGCAGGCTGACCGGTCTTGCAGTTTTCTCGCTGCCTTATTTTCTTTTTTTACATTTTCAAAAATTTTCTTTTCCAGAAAACTCATTGGCACATTGATCACAAACACAATCGCTCCGCCAAGTATAAACGGAAATATAATCTGCCATATTGTTTTCAACACATCAAGCACTACATCAAACTTCCACAGGGCAACAACAAGAAGTGCTGTAAACACAATAAGCTCCCGTATTTTTTTTAATAGATAAATTACTTAAATCCAATATCTTTCTCCTCCTTTTGCCTTATATGTATTCCTTGAATTTTTGCAGATAGTTAGATAGTTACAAAAATCACAGAACAAAGAATAGCAATTTCCGGTAAAATAAAAAAACTCTTATTGCATATCAAATACTGCAATAAAAGTCTCACCATTTTCCTGAAGTACCGGATGGCTCCACCGTACTGACGACACTACAAACGCAGATTTCCAAACATAGGTTACTCCTTTTAATTAGGTTTGATTGTACAATAATCCCTGTCTCCTTGTCAATATTCATTTTTTTGAATATCTACCAAAAAACGTTTGGTCTTCCACCTTATAACGAGTTATACTATGAGTATGAAGAGAGCCAGTTTTACACAATATCGGTATCTGGCAAAATTTTACACCACAAAGGAGTATAGCACTTATGACCATCAAAGAACTTTTCGCGCCGTCCGATATGACGGTGGGAAAACCCTGGGAGAAGATTGTAATTTTTACAATCCCCATGCTAATCGGCAATATCGCTCAGCAGCTTTACAACACCGTAGACAGTATTGTCATCGGAAAATACGTGGGCGACAACGCCCTGGCGGCAGTAGGAAGCGCCAGCCCGATCCTGAACCTGCTTCTGGTACTTTTTGTAGGAATCTCCGTAGGTGCCGGCGTTATGGTATCTCAGTATTTTGGTGCAAGACAACGGGAAGAGCTGTCCATGACGATCGGTAACTGCGTCACACTTACCGCAATTTCTTCCCTGATTATTATGTTTCTGGGCGCCGTCCTCTCGAGGCCGCTTCTGGAGATGCTTCATACGCCTGATTCCATCATTGACTGGTGTACCTCTTATCTGGTCATTCTGATGGTTGGCTGCATGGGAAGTGCCTATTATAACATCCTCTGCGGAATCCTTCGCGGACTCGGCGATTCCATCTCGGCACTGCTCTATCTTCTGGTGGCAACTGTCCTGAATATCATTCTGGATATCGTCTTCGTTTCCCGCTTACAGATGGGTGTCGCCGGTGTCGCCTATGCAACCGTCATCGCACAGGCAGTATCCGCGATCCTCTGTTTCTGGAAATTGTTGCGGATGACAGATATTTTTGATTTTAAATTCCGCCATCTGAAGATGAAAAAGAAATACACATTGGAGATCATCCGGCTGGGACTCCCCTCCGGTATCACCCAGGCCATCTTTTCCATGGCCATGGTTATCGTACAGTCTCTGACCAACAGTTTCGGTGAGATGGTCATCGCAGCCAACGTGATCATCATGCGTGTGGATGGTTTTGCAATGATGCCAAACTTTTCTTTCGGAACTGCCATAACTACCTACGCCGGACAGAATGTGGGCGCACATCGCATGGACCGTGTGGAGCAGGGAGCCCGTCAGGGAACCGCCATTGCACTGGGAACCTCCGCGGTGATCACTCTTCTGATCTGGTCTTCGGCAAAAACCTGATGGCAATCTTTACCGATACTTCGGAACTGGTAACTCTCAGTGCCAACATGATGAAGATACTCGCCGTTGGCTACCTTGCCATGGCAATCACCCAATCACTCTCCGGCGTCATGCGTGGAGCAGGTGATACCATGACCCCCATGTGGATCTCCATGATCACCACCGTTGTGATCCGTGTACCTCTGGCTTACGGTCTTGCTTTCCTCACCAGAACCCCGGAACTTCCAAACGGAAGATATCAGGTACTCTGGATCTCTCTGCTGGTATGCTGGTGTATGGGCGCGCTTCTGACATCTCTCTTCTACAAAAAAGGAAACTGGAAGAAAAAGGCACTGACAGCCGGTGGTAATTCCGATCAGTAACCGAATCCGGCAGCTGCCCTATGAAACCAAAAAGGTCCACCGGACCTTTTTGTCGTATGCTTGGCAACAAAAAAACGGATACCGAAACACTTTTAACCATTCGGTATCCGCTTTTGTTATTCTCTTTATTTCACTTTTGAAAAGACCCGGAAACTGTTCTTCCAGGTGATCTCTTCTACCTCTTCCCGGGATACTCCCTTGATCTCGGCAATTTTTTCCACTACATACGGAATATTCAGCGAAGAATTTCGCTTCCCGCGGTTCGGAACCGGTGCAAGGTACGGGCTGTCCGTCTCTAAGAGCAGAGATTCCAGTGGAGCATATTCAACCACTTCCACCAGCTTCCTTGCATTCTTAAAGGTCAGTACACCGCCGATACCGAGGGAAAGCCCCATATCCAGGTACTCCCGTGCCATTTCTTTTCCGTAGGAAAAACAGTGTACCACACCGCCGATATCCCCAGCGTGAAGCCGTTTCATCGTATCCAGCGTGTCTTTTGCAGCGTCACGGCTGTGAATGATAAACGGGAGTTTTTCTTCTCTCGCCACTTCCAGCTGCCGCTCAAACCAGTAGATCTGTTTTTCGTGGTTTTCTTTATCCCAGTAATAGTCCAGGCCGATCTCGCTACAGCCACCGTCTTTTCCATCTGGCAGATCTGATGCATCTGCCGGATCTTCTCTTCGTCCAGTGCTCCCACATCATCCGGATGGACACCCACCGCACCATAGATATACGGGTATCGTTCCATCAGATCCAGGGTACGGTTCCAGCCTTCTACTTCCGCGCATACATTGATCACTCTGCCGATGCCCTGCGCAGGCAGGGCATCCAGCAGTTCGCTTCGGTCTTCGTCAAAAGCCTCATCATCATAATGTGCATGACTTTCAAATATCATGTCGGTTCACTCTTTCTAGCAGATCTCTGCGCCTGCAGGCATCTTCTTTTCCGGAACCATCAAAGAGAGGTTGCCGTCCGCATCTTCCGCACATAACAGCATACCTTCAGAAAGTACGCCTGCCAGTTTTGCAGGTTTCAGGTTCACCAGAACCATGACTTTCTTTCCTACCATCTCTTCTGCGGTATAGTGTCCTTTGATACCGGATACGATCTGTTTTACCTGGCTGCCGATCTTCACCTGAGAACACAGCAGTTTTCTTGATTTTTTCACTTCTTCGCAGGCGATGATCTCACCAACCTGGAACTGCATTTTTCCGAAATCATCGAAGGTAATCTCTTCTTTTGCATCGATATCAACCACCGGCTCTTCCGGTACTTCCGGTTTTGCCTGTGCAGCTTTCATGGCTTCTACTTTTTCCAGAATTTCTTTCAGATCCAGACGCTGGAACAAGATCTCCGGTTTGTCTGTTACTTTATTTCCTGACGGATACAGACCGAACTGATCCAGTTCTTCGTAAGATCTCTTTTCTCCGTTTAACTGAGCCAGGATCTTTTCTGTGGTTTCCGGCATGAAGGATTCCAGAAGAGAAGCACCGATGGTGATACTTCTACCAGGTTGTACAGAACTTCTGCCAGACGGTCTTTCTTCGCTTCGTCTTTTGCCAGTGCCACGCATGGTCTCATCAATGTATTTGTTGCAGCGTTTGAACAGGTTGAAGATCTCTGTGATAGAATCCGCCACACGCAGGTCTTCCATCTTGGCAGCTACTTTTGCCTGGTTCCCGTTACAACTGCTTTCAGATCAGCGTCTACGTCTTCTTCCACACCTGTTTTTGTTACCACACCGCCAAAATATTTGTTGGACATGGAAATGGTACGGTTTACCAGGTTACCCAGGGTGTTGGCCAGATCAGAGTTCAGTCTCTCTACCATCAGCTCCCAGGTGATCACACCGTCGTTTTCAAACGGCATCTCATGCAGAACGAAATAACGGACAGCATCTACACCGAAGAAGTCTACCAGATCATCGGCATAGATCACATTTCCTTTGGATTTACTCATCTTGCCATCGCCCTGTAACAGCCACGGATGACCAAATACCTGTTTTGGCAGAGGCAGATCCAGAGCCATCAGGAAGATCGGCCAGTAAATCGTATGGAAACGGATGATATCTTTACCGATCAGATGCAGGTCTGCCGGCCAGTTTTTGTTGAACAGTTCGGAGCTGTTGCCGTCGCAGTCATAGCCGATACCGGTGATGTAGTTGGTCAGCGCATCCAGCCATACGTAAGTTACATGTTTCGGATCAAAGTCTACCGGAATACCCCAGCTGAAGGAAGTACGGGATACACACAGATCCTGCAGTCCGGGAAGCAGGAAGTTGTTCATCATCTCGTTCTTTCTGGATACCGGCTGGATGAACTTCGGATGTTCGTTGATATATTTGATCAGGCGCGGAGCGTATTTACTCATTTTAAAGAAATATGCTTCTTCTTTTGCCGGTGTACATGGACGTCCGCAGTCCGGACATTTTCCGTCTACCAGCTGAGACTCTGTAAAGAAGGATTCGCACGGGGTACAGTACATTCCTTCATAATGTCCTTTGTAGATATCTCCCTGATCGTACAGTTTTTTGAAAATCTTCTGTACCTGTTTTTCATGATAATCATCTGTGGTACGGATGAATTTATCATAGGATGTATTCATCAGATCCCAGATTCTCTTGATCTCTGTGGATACGTTGTCTACGTATTCCTTCGGGGTGATGCCTGCTTCTTCGGCTTTCAGTTCGATCTTCTGACCATGCTCGTCAGTACCGGTCTGGAAGAATACATCGTATCCCTGCTGTCTTTTGAAGCGGGCGATACTGTCTGCCAGTACGATCTCATAGGTATTTCCGATATGCGGTTTACCGGATGTGTAGGCGATCGCCGTTGTCATATAAAATTTTTCTTTTGCCATTGTTTGTTCCTCCTTTTTCTATCATGACAGCCGCCAAGATCCCGTGCAGGCACGGACTTTGGCTCATTGCTCGCGTAATCCAAATTGGTCCACGGAACCAACTATTGATATGCAACGCAAAAAAACCGCCTTCTTACATTTTCTGTAAGAAGACGGATATGAACCGTGTTACCACTTCTTTTCGTCTCTTCCTCACGAAAGAAACCTCACCAAGTACTTTTCTATACTCTGCCGCTATAACAGGCGGACCCTGTCGCAGCCTAACCTTCCGGCTCGGTGCGCCTCTCAGAAGCCATCTTCCATTCACCTTGTCACATCCCTCTCAGCTTCCGGGAATTCTCTGTAATGACAGTCGTGCATGTACTCTCTTCGTCACGGTGTTTTTCTTTTTCAACCATAGTTTATGGTAGCATATGCGTTTGTTTTTGTAAAGGTTCTACCGGCGAAAATTTTATCTGTATATCTTATAGATCGTCAAAAAAAGCTCCGGAATAATCACTCCCGGTTTTTGTAGCAAACATATGTTTTGTATGTTATACTGTAGACGTTGCCACCCCTATACCGGCATGGAAAGGGGGTGTTGTTTTTGGACTTCATTTTATCATTTCTCGTTACTGTCATGGGTAGTGTAGTCTGCCACTACATTATCAAATGGCTAGATGGTAACAGATAATTGGCAACTAGCCTGTGGTTTATTCCTGCCACTTTGAAAAGGAAAAGAATTCCCCCGGAGCTTGCACCTCCGGGGGAATTTGTCTTTTTGTTGTTTTTGAACTTCTATCATTTCTTTTGCCTATTGGCATTATATCATATGTTATCTTCTGATTCAATATACGGAAAGAGCAATTTTTCCTATAAAAAATCTTATTTTATCTTTCCAGATATTTCTTCACTGCATCCACAGACCGGTTCAGCACCAGTTCTTCCGGGAAGTCCAGCTTGGTGAGCAGATCTCTTGCCATATCAAATTCACCGATCAGAAGATCAAAATGCGCATCGCTGTCCATTACGATCGGAACCTGATATTTTTTACAGTAATTAAGCATCACGGTATCATTTTCAATTGCATTTGACCGGCTGCAGTCCGGATCCATGGAATGGTTGTTCAGTTCCAGAATCTTGCCGTATTCTTTTGCTCCCTGTACCAGTGCCTCGTAGTCCACTTCGTATCTTCCGTCATCCGGGTGGCCGATGATATTGATACATGGATTTTTCATGGCGTTCAGATACGCATCCGTATTTTCCTGACGGCTGCCCGGTGTCATACACGGAGTGTGAAGACTGGCGATGATGATGTCCAGTTTTTCCATCGTTCTCTGTGACAGATCCACCGTTCCCTGTGCATCCAGGATATTTACTTCCGAGCCGAGCAGCAATTCGATCCCGTACATTTCCCTTGGCACGATCCTCAGATTCTCAAAATAGAACTTGTGGCAAGTACCCGGCATCTTCGGTGCATGCTCTGTGATTCCCAGCAGTTCCAGCCCTTTTTCCGACGCCGCCTTCGCCATCTCCGGATACAGTAAGCATGACCGCTGACGATGGTATGCGTGTGTAAATCCAAGACAGAATGGTATTTCATAAGTGATTCCTCTTTCTTTTGTGTATTTCTTTTTCATTTCTTTCACCAGACTTTCGTACTTTCCGATAAAATATTTCCGAAGTCCGCAGACTTTATCTTATCACTTTCCTGATGCCTCTACAACCGTTTGTCCCGAGAGTTTTCATCGTCGCAAAAACTTTTCCACATCTGCGGACGTCTCCGGATCTCTTTTCCACATTCGGCAGCTTTTTGTACACATTCCCGATTCACCTGTGACATCATACGTTTTTCAAAATTTCCCCACCCTTATTAAAAGTATGATATAATGAGCGTTAGCGAGCGGGAATAAGCGCAGCTTATTCATCGGGAGCGGCGAATGTCGGTCATGATAGCTGCGAAAGCAGCGTCAAGCACCGAAGGTGCGAATCATTATATAATGAGCGTTAGCGAGCCAGAAGCGTGCTTGCACGGTTATGGGGAGCGGCAAATGTCGATCATGAACGAAGTTCATGATATACTAATTTTCAACTATTATTTCATTTGAAGGGAGTTCGCTATGTACCTCTGGATCCTCGCAACGCTGATCGCCTTCTTTATCAAAGGGCTCTGCGGCTTTGCCAACACACTGATTTTCACCTCGATTCTGTCCTTTGGCTCTGCCAATGTCAATATTTCTCCGGTGGATCTGATTCTTGGCTGTCCCACGAATCTGATCATGGTCTGGGAAAACCGCCGGAAGCTGGATCATAAAATTTATCTACCCTTATCCATCCTGGTTCTGGCAGGAAGTCTTCCCGGTGCTTTTCTTTTGAAAAATGTCCATGCCGGTGCTGTGAAAATCGTTTTCGGTGTGGCCGTCATCGTCGTAGCCGGAGAAATGCTGTTCCGGGAATATCGCAAGACGAAAGCTTCCACTTCCAAGATTCTTATGTTCTTCATCGGCATTATCGCCGGTCTGCTCTGCGGACTGTTTGGCGTCGGTGCTCTGCTTGCCGCTTATGTAAACCGGGTCACAGATGATACCCGAACCTTCAAAGCCAATATCAGTGCCGTATTTGTTGTGGAAAATACTTTTCGGCTGATCACCTACCGTCTGCTGGGGCTGTTTACTGCGGATATTCTGAAAAAAGTCTGTATTTTGATTCCTTTTGCATTACTGGGATTATATGGTGGTATCAAAAGTGCTTCCGTACTGGACGATAAGATCGTAAAGAAAATTGTGATCATACTGCTGATCCTGTCCGGTATTTCACTGATTGCCACAAATCTGTGATATTTCATGTTTTTTTCAGATACATCTGCGTATGATTCCTTTGGTTGTACTACTGTCGCCAAAATAATCTAAGACATGTAATTCAACTATAACCACCCACATAGTGGTTTATTTGTTTCGCTAACAAAAGAACAGCTTTAAAGCATATGCCTTAAAGCTGTCTCTTATCTCTACTTTTCTTCTCCGCCACGATCATCACACCCCATCCCAGCAGTCCGATCAAACTGATCCATTTGCCGGCGGCAAGGCCCGGTGCATGATAGGTGATCGTAACCCAGTGTTCTCCACTTAACATCCGGCAGCCCAGAAATGCGGTATTGACTTTTTCTGTCACAACTTCTCTTCCGTCAATCCTTACTTCCAGATGGCTGTCATAAGGGATCGATGTGATCAGGTAACCGTTCTGCTTCATGTCGATGCTGCCGCTGATCTGGTTTCCTCCGGTTGTATTCCAGTCCGGCGTAAAGGTTGACTGATACAGCGTATCATCTTCCAGGATCGAAGCATCACTGCTGTAACTTTTCAGGTTGCAGATCCGGTACGTACCTGCTCCCAGTGTGACCTTTACCTTTTTTTGCTTTGCGGAAAGCTTCATCACATAGGTAAAGGTTGTATTTCCATTATAATACAGATGATTTTTTGCTGTCAGTTTGTTACGGATACCATCGATGGTGATACTTACATCCTTGTTTGAATGCGCATTTTCCACGTCAAACTGCAGATAGAGGATTCTTTCTGTCTTAGAAGATTCTTTCTCCCCATCCACCAGAAGCGTTGCTTTCTGTTCTTTTTTCGTCTGAACATTCCAGGAATCCCCTTCCCCGGTAAGTCCTTTTTTTGCCGTGAATGACACGTTCTCTTTTCGGATACCCTTCGTTTTTTCAACCCCTGTATCGGATGAATGTCCATCTTCTGTCACGGCATACTGCATCAGCATGGTCTGATTGTAAGGAAATTCCATAGTCTGATATGTTTTCTCCGAAAGCAGCTGACTGGTTCCGTAGATCACCGGTGCCACATGCTCCTGGATGTCAGAAGTAAAGCTCTCCCCATCTTCACTCCGACCGATCACATATTTGACTCCCATGAATTTCTGAAACAGCGGATCGGCAGATGCCGTCTGCATCAGACCATTCCGGAAAGGCTGCTCGATCTGGAACGTCTTTTCCCGGAAATCCTGAAACTCCTGGTTATAGGCAGATGAATAGACCGATGTGATCCACTGGCGCATGTTCCAGACGCGGTTTACGTTATCTTTTCTCTTCTTCGGTACCCCGCTCTGCTCCGTCCGGTACAGACCGGTTTCTGCCTGCAGAACACTGCCGATTTCTTCTCCCCAGCATCGGCCGTGATTTCCTGATAATCGTCTTTTTGTACCAGATTTCCGGCTTCTCCGTTCACTGCCCAGTTGATAACCAACAGACACAGCAGCGACGGCGTCAGCAAAAGCAACGGCCGTTTCCATTTTTGAAAAATGATACAGCAGCCAAAGAGCTCAACACTCTCCAGCACGATCAGCTGGTATTTCTCTACATTTCCTCCGGTGTCTTTCAGATACCAGGCCAGCACGCTGACTCCCACGGTAGCTGCAAAGGCCAGAAGACCTTTCCACCGGCCGATCTCGCCTTCTTTCATCCGTCGCAAAAACACTGCCATCAGATAACAGAACAAGGGAAGGAACGGAATCAGTGACTTATACCGGACATACAGTGCGCCGTTAAATCCCCAGGCAAATACCGGAAATACAAGAAGCGCCACACCGATCATACTGACGAGCCGCTCCCGGATCCTCCCACACAGGATCCCGGCCAGCAGTGCCGTTACCAGAAGCATCGTCAGTCCCACGCTGTATGGGTTATACAGGGACTTGTCCAGACACAGGTCCGGCATCAACAGATCGGTAAGGCTCTCGCTTCGGGAACTGCCGCTTCTCTGAAGCAGTGCACAGGCCGTCGGCACCAGCAGGACACCGCCGGAGATCACCGCCACTCCCATCGGCACAAAGAAATGTATCACCTTTCCCACCGATAATTTCTCCGGGCTCCGATACCAGGCATACAGTACAAGTCCCGCCATTCCGGCGATACTGAAGTAAAAACTGGTAAGGATCATCAGAAACACGCCCAATGTATACAGGCCCGTCTTTCCTTTCTCCCAGTATCTGTCTATTCCCAGCAGGGCAAGCATCAAAAATGGCATATACTGTACAAACATGATCTGGTGACAGGACTGATAGATCATCGGTCCCGCCAGTAAAAACAGAAGGGAAATTCCCATACAGATCTCTGTACCAAACCCCCGTTTTTTCAGCCAGACATCCATCAGACAGACAGACACTGCCAGGCACACCACACTGGCTGCCATCAGATAGTCGCTCATCTTCACAAAAGGAAGCAGGTACGCCACCAATACCACCGGATTGTACAATCATAATAGGAAAAATTGTAAATATTCTGCCCGCCGCCGATATTCGCTGCAAACTCTGGAAAGAACTGTCCGGTCTGATAAAACTGCTGCCGGAAATATTCCAGAAAGACACTGTGCTGGCTGATCCAGTCCATATTAGCTCCAAAGACCCCATATCTGCCGTCAAAAAACCAGCAGGCTGCCACCGTGATCCCTGCCAGAAGCAGACAGGAAAGCAGATATGTGATCCGGCTTTCTCCCTGTTTTCTACTGTTTTTCATAGCTGGAACTCCTTACAATGTAGATCGGGCGGTGTTTCGATTCCAGATACGTCTTGGATAGATAT
>ENA-OQAZ01001100-OQAZ01001100.1-human-gut-metagenome-genome-assembly--contig:-NODE-1100-length-13716-cov-2.732357_pt1 | contig 13716 bp, 18 predicted proteins | sample MGYA00242737_ERZ504531 | MGnify/ENA primary metagenome ERZ504531 (study PRJEB26092, sample SAMD00036244) | human gut metagenome | host: Homo sapiens | study: EMG produced TPA metagenomics assembly of...
CGCCCGGCAGCGGGCTGCAGCACTTGGCAAACTTGATGGGGTGTTATCGAAGCCTTCCACCACCACGCCGTCGGTAGCGTGCACACGGCTCAGGTCCACCTTGGGCAGGTCTTCCCCGGCCTTTTCCTCCGTAAGCTTTCAGCTTCTGCCACTCCTCCTTGAGCTTGGGCAGGCAGTTGGCAATGGTCATGCCGCCGTAGCCGATGGCGGCATAAAGCTCCTCGGCATTGTTCTGGCGCAGGCGGCGGGAACAGCTGTTGATAAAATCGTCCAGCTGGTCGTCCGGAATGATGATCATTTCCCTGCGCAGCTCACGGGCCAATGCATCACGTCCCTGCGTGATATTTTCCTCGCGGCGCATCTTTTTGAACCAGTTTCGGATCTTACTCTTCGCTTCGCTGGTGCGCACGATCTTGAGCCAGTCGCGGCTGGGGCCTTTGTCCGCCGGGCCAAGGATCACTTCGATGATCTCGCCGGTGGAAACGATGTGGTCGATGGGCACCATGCGGTTGTTCACCTTGCAGCCCACCATGCGGTTGCCCACCGCCGAATGGATCGCATAGGCAAAATCGATGCAGGTAGCGCCGGTAGGCAGGTTGATGACATCGCCCTTGGGGGTAAAGGCAAACACTTCCTCCGGCAGCAGGTCGCTCTTGAGGTCGTGCAGCAGATTGCCGGAATCCTCGCTGACGCGCTGGTTTTCCAACAGCTGGCTCACCCATGCCAGACGTTCGTCCAGCTTGTCGTGGCCATCCAGACCTTCTTTATACTTCCAGTGGGCCGCAACGCCGTACTCGGCCTGCTCGTCCATCTTGCGGGTGCGGATCTGCACCTCAAAGGGGATGCCCTCGTGGCCGATGACGGTGGTATGCAGGCTCTGGTAGCCATTGGGCTTGGGAGTGGAGATATAGTCCTTGAAGCGGTTGGGCAGCGGATGGTACATATCGTGGATGAGGCCCAGAGTGCTGTAGCACTCGGCCAGCGTATCCAGAATGACACGCACCGCATAGATATCGTAGACTCATCAAAGGACTTGTTCTGCATGATGGTCTTGCGATAGATGCCGTAAATGCTCTTGACGCGGCGCTTGATGGTAGCGCCTCAATGCCGCTTTCGGCCAGCCGCCGCTCGATCACACCGGACACCTTTGCAAGGAACTCCTCGCCTGCACGCTCACTGAGCATCCGGCTGATCTCCTCGTAGCCCACAGGGTCAAGGTAATGCAGGCTGCGGTCTTCCAGCTCTTCCTTCACGTTCAGGATTCCCAGACGGTTGGCGATGGGGCATACACCTCCATAGTCTCGCGGGCTTTATCGCGGCGCTTCTGTTCCGGCCATGCATCACCGGTGCGCATGTTGTGCAGCCGGTCGCACAGCTTAATGATCATCACGCGCACATCGCGGCTCATGGCCAGCAGCATCTTGCGCAGGTTTTCAGCCTGCAGTTCCTCAATGTTAGAGAACTGGATCTTGGTCAGCTTGGTCACGCCGTCCACCAGCAGGGCAACTTCCTCTCCAAAGGCGGCTTTCAGGTCGTCCAGTGTAGTGGGAGTGTCCTCCACCACATCGTGCAGCAGGGCCGCAGCAATGCTCTCGGAGTCCATACCAAGATCCAGCACCAGCCGTGCCACAGCCAGCGGATGGCAGATATACGGCTCGCCGCTGCGGCGGCACACCCCCTTGTGGGCAGTGTTGGCAAGGTCATATGCCTTTTTGATCATCTCCATATTGTAGGAGCGGCCGCTGGCCTTGATGGCCTCACACAGCTTTTCCCAGGTAACGATCTCCGGCCGCACCTCCGAAGGCAGCGCGCTTCCGGGGCATCGGCCAGCTGTGCTGTTGCAGAAACGGTAGCCGTTCCTGCACCGGTACCGGCTGATGCAGGTGGGTCTTTGCGGAGTAGAGATCCTCTTCCCGCACCGGCTTGGGTGCCGGGACCGCAGCTTTCTTTCCCTCTGGCATTTTACATTCCCTCCAAACATTTCAGGATCGGGGCATCCGCAAGGTTCTTTTTGCCCTGCGCAGGCACAAGCTCCAGATATTTTGCCCCACCCTTTTCCACCGTGGCGATCAGTCCCACCTGTTCCAAGGCCGTCACTGCCACCAGTGTTTTGCCTGTATTTTCCTCGCCCAGTTTTGCGCACAGCGGCTGCAGATCTTCTGCGTGCCAGCGGCGCGCCTGCAGCTCACGGTACACTGTGACGATATCACTGCGCTCAGGCGTAATAAGCTTTTTCTGTTCCTCAGTCAGGGGTGTGCCGCGGCGCAGCGCCACCACAAAAGCAGCCTGCTCCGCAAGCTTTGTGCCCAGCCCTGCCGGATGCAGGTCCAGAATGCGGCCCGAAAGCTGTGCGCCTCGGGGCGAATCGTAGACCGAAAGGTTCAGCGCAGCATCCACACATCGCCCATGGCATAGGGCAGCTGTTCCGGCGGCATACCGAACCACACGGCATACACGCTGGCATTACCCTGCCGCAGGCGCAGGCGGCTGTGCCTGCCCTCCGATACCGGGTATACCCCATCCAGCACGGCGTTCTGCAAAAGGAACACCGGGGTCGGGTTCTCGGCCCCATAGGGAGCCAGCTGGTCGAGCTTCCGCACACTTTCCACGGTCACACGGTCCAGATGGATGGGCAGGTCGCACTCCAGCGGGGTGGTATGCAGCACCGGGCATTCCCGTGCTGCCCAGTCGTTCAGGCGGCGGCGCAGAGCGGGCAGATTTTCTTCCCGCACCGAAAGGCCCGCAGCCATGGCATGGCCGCCGTAGCGGATGAGCAGATCTGCGCAGGCACCAATGCAGGCATGCAAATTGAAGCCCTGCACGCTGCGTCCGCTGCCCTTGCATTCGCCGTGCTCGTCGATCGTCACCACGATCACAGGCCGGCCGGTGCGTTCCACCAGCCGGGATGCCACGATGCCAATGACACCGGGGTGCCAATCGCGGCCCCACAGCAGCATCACGCGGTCTTCCAGCCGCTCCGGTTCCTGTTCCAGCAGTTCCTGCGCGGCCTTGAAGATCTGCAGCTCTGTCTCCTGACGCTTTGTATTGATCTCGTTCAGTTTATGGGCCAGCTCTGCGGCGCGGTCCGGGTCCTCACACATCACCAGCTGCAAAGCCGTAACAGCGTTGTCCATGCGGCCAGCCGCATTGATGCGGGGCGCAATGGCGTAGCTGACATTTTCTGCGGTGACCGGTCTGCCCGCAAGGCCCACCTCTTCCAGCAACGCTTCCAGACCCGGACGGTCCGTGTTCTGCAGCTGGCGCAGGCCCGCCTTGACAAGGGTGCGGTTTTCGCCGGTAAGCGGCATCACGTCCGCCACAGTACCCACAGCGGCAAGGTCGCCGCAGTAGTCCAGCATTTCTTCCGGCGGGCAGCCATCCAGTGCGGCACACAGCTTGAACGCCACGCCCGCACCGCATAGGCTTGAAGGGACTGGTGTCGTCCTCACGACGGGGGTCTACCACGGCAATGCCTTGGGCAGAGTTTCCGGCGGCAGATGATGGTCGGTAATGATCAGGTCAATGCCCAGTTCAGCGGCATAATCGGCTTCTTCCACAGCAGAAATGCCGTTATCCACCGTCACGATCAGCTTGCAGCCTTATCGTGGATGGAACGGATGGCATTGCGCGAAAGGCCGTAGCCGTCGCCCTCGCGGCTGGGCAGCATACATTTTACGGTAGCCCCCATGCCCTTGAGATGCTGGTACAGCAGGGCCGTGGCCGTCACACCGTCCACGTCATAATCGCCGAACACCACAATGGTCTCGCCCTCGTCAATGGCCCGCCAGATGCGCTCGCAGGCCTTGTCCATATCGGTGAGCAGCGAAGGGTCGCTCAACTCTTCCTCACCGGCAAGCAGAGTCAGTGCTTCGGTAGGGTCGGTGATGCCGCGGGCCGTCAGCACGCCCGCCAACAGGGCATTTTCCTTCTGCTGGGCGGCAAGGGCGGCCGCATATTTTTGCTCGCTCCACGGCTCGTCGTTCTGTGCGTTATATTCCAGTTCTTCGGTGGCCTGCTCCGCAATCGCCTGCGTCAGCTCCCGCAGCGCGGCACGGTCCAGCGGCTTCAGATTCCATGCACGGTAGGTCATTCAAAATTTCCTCCCGTCAGGCCGTCGTTGGCCAGCATTCCCTGCAGGGCGGCGATCTCAGAAGAGACATCCATCGCTACATCCGAGAGCAGCGTATCATACAGGGTGTCGTAGGCCTGATTCAGCGTGTGAAGGATGCCCGCGATATCGCGGCGGATGGTCTCGGCGTTTTCGCCCTGCTGGCCCTGCACATCGTTGTAGGTGTGCAGCAGCTTGAGGGTGGTGGGGATATAGTATTCCGCAAAGCGGCGGGCCTTGGGCAGGCTTTCCGGGTGTGCTTCCAGCCAGTCACAGATGGCAGTGGTGGTGGTCTGCATATGGTCCAGCTCTTCGCGGCCCTGCGCATCCTGCATCAGCTGTTTTTCCTGCTGCAGCACGGCGGCAAAGCGGCGGGTCGTTTCCAGATTGAGCGGCACATCGTCTGTTTTTTCTGTCGCCGGTTCCGGCTGCGGCGGTGCCTTGGAGGCTGCGGCAGCTTCCTGCGCGGCACGGTAATCCTCAGCAGTCAGGTAAAGCTTTTCCGCTTTTTCGTCCACCCATGCACTCAGCCAGCCATTGCGGATGAATCTGCGCACCCGCTTGAGGGCACGGGTCTTTTTCTCGTCCACGGCTTCCAGCGGCAGGCCCTTTTTGCAGTCAAAGCCTTCTGCTGCCTCGGCCAGACGGAGCAGCGTCTTGCTGGCCTTCAGGCGGGACGCACCGGCAGTGATCATCCACACGAACACGGCGGTGACAGCCGCAAAGCACCAGCCGGTGATCCGCACCGCCCCCAGCGCAAAGCTGCCCATGGCTGCAGCATTTTCAGCCATAAAGCTGTCCTGCAGAAGAGCCTGCAGAACAGCCGCATTGGGCGTAAACAGGCCCGCCGCACCCAGACAGGAAACCGCCGTGATGCCAAAGATCACCGTAAACGTAATGCCGACTGCCAGCAATGCGCAGCCTGCGCTGTAGCGCTTTTTGGCACTGGCGCGGATCTCGTCTGCCGGGGTCGTCTCTGCCTTGCCGAACATCTGCCGGAACCAGCCGGAAACACCTGCGGCCTGCGCGTTGATACAGTCCTCATTCAAGCCCTGTTTCGTCTTCTGCGCATTCTGACGGCTGCGGTAGTATTCCTCCCGGCTGCTGCGGAACGCCTTTGCCGCTTCGCCAAGGCCAAAGTTTGCAGCATTCACCGCCGCACGGCCCACACCATAGGCGCGGTCGCCAATGTCCTCCCCTTTGCCCTCAAAGCCATGGGCAAAGGCATCCGACACGGTATCGCCAAAGGCGCGCAGCTGGTTTTCCAACTCCTGCTGCACCTGACGGCCCTCATTTTCTCTCATTGTATCGTTTTCACGATCGTTCATCAAATTCTTCTCACCCTTCTGCCGGTGCATACCGGCTGATGATGGCGCGGGCCACCCGCAGGCCATCCACGGCGGCGCTCATGATGCCGCCCGCATATCCGGCACCCTCGCCGCAGGGATACAGACCTGCCAGCTGGGAGCATTCAAAATTTTCTTCCCGCTTCAGCCGCACCGGGCTGCTGGTGCGGGTCTCAAGACCCGTAAGGATCGCTTCCGGCGCGGTATAACCCGCAATTTTGCGCTCGTAGGCGCGCAGGCCCGCCGCAGCGTTTCGGCCAGCTCCTGCGGCAGCAGTGCGCCGAGGTCTGCCGCAGCAACGCCGCGGTCATAGGTAGCTGCACGCGTCCAATGTTCAGCTGACCGCGCCCTTCCAGAAAGCTCTGGATGTTCTCTGCCGGAGCGGCATACTCCCCTGCACTGCGCCCAGCGGCGTAGGCTTTGGCTTCCAGCTCCCGCTGGAACGCGATGGCCCGGCGCGGATCGTCTGCAAAGTCCTTGCCGCCCACGCTCACCACCACGGCCGCGTTGGCATTTTTGCCATTGCGGGCGTGGAAGCTCATGCCGTTGGTCACTACACGGCCTTCCTCGCTGGCCGATGCCACCACCTGCCGCCGGGGCACATGCAGAAGGTGTAAACGCACCGCTCCCCCACATGCTGGGAGAGCTGATACTCGCCCCGCGGCAGAGCCGGATGCCCGGCAGCCTCGTGATATAAGCTCTTTTCGATCTCACTCTGCAGATGCTCGGCGCGGAAGCCACACTGAACGGCTTGCATTCCAGCTGCAGGCCGCCGTCCATCAGCATCCCGAAGGTATCGCGGGCCGAGTGGCCCACCGCGAACACCAAAGCTTCGCAGGCAAAGGTGCCATTTGTGGTAAAAATGCCGGTGAGCTGACCATTTTTCTGTTCAAAGCCGGTCAGGGCCGTGTTGAAATGCACCTCACCGCCCAGAGCTTCGATCTCCTTGCGGATAGAGGTGATCACACCGCGCAGCAGGTCGGTGCCCACATGGGGCTTCTGCTTCCAGGCGATCTCCTCCGGCGCACCGTGCTGCAGGAACACCTCGGTAACAAAGCCGCACAGCTCATCGCCGATGCGGGTGGTCAGCTTGCCGTCCGAAAAGGTACCGGCACCGCCCTCGCCAAATTGAATGTTCGCATTTACATCCAGTTCGCCGGTAGCAGAAAAATGTTCCACCGCCTTTACGCGCTCGTCCAGCGCCGGGCCGCGCTCCAGCACAATGGCTGATAGCCTGCCGGGCCAGCAGCAGCGCTGCAAACAGGCCCGCCGGGCCAAGGCCGCACACCACAGGCCGATGTGCTAGTGGCTGGATGCCATTCTGCACCGAAAAATCCACCTTCTGCTGCAGAGAAGCATCACCACAGCGGGCTGCAAAAGTCGCTTCCTCGGCAGGTTCTTTCAGGGTGACAGCCACGGTATACACCAGCTTGGGCTGGCCGTGGCGGGCATCCACCGAGAGCTTTGCCACGCCCAGATGCTGCACCTTTCCGCGCGGGATGCGGGCGGCGTGCAGGGCTTTTTCAAATGCCTGCGGCTCTCCGGCAGAGAGCGGCAGACGGATGTTGCGAACCAGAATCATGTTATCGTGTGTTCCTTTTTGTTTCAGTTGCTTTCGATGCGGCACTGCAGCACATAGCTGCCCAGTGCAAGATCTTGCCGTTGGAGGGCACATACAGGCGGCAGGCGATGTTCTGCTCGCCGGTCGCCACCGAGAAATCCTCGGCATCGATCTCAATGACCACCTGCTCCGGGGTCAGCGTTTCGATCGCGCCCTTGGGGCCGCAGAGCGTTACATTCATCAGGCGTTCGGTCTGCACCGTCAGCTGGTAGGTAGAGGGCAGGTTGACCACCTGCACGCAGGTATTGGGCAGGTTCATGGTCTTGGTTCCCAGATTGGAGCAGTCAAAGCTGACCGTTATGGTGGAAATGTTATCCAGCAGATAGATGTCTGCGGGCAGGTCGATGGGCAGCTCATAGCTCTTGTTCAGTGTAAAGGTGGAAAGGTCGATATTGCCGATGGGCAGCGTGGACAGCATATCGATCTTATCTGCCGGACCTGCCACCTTGAGCTGCTTGCGGCTGAGTGCATATACCAGCATCGAATCATCAAAATCACGCGGTGCATTGATGAAATTCACGTCCACCGGCAGCGTTGCCATCTTGTACACCTGCAAGGTCACATCCACGCTGTTCTCTTCCAGCTCCGTGTACTCAAACTTGACTTCCTTGCCGCCGGAGGTATAGAAGCGCAGCGGCGTGTTCAGCGTGATGGACTCGGTCAGTTCGCCGCTGTAGGTCACCTCTGCAGTGCAGGTAGCAACTTTATTCAGCTCACTGCTGGGGCCGGAAAGGGTGATATTCTCCTTGGAAACATCCGTACTATAAAGGATATAGCCGTCCGCGATGGTCAGGTAGTTGGTGGTAATGGTAACGGGCAGGGTCTTTTCCTCCACCACGTCAAACACCACATCCACCGTGTTGTCATTGCCTTCCATGGTCACGGTCACACCGTTCAGCAGGCCGTTGGCACCGCGTACCAGCAGGCGCAGGGTCTTTTCGCCGCTGTCGCGTACGCTGGAAAAATCCGGGTAGACCACAAAGTCGGAAGCCGTCAGCCCGCCGATGGTGTAGCCGTCGCCGGAGATTTTCAGGTTCACGGTCTTATCCTCGGCGCTGACGATGCTCAGGCCCCGGGAGGTGTAAGCAGCGGAATCGTAGGTATAATCCACCGGCACATTGTAGATGGTGTTGCTGGTGCCGGGCTGGACGATGATGGTGACCACCATCCATGCAACGATGGCACCCAGCACCGAAAGTGCCAGCCGGATGCGGCGGTCGTCCAGAATGTTTTTCTTATGGGCGACCGCAGGCTTTGCGCCATTTTTCTTGTTGGGTTCGTTGTTCATTGCGCATCGTCCTCCTTCTGGCTGACCCATTTCCACAGACGGTCCAGCTGACCGCGCCAGCCGCTGACCGTCGTCTTTTCGGTGGTGGTCTCCTTGGGGATCATCTCATCCACCAGACGGGTATACAGGGTCTGGCGGTCAAAGTGGCGGATCAGCACACCGTTCTTTGCCATGGAGATGATGCCGGTCTCCTCGCTGACCACGATGGCAATTGCATCGGAATTTTCGGCAATGCCAAGGCAGGCGCGGTGACGGGTGCCCATATCCTTGCCAAGATCCAGATTGTTGGAAAGCGGCAGCACACAGCCCGCGGCTTTGATGCGGCCATTCTCAATGATGGCAGCACCATCGTGCAGGGGCGTGCCTCGTAGAAAATGGTGCCCAGCACTTCCAGATTGACCGCACTGTTCACCGGCGTGCCGGTGCGCACGATCTCCGAAAGGTTCGTGTGGCGTTCCAGCACGATCAGTGCACCGGTCTTGGTCTCAGAAAAGCGCTCTGCCGCATCGCAGATGGCAATGATGGCACTGCGCCATGCACCTTTCAGGCTGGGATCGTTGTAGCGGCCTTTGACATTGAACAGCTTGGCGGCCCACTGGTCGGTCTGGCCCATGCGCTCCAGCGCACGGCGGATCTCCGGCTGGAACAGCACCACCAGCGTCAGCAGGCCCACCTGCAGCAGTGAGTTCAGCAGCCATGTGACGGTACGCATGTTCAGCGTTTCTGCCACCAGATAGACGGCCATCACCAGCAGCGCACCCTTGAACAGCTGGCCGGCGCGGGTGCGGTTGACAATGCCCAGCAGCTGGTAAATCAGGAAGGAAATGATGATGATATCCAGCAAATCGACCAGTTTGAAGGTCTGGAAATTTGCAATGATCGCGTTCAGAGTCATTGGTACACGCTCCCGTTTACAGTGTTTCGATCAGGGCAACAGCGTGGGCGGCAATGCCCAGCCCCTCACCGGTAAAGCCAGATGTTCCTCGGTGGTGGCCTTCACACTCACAGCGTCCACCGGCAGGCCGAAGGCATCGGCCAGATTCTGGCGCATGGCCGGAATGTACGGCGCAAGCTTGGGCCGCTGACACAACAGCGTAGCGTCGATATTTTCAATGCGGAAGCCGTGCTCCTTTAAAATTTCGGCCACACGGCGGGCCAGCTTCAGGCTGTCGGCACCGGAGTAAGCCGGGTCATTGTCCGGGAAATGCTGGCCGATATCCCCCAGCGCAGCGGCACCCAGCACAGCATCCATCACCGCATGGGCCAGCACATCTGCATCCGAGTGGCCCAGCAGGCCTTTTTCAAAAGGCACTTCCACGCCGCCCAGGATCAGCTTGCGGCCTTCCACCAGACGGTGCACGTCATAACCATGTCCAATGCGCATTTTGTGTTCCTCTTTCTGTTCCGGGCGGGGCAAGTCCTCGCGGGTCGTGATCTTATAATTGGCGTAATCGCCCTGCGTCAGCTGCACGGCGCGGCCGGTCAGCTCGAACAGGCTGCAGTCGTCGGTGACAAGGCGGGCTTTTTCGGCATCCAGCTCTTCCAGCGCAGCAAGGTACTCTGCGCGGTCAAAGCACTGAGGGGTCTGCACCGCATACAGGGTGCTGCGGTCGGGCGTTGTGTACACAAGGCAGGCATCCGGCACGATCTTTCCGTTGCCGCGCGCTGCAGCCTTGATGGTATCCTTTACCGGTACGGCAGGTGCAGCTGCGCCACACCGGGCCGCTGCTTCCAGCGCTGCTGTGATAACGGCCTGACTGACGAAGGGTCTTGCCGCGTCGTGCACTGCCACAAGCTCCCCTGCTGCCGCCAGCACGCCGTTTTTTGCGCTCTCGGCGCGGGTGGTGCCGCCCGTTACGATCTGCACAGGCTTTGTGCAGTCTGCTGCCTGCTGCTCCACAAAGGCGCGGTTCTTACCGGCCACCAGCACGATCTCCGTGACAAGCGGATCCTGTTCAAACGCGTGGATGCTGCGGTGCAGCACGGTCTCGCCGCCCAGATCAAAGCTAAGCTTGTCAAAGCCCATGCGCGTGGAAGACCCCGCCGCCACCAGTACTGCGGATACTCTCTTTTCCAATTTCTTCACCTGCCCGATTCCTATAGTAAACCATATTTTATTATAGCGTATAACTTCCCAAACTGCAACCAATATTCTACAGCAAAAATGCCCCTCTGCACACAGCAGAGGGGCACAAACTTGTTCTTGATGGAGTTTACTTCAGGATCGGCTCGATGGCAGCAGCCAGAGCATCCTTCTGTGCCTGTGCTTCAGCCAGATCCTTGCCCAGAGTGGTGAAGTAGGTCTTGATCTTCGGCTCAGTGCCGGAGGGACGCACCACAACGGTAGCACCGTTTTCCAGTGCGTAGATCAGCACGTTTGCTGCAGGCAGGCCGGTCTCCTCGGGCTTCTTGTAGTCGGTCACCTTGACCACCTTGTGGCCAGCCAGCTCGGCGGGCGGGTTATCACGCAGCTTCTGCATGATGGAAGCCATCTTCTCCATGCCGGTCAGGCCGGGGAACTCGAAGCTGTCCACCTTGTTCAGGTAGCGGCCATACTGTTTATAGATCTCTTCCAGACGCTGCTTGATGGAGGAACCGATGCTGCGGTAGTAAGCGGCCATTTCGCAGATCAGCATGGAACCGATGACGCATCCTTATCGCGTACATAGGGCCGGCCAGATAGCCGTAGCTCTCCTCGAAGCCAAAGATGAAGCGGTCCACCTCACCGGCAGCTTCCAGATTTGCGATCTGGTCGCCGATCCACTTGAAGCCGGTCAGCACGCTGCGCATCTCCACGCCGTAGTGTGCGGCAATGGCATCGGCCAGAGGAGTGGACACGATGGACTTGACAGCCACAGGATTCTTGGGCATGGTGCCCTTCTCGATGCGGCCTGCGCAGATGTAATCCAGCAGCAGAGCGCCCATCTCGTTGCCGGATACCAGCTCATAGCTGCCATCCGGGCACTTCATGGCAATGCCACGCGGTCGGCATCGGGTCGGTGGCCAGCATCAGATCGGCACCAGTCTTGGTTGCCAGCTCCAGACCCAGTTTCAGAGCCTCGAAAATTTCGGGGTTCGGGTAGGAGCAGGTGGTAAAGTAGCCGTTGGGGTACTCCTGCTCGGGCACGATGGTGATATCGGTGATGCCTATATCGTTCAGCACATGAGTGACAGGCACCAGACCGGAACCATTCAGCGGGCTGTACACCAGCTTCAGGCCGGCAGTCTTGCACAGGCCCGGGCGCACCTGACGGGCCTCAATGGCATCATACAGTGCCTTCTTGCAGTCGTCGCCCACAAAGCGGATCAGGCCCTGCTCCACGCCCTCGGCAAAGGAGATGTACTTTGCACCGGTCAGCACATCCGTCTTCTGGATCTCATCGTATACGATGGCAGCAGCATCATCGGTCATCTGGCAGCCATCCGGGCCGTAGGCCTTGTAGCCGTTGTACTTGGCCGGGTTGTGAGAAGCCGTGACCATGATACCAGCATTGCACTGGTAGTAACGGGTAGCAAAGCTCAGTGCAGGCACAGGCATCAGAGCATCGTAAATGCGCACCTTGATACCGTTTGCCGCCAGAACGCCTGCGGCGGTCTTGGCAAAGATATCGCTCTTCAGGCGGCTGTCGTAGCTGATCGCCACAGTCTGGCTGCCGCCCTGAGTCTTGACCCAGTTTGCCAGACCCTGCGTGGCCTGACGCACAACATAGATATTCATACGGTTGGTGCCAGCGCCCAGAACGCCGCGCAGACCAGCGGTGCCAAACTTCAAAGCCACAGCAAAGCGGTCCTTGATCTCGTCGTCATTTCCCTCGATCTTGGCCAGCTCCGGCTTCAGATCAGCGTCTTCCAGCTCTGCAGCCATCCAGCGCTTATATTCATCCAAATACATCTTGCACACCTTACCTTTTGTAAATTTTTCCGCAAAAAAGAACAGGTTTGGTTAAACCTACTTATAATATAACTCTCCGCGTTCATGTGTCAATTGCGTAATCTGCAACAAGATTTGCAGTTCAAAACCGGCATATGGCACAAAATTCCAAGTTTTTCCCGGTAAAGTCGGGAACCGTCCCGGCCTCGCCTGCATTTTCCAGCAGTTCATAACTCTGGCCTGCATCGTCCAGAACGTCCAGCCACTGCTCCAAACCGATGCTGTTTTCACACAGGTAGCGCAGCAGCTGCATTGCCCGGGCAAAACTGTCCTGCAGCAGCACCGCGCTGCGGCGCACCCGGCCATCCTGCTCCTGCCGCAGCTCCATTACAACGCCCTGCGCAGCGGCGGCACCGCAATATACAAGGGTGTGGGCATGCTGCAGCCCTTCCAGTTCTGAATATGTACGGATATAGCGGCAGTATTCTTTGCTCATCATGGAAAACTCTCTCCTCTCTATCGCATTGACATCTTTCCTGCCCTTTACTATAATGAATTCAGAAGTATTTTTGTGTCGAAGTATGACATAATCATCCAATATTTTCCACTTTTGCCAATTCTTTTCCGTCATATCATCCGCTGGGATAAGGGAGAACAACATGTATTCTGTTACCAGAAGCTTTGGTCTGAACGGCCTGAGCGGCTTTGCCGTGGCAGTGGAGGCCGACATTTCCGGCGGTCTGCCTGCATTTTCTATCGTAGGCCTGCCGGATTCCGCTGTGCGTGAAAGCGCCGACCGTGTGCGCGCCGCCATCAAAAATCTGGCTTCAAGTTCCCGGACCGGCGCATTACCATCAATCTTGCCCCGGCGGATGTGCGCAAGACCGGCCCGGTGTACGACCTGCCGCTTCTGCTGGCAGTGCTCACTGCCAGCGGCCAGCTGGAGGATGTGCCTGCCGACGCGGCATTTCTGGGCGAACTGGCACTGGACGGCACCTTGCGGCCGGTTTCCGGCGTGCTGCCCATGGCGCTGGCTGCAGCAGAAATGGCATCCACGCCCTGTATGTACCTGCCGAGAATGCCGCCGAAGCAGCCGAAGCCTGTGCCGACAGCATGGCCGTCTACCCCGCCCACACGGCACGTGAAGTTGTAGATGCCCTGCGCGGCATCTACCCGCTTGCCCCGGCGGCTGTTGTTCCCTTTGACCCTGCAGACGCATGGGCACAGGTGCCGGATTTTTCGGACGTGATGGGCCAGTCGCTGGCGCGGCGGGCTATGGTCATTGCTGCCGCAGGCGGACACAATGTATTGCTCATTGGCGCACCCGGCACCGGCAAATCCATGCTGGCAAAGCGTCTGCCCGGCATCCTGCCGCCGCTCACCCGTGAGGAAGCCGTGGAGACCACTAAAATTTATTCCATTGCAGGGCAGCTGCCGCAGGGCCGGGGCCTGATCTCTGCACGGCCTTTCCGCAGTCCGCAC
>ENA-OQAZ01001101-OQAZ01001101.1-human-gut-metagenome-genome-assembly--contig:-NODE-1101-length-13699-cov-2.242411_pt1 | contig 13699 bp, 15 predicted proteins | sample MGYA00242737_ERZ504531 | MGnify/ENA primary metagenome ERZ504531 (study PRJEB26092, sample SAMD00036244) | human gut metagenome | host: Homo sapiens | study: EMG produced TPA metagenomics assembly of...
ATTTAAAAAGGCGTCCCCCAAATTCATCGCATTTTGCAAGCTTGTTAAGGAACACTTTTTATTCTTTATTTTGTTTGATTTAAATCCAGCCCAAAAGTCTTAATTAAGCCTTATTCTGTGCATCAACAAGATTTGAACTGTGATACATTTCTCTAAGCTTAGGTTTTTCGATTTTTCCAGTAGCATTTCTTGGAACTTTAGTAAAGATAATCTTTTTAGGTCTCTTGTATCTTGGAAGTTCCTTGCAGAAATCATTGATTTCCTGTTCAGTACATTCTGTGTCAGGATTCAATTCAATAATAGCAGCTGCAATTTCGCCCAATCTTTCATCTGCAAGACCAATAACTGCAACATCCTTAATCTTAGGGAATTTGCTTAAGAAGTTTTCAATCTGTACAGGATAAAGATTTTCGCCACCACTAATAATTACATCTTTCTTTCTATCAACAAGGTAAATAAAACCGTCTTCATCCATTTCAGCCATGTCCCCTGTGTAAAGCCAGCCATCCTTGATTGTTTCAGCTGTAGCCTTTTCATCATTGTAGTAACAAGTCATGACGCCTGGTCCCTTAACAATAAGTTCCCCAACACTACCCTGCTCTACAGGATTTCCCTCAGGATCAACAATCTTTGCTTCCCAGCCGTAACCCGGAATACCAATTGCTCCTACTTTGTTAATATTTTCGACACCTAAGTGAACGCAACCTGGTCCGATAGATTCGCTAAGGCCATAGTTAGTATCATATTGGTGATGTGGGAAGTATTCCTTCCATCTCTTAATAAGGCTCTGTGGTACAGGCTGTGCACCAATGTGCATAAGTCTCCACTGATCTAACTTGTAATCTTCAAGTTTAACCTCTCCTCTGTCTAATGCAAGCAAAATATCCTGTGCCCAAGGAACAAGAAGCCAAACAATTGTACAGCCTTCATTTGATACTGTTTCAAGAATTGTTTTAGGTGTAACCCCCTTTAATAATACTGCTTTTCCACCTGTCAAAAGACTGCCAAGCCAATGCATCTTGGCACCTGTATGATAAAGCGGTGGAATGCACAAAAATACATCATCCTTAGTCTGTCCATGATGATTCTGTTCAACTTTTTGCCGCATGCATAAGACTTTCGTGATTATGTAAAATAGCCTTTGGGAAACCTGTTGTTCCTGAAGAAAAATAAATTGCCGCATCATCTGAATCCTTAATTTCGATTTCAGGTGAAAGTGAAGAACAGTTAGATGCAAGCTTATCATAATCTTCTGCAAAAGTAGGACAATCACCACCTACGTAGAACAAAATTCTTTTTTCATCAATTTCATCAACAATTTCTTCGATTCGGCCAACAAACTCAGGTCCAAAAATAAGCACATCTGTCTCTGAAAGTTCAAGACAATATTTAATTTCCTGAGCATCAAATCTAAAGTTCATAGGAACTGCCAAAGCTCCTGTTTTAAGAATTCCAAAATAAATAGGAAGCCATTCTAAGCAGTTCATCAAAAGAATTGCAACTTTATCTCCTTTTCTAATACCTCTGCTAATAAGAAGATTAGCAACTCTGTTAGCTTTCTCGTTAAATACGTGCCATGTAATATCACGTCTGTAATGATGGCGGGCATCAGCTGGATTAATTCATAATCTCGCCATGTTACCCTTCTTTTTCCTGAATTTCGGGATTTATTTCTACCAAAGCTATATCCTTTGGAAATTCTCTTGCATTTCTTTCTAATAATTCTGTAATTGGCATTTTTCTTCCTTCTTTTTAATTTATCATATTTTCATATATTTAATTACATTTTACGTAATTTATATTTAAGCTAATTTAATGTGCCTTCTTTCACGACACCTTTTTTAAAAATTTCCCATACTTTTCCAATATTATCCGAAAAAGTCAAACAAATCATTGGCATTCTTCCCAAAGATCTTGTCTTTTTCTTCCTGTGTCAAATCTGTATTGTTAAAATCATTAACAGCTTTAGTCTGGTCATACCACGGAGAATCAGTTCCAAACAAAATCCTGTCCGCTCCATGTTTTCTAACCATTCTCACAAACTGTTCATTTTCAAGCTTAAACGGAAAAATAGGATTAAGCACAACTGCCGTATCCAAATAAAATGGCAGTCCTAAAAGCTTCTCTTCCACTTCATCCCACATTTTCCAGCCACCCATATGGGCAAGAATCAACTTCTCCGGCTGAATATGTTTCCAAAGATTAAGAATTCTTTCAGGTGTGCAGTGAACCGTCTCCGGAAGTCCCACATCTTCTCCTGCGATGAACATTATCCCAAATCTTTCTCGGCTGCATAATCCATTAACCTGATATATTTTTCATCGTCAAAAAATGTATTTTGATAGTCAGGATGAATCTTTATAGCTTTCAAATCCATTGCAACTATTTCATCTATAATCTGCTTATAATTCTCACAATCCGGATGAATAGCCCCAAAATTAAATAATCTTGTTTCTTCTCTTTTCTCGTTAAGTTCCACAGATAATCTGTTAATTTTCTCCGGCTGCCTAATATTAGTTGCCACAGGGCAAACAACAGACAAATCTATATCTGCTTTTTTAGTACTGTCCTCTAAACCTTTAACTGTTGGTATTCTTGCACATTTTACATGAATACCCTGACCTCTTACAATATCTTCTTCCATACTTGCTATAGTCTTGTAAGCTATGGCATCAGGAAATGTATGTGTGTGAATATCTATAATCATAACATTCTCCTATATGAATCTTATTCTTTATTACTTTTTCACTTTAAAGTCATAAACTATTATAAATAACTATTACCTTAAAGTCAACCAAACCTTTTTATTACTAAATTGGAATCTACACCTGATGAACATCACATTCTCACGAAATGCTTATGGATATAGGAATTTTGATAATTTTAGAAACAGAATAATGTTATCTTGTGATACTATTTAAAAATCGTGTGTGATTACAAATCACACAGATATATATAAGGGATTACCCCCATGCTTGACAAAAAGCCTTATTTTTTTACTAACATATATACCAAAATCAGGCTGTTTGCATATATAGTCCACGCAAACAGCCTTTGAATTGCTTAATTATTATGAATTTTAACTTTAATTTCTGTTAATGTCAAATACTTCCCATGCTCCGGCAACAGTTTCACTTGTAGCAAAAAGTTTACCACCGTCGTTTAAGTTTGCCTGAACATATTTTCCATTTGCCAATGAGTAAAGTGCATACTCTCCATCTGAAATCTTTTCAATAATGAATTTCTCCCATGTACCTACACTTTCACTTCTTGGCAATAACTGATTGTTTTCATCAATTACAGCACATACATATTTTCCATTTGCAATTGATTTCAATGAAACTGTTCCATCATCGTTATTTACAATCTGGAATGTTTCCCATGCACCTCCACATGATGAACGGTTTGCCACTATTGTTTCACTTCCACCATTTTCTGCACAAACTACCTGTCCGTTTGCTATGGATGTAATATATGCATTTGAATTATTAAAATCTGCCTTTTCTACTTTTTCAATTACGATCGCTGAAGTTTTATCATTAAAATCTCCAAGGCCTGATGCATCTGTGAATAATGTTTTTTTACTTCCTGCAAATCTTTCATCGTTATACAATGTAACTTTGTAGCCATCTGCTACCTTAACTGAAGAAATCTGATCATTTTTAATTCCCTTAGAAATCATTGTGCCATAATCATATCTTCCTTCACTTAATGCTACAGACCAACCACTGTAATTTGAATTTTCATAAAATGTTGCTTTTGCAGAAGATGTCTCATCTCCCAACTTTTCAATATTAAATGCTTCCCAAGCTCCTGCTATGGAATCACTTCCTGCTATTAATTTGCCTCCATTATCCAAGTCGGCCTTTACATATTTTCCGTTTTCTGCACTCTTAAGACCGTATTCTGTATCGTTTATTTTGTAGATTTGGAATTTCTCCCATGTTCCTACGCTTTCGCTTCTTGGAACAAGTTGGTTTTCTTCATCTAATACTGCACATACATATTTGTTATTTGCATCTGCTTTTAAACTTACTGTTCCGTCATCATTATTTATCAGATAAATGTTTCCCATGAACCGCCGTAACTGTCTCTGTTTGCTACTATTGGATCACTTCCACCATTTTCTGCTGCAACATATTTTTCATTTGCAACAGATTTGATACTGTATTTTCCATTTGATAATTTAACAGTATTATATGTAACACTTGATGAACCATCCCACTTTTCAATTTTAATGGATGATGTTTTGTCATTTATCTCATTTCCTACATATGATGCATCGCCTGTAAATTCCTTTGATGTTCCTTTAAATCCTGCATTATCATACAATGTAACCTTGTAACCAGAACTTACTTTCAGTGATGATATTGCATCATTTTTAATACCTTTTGCAATGATATCACTATAATCATATGTACCTTCCGGTAATGAAACTGACCATCCACTATAGTTTGAATTTTCATAGAATGTTGCTACATTATCATTTGTTGTTGTATTACCGACTTTTTCAATGTTAAAAGCTTCCCAGGCTCCAGCTATTGAATCACTTCCAACTATTAATTTGCCTCCGTTATCCAAGTCAGCTTTTACATATTTTCCGTTTTCTGCACTTCTAATGCCGTATTCACTGTCATTTATTTTGTAAATCTTAAATTTTTCCCATGTACTAATGCTGTCACTTCTAGGTGTCAGCTGATTTTCTTCGTCTAATACTGCACATATGTATTTATTATTTGCATCTGCTTTTATACTTACTGTTCCATCATCATTATTAACAATATAGAATGTCTCCCATGAACCGCTATAGTTGTCTCTGTTTGCTACTATCGGATCACTTCCACCATTTTCTGCTGCAACATATTTTTCATTTACAACAGATTTGATGCTGTATTTTCCATTTGGCAATTTGACTGTGTTATATGATGTTGTAGTTGATGTCTGATTGTTAATCTTTTCAATTTTAATTGATGAAGTTTTGTCATTCATTTCATCTCCAACATATGACGCATCACTGGTAAATTCTTTTGATTTTCCTTTAAATCCTTCGTCATCATATATTGTAACTTTGTATCCGTCACTTACTCTAAGTGATGAAATCTGATCATTAACAATTCCTTTTGCTAAAATATCTTTGTAGTCATATGAACCTTCTTCCAATGAAACTGCCCATCCACCATAATTTGAATGTTCATATAATGTTGCCACACCTGATGTGCTGTTGTTATCACTATCATCTGTTGTGCTTCCACCTGTAGATGTTACTGTTCCCGAAAGATATGGCTTTACCAAATTGTAAATCTTGTCATTTTTCCATCCGTTTGCTGTACCTACAGCTGACCATTTATTTTTAATTGTGTCAGCTGAGTCGTTATAAATATCAACTTTTTCAGGGTTGTGATTATAAATACCCCATGAGCTGTTTCCTGTAACTTTGTATGACCATGTTGTCCAATGCCATCCCTGACCGTTAAAAGTTGACATTGCTGCCTTCCAACCTTCTTCCTGTTCGAAGCATGTAAACTCACCTACAAATGTTGGCACTCCATAATTGTGATTTGCAATGTCTGATACTTTACCTGAAAAGTATGACTTCTGTGCATCACTGCTATTTTGTGCATTCCATGGATAGTAATGGTATTCATACGCTACATTTTTCCAGCCATACTGTGAAGGTCTTGGCAAATTGTCTGCATCCCAACATGATTCCATTATAATAATATGATTGCTATCCTTTGAACGGATTGTATTGTAAATTTCATTATAAAAATCCCAATGTAAACTATATGTTGCAGCTGCCTTAATTCCCGGTTCATTTAAGATATCGTAAGCTGCAACTGCCGGATTGCCTTTGAAATGTTCTGCAATCTTTTTCCATAAATTTAAAGTTTTATCTTTATTGCTCTGATTGTAATATAGCTGTTTTCCATCATTAATCTCTCCTGAATGGTCCATACCATTTTGAGAACCAAATGCTCCGTGCATGTCTAAAATTACATACATACCTCTCTGGCTACAGTTTTGTACAAACCAATCTAATCTGTCAAAAGCATTAGATTTAAGGTTCCATTGTCATCACAAAGATTCATATATGTAAATGGTAATCTTATAACACTCATTCCCATTTCTGCACAATTATCAAAATCCTGTGTTGTCCAATAATTATTTTCATATGTTGAAACCAACTCATCTCTCTTTGATGCTCCAAATCTATTTGCCAATGTGGTCATCATTGTTTTCTGGTCAGATGCATTGGTTGGATTCATCCAGTCTTCCTGAACAAGCCATCCACCTGCATTTGTACCTCTTAGATTAAACAATATCTCCTGTTCCTTTTTGTTTTCTTATCTGTGTTCCGTTAACCTTCAAAAAATCATTGCTTCCAAGAGCCTCTCTGGCACTAACCTGAGTAATGCCTGTAATTTTTCCTGAAATAGCCACACTAAATGTCATTGCAAATACCAATAACATACTGACCAGTTTTTTAATTTTTTTCATAAACGCCTCCTTATTAGTACTATAAAAAAAAATTTCCATCTATTATATTATCAATATAATACCACATAATGTTAACGGTATCAATTCTCCAAATTTTTAGAAAAAATCGTTTTATTCTTTTTTTTACTAAAAAAAAATAAAAGATTTTTATGATAATGGTATGTTGTTTATACATTTTCTAAAAAATGTATAAATAAAAAATATCCCTATACCTGACAAAGAACATTATAAACTTGGGTTACCCACATGCTTGACAAAGAGCCGTAAAAATCCCGAAAAGCTTCAGAACTATTAACATTCTTTCCACTTTCCGGGATTTTTATTATCCTATATTTTAATTTTATTATCTTATGCTAATTCATAACCCTTTTCAAAGGCTGCCACGTTAATATCAATAGTCTTTGGTGGAACTGTTTTCTTGATTACTTCAATCCACTGTTCCTTTGGGAAATCCATATTCTTTGCAGCAATTCCAAGAATAATAACGTTAAATACTCTTGAATTGCCCATCTTTATGGCTTCATCCATTGCATCAACTGATACAACACGGTATTTCTTTGAAAGTTTTTCAATAATTCCGTCAGGATATTTTGCCACACCTGTAACTACAGGCATTGGGTCGATTCTCTGGTCATTTACAATAATTACTCCATCTTTCTTAAGAAAATGAGCATATCTTAACGCTTCTAATCTTTCAAAAGCGATAAGTACATCTGCCTGACCTTCTTCTACTATAGGTTCTGCTACTTTTTCGCCATAACGTACATAAGTAACAACGCTACCGCCACGCTGTGCCATTCCATGAACTTCTGAGAGCTTAACATCATATCCGGCTTCAACTGTAATTCCACCTAAAATACGGCTTGTAAGAAGTGTTCCCTGTCCACCGACACCTACTATCATAATATTCTTTGTTTCTGCCATGACTATTCTCCCTTCTTCTTTAATTCTATTGCATCGAAATGACAATTCTGCATACAAAGTCCACAACCATTACATAATGTCTGGTCAATTGAAATAGTTCCATCTTCATTCTTTGTAATTGCAGGACATCCTGAAGCAAGACAAAGTCCGCATTTTTTACATTTTTCAGGAATTGCAACGCATTTACTTGGGACATATGACTTAAGCAATGCACAAGGAGACTGAGCTATAATAACTGATACTTCATCTCTTGCTACTTCTTCTTTAATAACATTTTCTAACTTCTTTGTATCAAAAGCATCAACAATCTGTACATTCTTAACACCTAAAGCTCTACATAAATCATCAAGAAGAACTATATTGGCTTTTTCACCTGACAATGTTTTTCCTGTTGCAGGATGATCCTGATGTCCTGTCATACCTGTTGTTGAATTATCAAGAATAATAACTGTTCCTGTAGCCTTGTTATAAACCATGTTCATAAGTGAATTAACACCTGTGTGAAGGAATGTTGAATCACCTATAACAGCTACCCAATTCTTAATGTAATCTTTTCCTTTAGCCTTTTCCATACCGTGAAGTGTAGAAATACTTGAACCCATACAAACTGTCGTATCTACAACACCTAGTGGATTAACTGCACCAAGTGTATAACATCCAATGTCACCTGCTGCATGAATTTTTAACTTCTTAAGTACAGAATATGTAGCTCTGTGAGGACATCCTGGACAAAGAATAGGTGGTCTTGCAGGAGCCTGTAAAGGCTGTTCAATTTCAACCTTTTCACCTAAAACTACCTGTTTAAGCATATTAGCACTATATTCGCCCTGTACAGTAAAGATGTTCTTTCCATCGCATTCAATACCCATAGCTCTAACCTGTTCTTCAATTACAGGTTCAAGCTCTTCAACTATAATAAGTCTGTCTACCTTTGAAGCAAATTCCTTTATAAGTCCCTTTGCCAAAGGATGAACCAAACCAAGTTTTAAAACTGATGCATTAGGAAGTGCTTCCTTAACATACTGATAAGGTATACCACTTGTAATAACACCAATCTTTGTATCATTATATTCAACTTTATTAATATCAAGGTCACATGCATCTTCTGCCATCTGTTTAAGACGCTGTTCAACAATAACATGACGTTTAATTGCATTTCCCGGCATCATAACGTTTTTTGCAATATTTCTTTCATATGGCTTGTCATCTACCTCAACTCTATCTTCAAGATTAACAATCCCCTGTGAATGTGCAAGACGTGTAGTTGTTCTAAGAATAACCGGTGTATCATATTTTTCAGATAATTCATAAGCCCTCTTTGTAAAATATCTTGCTTCTTCACTATCAGAAGGTTCAACTACCGGAACCATTGCAGCTCTTGCAATCATTCTGGTATCCTGTTCATTCTGTGAACTGTAAATTCCAGGGTCATCTGCAACAACCAAAACCATACCACCGTTTACACCAATGTATCCTGCTGTAAAAAGTGGATCAGATGCTACGTTAAGACCTACCATTTTCATCATTGTCATAGAACGAACACCTGCCATGGATGCACCAATGGCAACTTCTGTGGCAACCTTTTCATTAGGTGCCCATTCAGCATAAATTTCTTTATATTTTACTACGTTTTCACTTACTTCAGTACTTGGAGTACCAGGGTATGCTGATGTAACCTTTACTCCCGCTTCATAAGCTCCTCTTGCAATGGCTTCATTACCAAGCATAATCTTCTTATTACTCAAAACTTCTTCCTGCCTCTCTTATATATTTCACAGTAAAAAACAGTAGTATCACCATTATATTTAACTTTTTGTGATACGGGCAATGTTTAATTTACTGAATTAAAGTCCTAAAATTAATTATAGTTTATTGAAGCTTTTTAGTCAACAAAAGAGAGCCACCATACAATACTAATTGTACGATGACTCTCAACGTTTTTTCTAAAAATACATATAAAAAAGTGCTAGTAAAAATTATTTCTTAATTTTGCCCTTGAATCCTGCCTTCTTTAAGTTCTTCTTTAATTTCTTAAATTCTTTAGCGCTCATCTTCTTGTTAACCTTAACTGTAATCTTCTTTGAGTTAACGTTCTTAAATGCACCCTTCTTTACTGTAAAGCTCTTTGTTCCTTTAACAATAATTGTCTTTAATTTCTTAGTACCTGTAAAACCTTTTTTGTTTACTTTCTTAATTGTTGCTGGAATTACAATCTTTTTAGCCTTTTTAGCCTTCTTAGCAAATGCTTTAGCCTTGATTACTGTTACTGTATAAGTTACACCCTTAACTGTTACCTTACTAGGTACTGTAGCTGTACTCTTCTTAGCTACAACAGCACCAACTTCAGCTGTTCCGTTAGCCTTTGTATCAACTGTATTTCCGTTTGATACAGCAACATTCTTAGCGTTAACTGGTACTAATGATGATGTTGGGCTCTTAACTGCTGCGCTTACACCTGTTACAGATCCTACTGCTACTGCTGCTGCTAATGCTAAAACAGCAACGTTCTTCATTAATTTTTTCATTAATAAGTTCCTCCTATTATTTTTTTGAGTTTTAATTATTTCTGCTTATCCCCACAAGTATTAAAAATAAAAATGTCCTCATAGCAAACTTATAACTTATAAAACTCACTATGCCGTTTATTTTACTACTTTTAGGAATAAATTTAAATACTTTTTTTGTTATATTTTGCTTTTTTGACTATATTTGACAAAATATGTCAATGATAATTATATACTATTACTTGCCATTGTAGTATTTCTTCTTATTTTTCTTGCCTTTTGCGTCTGTTGCGCGGTTTAGAACCACACCTAATATCTTACATTCTGATCTTTCAAGCTGCTTAATTGAACTTTTCACTTCAGATTTTGATATTTCTCCACTTCTAATTACAAGAATTGCTCCATCACACATACTACCAATCTTTTCAGCATCTGATACAAGACCAAGAGGTGGTGCATCAACAAATACATATCGGTAATCTTCCGCAAGTTGATTGAGCATATTGCCAAACTTGTCACTTTCAAGCAACATTGATGGATTAATTATATTTTCCACGTTTGGTATAATATCTCCATTTTCAAGTGGTGTATTATACACAACATTTTCAAGTGGAAATTCTTCTGCCAAATAATGTGCAAGCCCTTTCATTTCTGAGCCATCTTCTTTTTCTATGCCATATTTGTTTACTATGACAGAGTTTCTCATATCTCCATCTACAAATACCGATTTGATTCCGGCACTTGCCATCTGTCTCCACATCTGTAAAGTAACAAAACTCTTTCCTTCATTAGGCATTGTACTTACAACCATGATTTTTTTAATTTCATTTCCAAGGAAACTAACATTTATACGAAGTCGGTTTATAGATTCCTCAACAGCATAAGGAAGTTCTTTGGTTAAATCCATTTTAATTTTATTCATTTCTATTTCTCCTCAAGCTTATTTTTTTGGTGTGTAATATTTCTTTCCCTTATAATAATTGTATTTAGAATATGCTCCGTATTTAACGTTTCCATCAGGAATAACTGTTAAAGATAATGCCTAAATACTTTTCAACATCTTCTTCTGTCTTAATTGTATCATCAGTGATAAATAAGAATGTGAAGATAGCTAATACCACAACCATTCCTCCAAATGCACCCATCATTACATTTTTCTTCAGACTAGGTGAACTTTTACCTTTAGGAGTTATAGCTCTTTCAGCAATATTAGGTGACGATGTTCCCATTAATTTAGGAATTTCAGTAACTGCCTTTTCAGCTAAAGCATTTGCTATTGTTTTTGCTTCCTCCGGCTTTATGCTTGTTGCTGAAATTTTTAGGATACGTGTATCTTCAACTGTTGAAATGTCAATCATTCCGTTAAGTTGCTCATATGTATATCCTAAATCGTTTTCCTCATTTATGGCCTCAATGATAGGTCTAACATGCAACAACTCTGCATAATCTTCTGATAATGATGTACCTATACTTAAATCAGCAAGATCGACCACTGAGTTTTTTGATGCTGAAACCATATAAACTTTCGCTGTTGCAGTATATTTAGGTGTAATGCCAACTTTAGTCCATACACCTGCAATTATTGCTCCAATCAAAAAACCTGCAATAATAAATAAAATCTTCTTGCGATAATAGTTAAACAAATCCAAAAGGTTGATTTCTACTTCATCTTCTTTTTCGTTAATTTTTATCTTTTCTACCTGTTGTTTCATCTTTCAATTCCTTTACTCTTTGTTCTTCTGTTCCACTATGCCAAACAGTTCTGACATTGTGCTAACCATTGCTTTCTTGTTAACATAAAATTCCATATGATCCATTTCATCTCCAAGAGCCTGACCAATCTTAGACTTTCCTGCCAATTCAAAAATCCCCTTGTCTGTTCCACTAGCAAAAATATTACTAATATTAGAAATCTTTCCTATAGCAATATCTGTTGTGGAAACATCCTGCAAACTTTCAAAAACTTCATTGGCATAATTTGGATTAGCCTTAACCTTCTCCTGAAGTTTTTTAAAAAACCCTGTCATGTACTGTTGTTGTCTTTTCATTCGTGATGTATTCTCTTCATCCCCAACTCCATAACGGTCATGAACGTATGCATAAGCCTGCTCATCATCAAGGTTTATTGTAGCTCCCTTCTTCATTTTTGGATATTTCTTTGAGAATCATCCTCCAATGTTACGGTAACTCCATCTACCATGCTGTTAAGTTTAGGTATTTCACTCATGTTAAGTTCATAATAACCATCAATCTGAATACCTCCTAACAATTTCTTTACAGATTTAACTGTATTTTCGCAGCTTTGCTCTCTGTTGCCTCCATACCAATGAGCTGTACACAACTGAATATTAGCTGTTGCCTCACCCTCACCATTATGATCAATCAATGCAACCTCTGTCATGGTGTCTCTGTTAAACTGAAGAAAACTATATGCATTCTCTGTCTTGTCTACAATTACAAGCATAAGGAAATCAGCCATACTTCCCTGGTAATCTGCTCCGTTCTTGTTATTTCCCGTAGCATCTGTTCCTATTAACAGATAATTCTCAAAATCATGGTAATATTTCGTATTTATTTCCATTAAGTTTAATCTTTCCTCTTGGAACCTGAATCTTCCAATCATTTATTGAACTCTCATCAGATACATTAGCCTTCTCTGTCTTATTATCAACATACTGTAATCCATAGCCTAAAACTGCTATAAACAGTATAAAAGCTACTACTTCCACGGCAATTTTTATGTATTTTTTTCTTTTCTTCTTCACTTTACTTATCCCCTAATCATTATTTTTCAAGTATCTCCACGGACACTTTTTCTATTTCATCTACAGCATTCTGTCCGATTTTCTCTCTGATAAAGGAATAACCCATATCAAGGTTAGGCTTTCTTCTATCAGTATTATGGCAGTCACTTCCAAGTACAACCGGTCTGTTTTCTTCAACCAGCTTCTTTATAAGTTTTCTTTTCTTTCTACCATCAAAAATTCTGCATTAACCTGAAATATACCGGCAAATCAAGAACTTCTTTCCAAATCTTCTTTCTTTTCTGGTAAGCATAAAATCTTTCTATATGTGCGAGCATAACTGAAACATTCTGTTTCTCCATTAGCTCTTCAACATCCCGTAAAACCTCTTCATCCCACTGTCTAAAGGGTAATTCCACCATAATAACCCTGGTTCCCTCTATACATAATTTTTCAATCTCTCTAGCTCTCCCGATTCCTCTGAAATAGCATACTTCAGCTCCCAATCTTATGTCAGGGCAGTCAGAATTATCCATACACCGTTTCAATGTGTCATAGGCTTTCTTCCTCTTTTCGAGAAAATGATCCACTGAAACATCTTGAGCATAAAAATGTGGCGTAGCCAACATCGTACTAACTCCTTGATTTTTTGCTGTATGAAGCATCTCTAACGATTCCTCTACGCAATCGCTTCCATCATCTATTCCGGGCAATACATGTGAATGAAAATCAATCATTCTGCCTCCTTTTATATCAAAAACCAAGTAATCCATACACTTTCGTAAAATCAACACCCCAAGTACTGACCATACTTTTATCTATGATATAAAAAAAAGGATAACTGTCAATCTTATAGCCCCTTTTGTTCGTTTTTTTATTCCATTTTTTTCCTTAAAAAACGGCACTCTGACAGGTTATGTCATTGGTGTTACTGACAGTTTTGTTATAAAAACGTATTTATTAATTTTCGCAAAAAGCTGTCGGATTCGCTCCAACAGCTTTTTATAATATTTTTCATACTATTCTGTT
>ENA-OQAZ01001104-OQAZ01001104.1-human-gut-metagenome-genome-assembly--contig:-NODE-1104-length-13679-cov-6.860980_pt1 | contig 13679 bp, 15 predicted proteins | sample MGYA00242737_ERZ504531 | MGnify/ENA primary metagenome ERZ504531 (study PRJEB26092, sample SAMD00036244) | human gut metagenome | host: Homo sapiens | study: EMG produced TPA metagenomics assembly of...
AACAAAACAAACAGAAAAAAAGTGATACAAAAAATGGAGTATTTTGTCAGAATATAAGTAATTGGGGTATGATTATCCGTAATATGTATATCGTGTTTTCCGAAAAATCAGGATATTTTTGTAAAATAAAAATTGTATTACCCATTCAAAACATAGCACATGGAACTAAATGATTTTTTGATGCACGTAGCCATGCGAAAACCGCTTGACACACCCGAAATTATGGAATTGCTTAACCGCATGAGTGACGAAGCCCGCCGCATTACATTCGAACTGAACGGATCGTATCACACCATGGAAGAAATCCGGGCACTGATGTCCCGGCTTTTTGGTCGGCCAGTAGACGACACTTTCCGGGTATTTCCTCCTTTTTATACTGATTTTGGGAAAAATATCCATATAGGAAAAGATGTGTTTATCAATGCCTGCTGCCATTTCCAGGACCAGGGTGGAGTGACATTGGGCGACGGTTGCCTGATTGGGCACAACGTGGTTTTCGCCACACTTAATCACGACATGAATCCGGAAAAGCGTGCGGCCATGACACCGGCTCCCATCGTACTGGGAAAACGCGTATGGGTAGCTCTAACAGCACCATTCTGCAGGGAGTTACCATTGGTGACAACGCCATCATTGCAGCCGGAGCCGTCGTAACGAAAGACGTGCCGGCCAATACCGTAGTGGGAGGTGTGCCGACCAAATTCATACGGAACATAGAATAATCCGCTTTCTTGATAGAGTGATGTAAAAAGGCAAAGAAGATTATTTGCAATCCTTTTTTCACCTTTTATGTTTCCCGATGCAGAAACGTATGTTTTCCTTGCGTAAACCGTATGTTTCTGCGCAGGAAAACGTACGGTTTGCATAGCAAAAACATAAAAAATCGCCTGCCTCTTTGCCAATGAGACAGGCGACTTTTATCATATATATTTTAATGTTCAGGCAACCAGCCAGATGTATCCCAGCGGAATCAGAATACCCGCTAAAAGTAACCACTTTCCGCGTCCTGCCAGTCCATTTTTTCCCTTGACCATGAACAATCCGGATACGGCAAAGAATACCAGCGAAATGGCGAAAAAAGTCGCCCATGAGATTCCATCCCTGAATGCGGTTGTAATGCAACCGGTTGAACCAGTACACCACCGGACGTTTTTCATGTACTTCATAATCTACACAACCGCTGGCTGCGTCATACACACCCACGCCGCCTTCCAGCATCAGGCGATGATGGCTTTCATCAATAGACAGCACCCGCTTTACAGGAGGCAAATCTTCCTGTCGGTTCCATGCCGCAAGGAGTTCTTCGGCCTGCATGCCTTTCTCCAGTTGAACGGCCGCTTCCGTGGTACGGAAAGCCGGATCCTTGCCATTCATGTGGTTCAGCAGGATGCCCGACACGGCATAAATCAGGCAGGCTCCTACCATCAGGTAGCCCAGGTCACGGTGCAGCACACGAAGCCAGTAGGAGAGGCTCTTATTCCGCCACTTCATATTCCGTGCCGTCTATGTAGTAAATGGAATAATAGTCCTTGTTATTGGCCTTCATCCATTCACGCATGCTCTGAATGTTGTTCATCTCCGCATCGCAGGTTTCGCCGTTGCCTTCTGCTTTTCCCTGCTTTTCCTTCAATTCTTCTTCCGCCTGGTCAATGTATTCCTTGGTCAGACGGTTCTCGCGAAGAATCCCTTTGATGATGACCTCTGAACCAATCAGCTCACGGTTGAATCCGCCGATATTGCCTTTTGCCTCCACACGTACGGAAGTCTTCTGGTCTTTTCCCATTACAAAGCAACGGCGTCCGGAATGCTTGCAGGTATGTGTGATGAATCCTTTCAGCACCACCTCCTTATCTACATTCTTTTCTGCATCCTTCAAAATGTCTTCCACATATTTTGCCTCACTGGCCGACAGAGCGGCAGTAGGCTGTTCCTGAGAGGTCTCTGATTTTTTGTTATTGTTCACACACGAGGTAGCCGTCAGCAGACAGGCCGCAGCTACGATAAAAAACAGTTTTTTCATTTTCAATTGAATTTATAGTTATTCATATTTATTCCAAGGAAGAAATAACAGTGCTACTATCCCGGATAAGCCGGCAGCGCACACGCATAGCGCCATCAGTATCCGTCTGTACAAAGATACCTTGTTTCTGCACAAAAAGAAAGTCAGGAGGGCTAAAAAGAAGCTCACCGCTAATCCCTTTGAAGAAAGATTACCCGCATAGAGATTCACAAAGGAACTCGTTTCGGAAGAAGGTGACAAACGGAACGGGAACAGCCATTCCGACAACTCATCCCACAAAACGCGCTTCCGGTCCTGATGATAGGAAGAGAGTGACTGAAGCGTCACGGCATCCAGTCCGTAGCAGTCCATTCCTTCCGCATCCGATACGCGTACGGTCCAGTAAAGCAGGTTTCCCAGAATGCTGATTTCGTCTTTCGTGATGTCTATCGGACGGATATCGAACGGCAGGAAGCGATAACCGCCTTCATCCGTGCTTTCCAGTAAGCCCATTTCACCTTTCTCGCCAAACAGATAGCCATAGAAACGCTTGTCGCTCGTCTCACTCATGACAAACCATTTGATGCCCAGCTGCGAACCGATACCCGTATCTTTCACGAAAGGCCGTCCGTTCACCATCTTCAGGTGGAAGAGAGCCCCTTTGCTGTCCAGACAGAAATAGCCCTCCTCATAGGGCTTTCTCACTGTAGGGTTTCCCCAATAAGCTTTTACCGGAAAGCTAAACCCTTTCTTGATAAGCTCTTTGGTGAAGATTTCACTCTTCTGCCGATTTACCGAATTGGACTGCGCATCGACAAAAGTCAGTTCACGGTCCATCCGGAAGTAGTCGCCGGGAAGCGTAAGATTTCCCCGTTTGGGCATGGCTTCCAGCAACACCCCCATAGCGGGTTGCGGAGAGAATACATCGACCGGACGAAAACGGAACATCACTTGTTTGCTCCGCAGGATTTTCACGTCGATGGCCTGTCCCTCCAGCGAATCGGGCAACTGGCCTTCCATGGCCAGCTGGCGATAATTCAGCAGCGGAAGCAGTGAATCGTATTGCGCACGAGGATACTCGTTGCCATGAATATCATAAAATGAATTCTTATGCTCGCGAAAGTCAATCACGCAAAGTTCCTTCAACCGGGCACTATAATACATCAGCGGATAACTGTGCGAATCGTCGGTCATTTTCTGTACCAGTGCCGGCACCGTCCAGGAAGCCAACAGGGTGACAGACACCAGAATGATTGAAAAAATGAGAGATTTATATTTCATTGTTCATTGTTTTTATTGTACACCATACTTGAACCGAATGCAGGATGAGAAAGGAAAGATAAAAGAAGCTGCCAGTATCCAGCCGATTCCTGCCCCGAACTGTGAATAGGCTCCGGGATAGGAGGAAACAAACAGCATGGACAGCAGTCCCACCGATACCACAATGCATAGCATCCGCTGTTTCCACTGGGGCTCGATACAAACCCACGCAGTGAAGCCATAGCCTGCCACTGCTGCCACTATCCAGGGAAGCAACTGCTGGAGCATCATTCCTACAACCTCGGAAGGCAGAAACAAACGAACCACAGCCGCCAGGACCAGCGAAAGCAGCAGACAAAGCAGCAAGACGACACTGAAACCATACCACAGCATGGAGGCCATAATTTGTGTTTCTCCTGCCGGAAGATGGAGTGTCAGCTTCAGCCGTTTCTGCGTCATTTCGGGCACATACTGCACGACTCCCAATGCAATTCCGGCCAGTGGCAGCAGGTACATCATCCACGGGGCAACCGATGTGCCCTGAAAAAGACAGCCATACCACACATTAACTGCTTCATTCAAACGGATTTCATGGGTAAGGTCGATGTAGGTATAACCCACGGCTACTGCCATCAGCAACAGCATCACCCCAATCAGGCGGCGGGTTTTCATCCATTCTTTATAAGACAAGGCTCTGAATAAATTCATGACATTAATATTTACCTGTTAAACCAATAAATGCATCTTCCAGCGAAAGATTCTCCTCTGTAATTTCCGTGACACCCATCGCCTTCAACCGTTGTTCGACTTCGGCCTTTGGCAGAAACGAATATACTTCCCATTTATCGCCCAATGCAGAGGGATACCAGAAGTCTTCATCGCCCTCCAGCTTAAATGTATCTCCCGGACGGGTGAAACGGTATCGCTTGAAATGGTGCATGATTTCCTTTACCGGCTTATGCAACAGCAAGCGGCCATAGTCCATGATCATACAATCATCTATCAGCAATTCCATGTCCTGAATGATGTGCGAAGTGAGAAAGACTGTCTTGTTCTCTGCCGACGCATATTCCCGAAGGTATTCCACAAACAGACGGCGATAGCCGGGTCTAGTCCCATGGAAAAATCATCCAGAATCAGCAGTTCCGGGTCCTGGGCAAAAAGCAGTCCCAACGCTACCTGCGAACGCTGTCCGCACGACATGGTAGAGAGTTTCTGTGAAGGAAGTACCTGCAACTTTTTCAGCAATTCATAATAGGCCTCTTTCTTCCATTTCGGGAAGAAGACCGAATAAAATTTCTCTATCTGCGAAACCGTAAAATAGGCATGTTGCACATGGCCTTCCAGCAACAGTCCCACCTTCGATTTGGTAAGCGGAGAGAGGTGTTCCATCTCCTCACCAAACAGCCTGCACACGCCCGAACGAGGCTTCAGGTAACCGTTGAGGATATTGATGATGGTGGTTTTCCCTGTGCCGTTCTTTCCCAACAGGCCCAATACCTTTCCCTGCTCCACGTCGAAACTGAGATTTTCGTAAATCAAGCGGTTTCCGTAATAATGCGTAATATTTTCACACTCTATTATTTTACTCATTGTAGCACGATTAAATGATTAGTTCTTAAAATTTTACCCCTACCTTGATGACGGGTTGCACGAAATCCTTTCCCGCCATTGTAGTCGTAAAAGCCCTGGCATACATCACCTCGCACCGGACATAACCAGACAGAGCAGAAGTAATTTCTCTTTCATACCCCACGGCCGCATATGGCACCAGCCGAACAGCTGTCTGATAATCGTATTCTTCCACCAGCAAGTCTGCTCTTTCTGCCGGACGTTGCTGATCCTCCGATACACTGGCATATTGTCCGTCTTCCTTCATACAGCCCCATCCACCCTGCAAGTCCAGTCCGGCGGAAGCAGTCCATACCTGCCGGCCTTTATACCAGTTTCTGGCTCCCTGAAGCCATAGCCCCGTAACGTGCAGACTCTGCTTCCGGAAGAACGGATATTGCGATGCCGTCACAGAGCGGGAACGATAGTCCATCCGCACTTCGGCCGACCAGTCTGAACGGCTCTCTTTACCTCCTGAAAGAAGTTGATACGCCAGCCAGGCACGCAGCTGCTTCCTGCCCATCACTTCATTGCTACCATAATAGACTATCTGCGATACGCCCAGTCCGTCCGTACTCTCCTTATAAGAATTTTCCCTGTTTTCCTGTGATTTCAATGCGATACCCAGTTCCATCGCCTGAAAAAGTCGGGATTGCTGCCAGGTAAGCTTTGAACGGTAACCCACCTCACTCCCTGTATGAGTAGAGTAGGTGATGGAAGTAGAAGAGCCGCTTCCAAAACGTCCGGAAGTCTTTCGGATGAATACCTCCTGAAACCAGTGCAGGTCTCCGCGACGAAACTTTCCCTGAAAGGCCGCTTCATGCGTTTGGGTAAACAAGGGAGTCGTGTTCGAAGTATATCCACTTTCACCAAACACTTCACTGCGCCCGTAAAAGCCTCCAAAACTGATGAGAGAAGTGTATTGACGGTCGGTCGTTCCATAGATACCGAAGCCTACCGTTTCCACGTTGCGCAAATACCCGTAAGAAAGTCCGACTTGCCATCCGGAAAAAAGTTCATACGAGAAACCCGTCGACAAATGCAGGTTCATCAGGGAATTCTGATGCCGCAAATCCTTGAACTTGGCGTAGTTTTCCGTACGGTATTCCAGTTGCCCTCCCCATGAAAGGTGAGGAGTGAGGAGATAGCCTGCTTCTCCTTTGAGCATGTACCATTCATGCCGTTTCGTACCGGCTCCCGAGTCGTCCATCTCCACAATGTCAAAAGGCGTTTCTTCCGGATGCAGAAAAGCCGAACCCGACATGTGCTTGCCTTTTTCCGTGCCGTATGCCATGGCACCTCCTAATACCAGCCGCGAGTTCAGCCGCCAGTAGGATTCGGTTGAGACCAATCCGCCCAGCCGGCTATCCGACTGATAATAATTCACCAGTTTCCCGCTTCCGTAACTGCCTTCCGCCTGAAGATAAGAGATGTGTCCGCACTCCATCCCCGACAGAAAAGAAGGATTGCTTCCGGCAGAAGCCGCATACCTCCACAAGGTTTCCTGAAAGTCCGTACGAAGAGGAGAGGAGGCCCCTGAAGGAACACTTCCCCAGGAGCTGCCTCCCGCCACAAGTACAAGAAAAAAGCAAGCGATACAATAATGCTTCATGTTTAGTTTCTCAAAGAAGATTTGCTCCGCTGATGGAAGTCAGCTGTCGAATTGTTTGTATCCTGAAAAATAATTCTGGCTCCGTTTTTCAAGGATGCCTCGGCATCTATCCCGCTGGCATCGGTTGAATTTCCTACACCGAGCGAATAGTTATAGACCAGCTTTCCTTCATTCTCCGCAAGTGCTTCCGTAGCCTCTTTATCCACGTTGCGATACAAGGTATATCCCATGCCGCGGGTAAGTTCCACATAGCCTGCATCTACCGAGGGAAGAAGGCGCTTCTGGTTGCCGTCGGCTCCCTGCACGAATACTTCGATACCGTCTACTACCCATTCTGCCGGCACTTTCTTACGCGGCTGACTGGCACTTCCTCCATAAAGGTTGGTGGTGGATGCATCGTCTACAAAAGCCTGTAGGGTAGTACTTTCCGGACGGAACACAAAGAATGCCGGTCCGAACTGGCTGACAGGCCATGCATTACCCAAACCATATTTGTAAGCCTTCAAGTAATGGTCAGTAGAAATAAGTTCGGAAGGCGACGGATAGTATTTGGCATTGTTGAAGTCCTCAATGTCATACAGGCAGTAATAAGTACGGTTGGCCAGATTTACGGACTGAGAATAGGTCTGTGTGTGGTCAATGGCCCCATTCAGTGCAATCACCAGTTCTTTTCCGGCTTCCAGCTGTACCTGTTTGTCGAAATACCAGACAGCCGTTCCGGCCGGTATCCATCCTTCTGCCGCATAAAAGAGTTCACCGTTCACATAGTCCTTATTCGAAGCATGAGGATTGTAAGGATTTACCATACCCAGTGCAAAGTCGCTGATGTCGAGTGTTTCCGAAGAATTGTTATACAGCACGACATACTGGTCCATGGCAAACGTACCCGAGCCATCGTCTTTCGGACAGCCTCCTACATACAGTTCCTTAATCAGCACGGAACCTCCTAAAGACATTTCCAGTTTGATGGTAGCCTCTACCGTTTCCTGAGTCACATTGACCGATGTATTCAATCCATTGAAAAGATACACTTTGGCATCGGCCACCCGTTTGTCGGAAGCCGAAGCTTCATAAATACCTTGCGGCACTTCAAAAACAGCCACTCCTTCCGCATTGGTCGACTGACTGAAGGTGGTACTGCCCGACGTATTCTTCAGGGTTACGCTGACTCCCTCCACTGGTTCAAATCCGCTTCCCTCGGGATACACCAGCCGAATGCTTACACTGCTCACCTGATAACCACCGTTTTCTTTCTCTTTGCACGCGCTGAAAGCCAGTATCAGAATTAAGGCGCAGCACGCAGATAACATCTTTTTCATCATACTCATACGTGTTTATAGTTTTAATTTAAATGATATGCCATAGTTAAAGGGAGTGACCAGCGAAGAAGCAAACAGACTTCCCTCATTACCCGTCTGCCAGTTCTTTATCTTCTGCATGCTGTAGAAGAAATTATTGGCAAAGAATGACACCGTCAGGTACTTCCCGATTTCTTTTGAGACGTTCAGGTTGGCCGAGAAATAGGGAGAATATCCCTGCTTCCTGAACATATAGCCGGTGGTGCTTTTTACCACCAGTTTACTGAGTTCGTTATACAACTCCTTGTCATGTTCGGCAGCCCACAGGAACTTTTCCATGAACGGTATACGGGTTTCCATATCTTCTCTCGATACATAATACAGCGGATACGTAGCCACGTAACTGGCTCCGTTATAAATATCCGTCTGGGTAGACGAGGAAGATAATCACTCTGCGAGTCGAGCACATAGCTCCGGGTTCCACCGCTGTATTCGCTCAGGTTCTGCCGCGTTTTCAGAAGAGTACCTTCAAACCGCAGAGAGAAAATCATTCTGATTTTCGGCACATGCGTCACCAATGTCAGATTGGTATTCAGTCGCTGTGTCATGAATCCGTTATAATTGACGTTGCCACCTACATAATAACCGATGTATTTATAAGGCTGTCCGTCCGTATCGGTCAGGCTGCTGGTAGACGGTACCGTCACTTCGTCAATCCCTTTGTAGCGATAATACTTCCCGTCTATGCGGATGGAAGTATTGATTGCTTTTATCCGGTCAAAATCAAGCACCCATTCCAGTCCCATCCGTGAAGAGGAAGAACCGTTCACATTCATGACAGCCGACTGGAAATCATGAATCTCTTTATAGGCAAGCGTTTGAGAGGGAAGTATCCCGTTTTTGTCGGACACGGTCACGATCCTGTCGTACGGTCAATGCTATACACCCTGTCTGTCGAAGGTATCAGGCAATTATTGAGCGCGCTCTGGTCGGTCAGCTTATAATCAAACGGAGTATAGATACGCGTACTGGTATAAGGCTTTGACAGGGTGTTATAGAAGAACGACAACGAAATCCGTACCCCCTTCAGACGAATGTCCATACCCGCTTCCCGCATAATGCTGTACTGCCATTGTAACTCCGGATTATAGACAGGAAGCACAGGATGGGTGTGATAAGCATAATAGGTTGTTCCGTCGGCCATTGCTCCAGGAGCAAAAGCTAAGCGGTCTACATACGTTTCCCAGGGATACAGCATCTCGAACGAAGGAAGTTTCACAGCCTTTCCCCATCCGGCACGAAGGGTCGCTCCCTGAAAGAAACCATGCTCTTTTTCGCCAAATGAATACTTGGCACTGAAACGGGGAGACAGACTGGATACGGTGCCATACACCGTGCCCGGGATAAAAGTCATGTCACTTCGGAGTCCTCCTTTAAGGAGCAGTTGCGAATGACGGAAAGGCAGAGCTATCTCTTCTTCTGTATACGCAGCCAAATTGTGCATGAAAGGCAATTCATCGTAACGGTATTCCCTCCAGGTGGGAGCAACCGACATGTCTTCATAATACGTTCCCTTACCCAGGTTACCTTCTCCTTTCATATCTGCTCCTGCCAGCAGGTTGCTGGTTACGCTCCCGATTTTATGGCTCCAGCGCGCTTTCAGGTAGGCAGTGTAATTTATGGGACGCTGTCGTTGAATGAGGTCACGTACCAATAGCCGGTGGGCAATAAAATAATAGGTGAGGAGGGATCCTCTTCATATTTGGAAGCCACAAAATATCCTTCTTCGGTAGTATGCAGTGCAGGCTGGACGGACGAAGCCGACTGATTTTTCTTTTCTTCCACCCGGTTGTCAGCGTACGAGAAGGTCACCCCTCCACGCAAATTGGACAACCAGGCGAGTTCAGCATATAGTTAAATGAAAGACTGCTCCATAACGCATTGTCCCGACTCTTGGTATAAGTTTCCTTAAAGGCATCCGGTCGGCCTCGGTATTATTGCCTCCCACATTACCGTTCAGACTGAAATCGACAGACAAGGTTTTTCCGGTCTTTGTATGCAGGCTGTTAGAGTATCTCACACCAAAGGCATTGCGTACATACGAGGTGTAGGGTGATGCAATGTCGGACACAGAGTGAACCCGCTCATAGGACAGGTTCAGTACGCCTACTTTTCCTCCCAGTTCCACTCCTTTACTTACGGCATACGACTGGGTGGTAGGACGCACTGCCACATCGACAATCAGCGGACTTTTTCCTTTGCGTGTCACGATTTTTACCACTCCGTTGGTCAGGTCACCATATTCTACCGGTGATGACTTCAATCCGTTCTACATTGCTGTTGCCTATGTTACGGGTATCCGTCCCGGAAGTAGAAGCGGCCGTAGCATTACCCGACAGGCGTACCCCGTCCATCTCAACTACGGTTCCGAAATCGGGATTCCCCATTTCAGTGCTTTCTCCTCGCAGCGTGATTACCTGAGCGGAAGAAGTCAAACTCTTGAACTTGCTGGTCTGTTCTCCGGGCAAGAGACTTAACGCGTCAGACACACTGACACTCTGTAAATGGTCCAGTGCCGTACGACCCAGCGTATATGCCGTAGTAGCATCTATGGCTTTCCTTTCTGCCGTAACAGTCACCTCATTCAGGGCCAACGTCTGTTCAGAAAGATATACCACAATGTTCTCCTTATCCTTCCTGACGTCCAGCTGTAATTTATATTCAGAATAGCCCAGACAACGCACCAGCACCTCATGTTTTCCTTCTGCCAGATGCTGAATGACGAACTTTCCTTGCGAATCGGTCATGGTACCGATACCACTTCCTTCAATCCACAAAGTCGCAAATTCTACGGGTACCTTCGACTTGGCATCGAGCACGGTTCCTGCTACCTTATACGACTGCCCCCAGGCAGTCAGACTGGCACTTGCGAAAAAGGCTAAAACGATTGTTTTCATATCCTGATGATTTCAGGCGCAAAGGTATCCTTATTGGCAAGCTGTGTCAATCGCCAAAATTAGGTAATAGGAGAGAGGCTACTCATCATATTTAGGTATTTCAAGTATTACTGACTAATAAACGATAAAGGAATTGGTAAGTGCGAAAGCTACATAATTATTGCTCTGCAATCAACGGCAAACACTCTGAGATACAGCGGTCATATTCTTTGGTCCCTTCATCCAGCTGATAATAGGGGCGAATATCGGTATGAACAAAACGCTTTGTCTTGTATTCCTTGCGTACCGCATTGTCTTTACATTTTTCTTCTTCCTCGGGTGTCGGTTTGCGATACCCTAAAAGTAATTTTTCCATGTTCCAGCGATTATGCTCCACCTCGGCCATCAGCTCAATCTGTTCGGATGTCAATCGCAAGGGGGGTGTTGTGCCAAAGCCCAGCGAACGAAGTTCAAATCTACCGAATCGGCGCAATACAGGTTTGACCACTGGAGGGCCACTTGTAATTTATTCCATCCGTCTAACAATTCACTCTCCGAAGGGCAGGCTGCCGGACTGGATTTATACTTATTTTTAAAGTCATAAATATAGTTGACCAATTGTGCCCGACGAGTACTGTGACGGTCCAAGTCGAAACAATTAGTCAGCATACCGAACGGATACACATGCGAATAACGGTTCAACGATTCTTTCTTGATACGGTTGTTAAGCATATCGAGCAGCGCACTTGAGGTCTCCTGTCGGATAAAGACTGGGATATTCTGATCATAAATTACATCAGGCAGATAAAGCCCCATAGCCATACTTTGTGGCGGGAAGTTCAGGCAGATGGCGATAGACAGTTCCTGCTGTGGGTCCTTTGCCCATTGGGCTAGCAGCTGCTGTATTTCCGGAGTTTCGGCCTGTCCTTTGATAAACTCAAACTCTATATCCAGAAAGTTCACCTCTTTACCATATATCTGATTGGGAAGAATCGTATGGACTTTCTCAATCTGTTCCATGTCGCGGTAATAGCTTAAGGAAAGATCAAAGTAATGACGATAACGCCCCCTGAAAAAATTCATTTCTTTATCAGCATCTGCATCGATGAAAGTAATCCGACTTTTTAGTCGTTTGTCACGACAGAAATTAGGAAAGTGAAGCAAGTGTGCTGCTTCTACTCCCAGCGCAACTCCCATCCGGCTCATTCCGATGATGACGAAGTGAACGTACCGGTCACTTTCCCATGTAATCGGTTCACGGTCCAGTGCAGGATATTCCACTTTTGCATTTTCTTCCCCATAGTGTCTTTTCACTAATAACTTTTTAGCCCACTCTTCATAGAAGTTGAACGGGTGGAAATCAATTTGCTTACGCCACTCTTCGGCCAAATCCGAAACCTGGAAGGCAGCATAAGTAGTTTGATACTCAAACAATACCGATACTGTAATACGCGGGCAATTTGATTTCTTACGGTGAATTGCTACTATTTTCTGCAACGAGTCAATGTTAAGCGAATCATGGTCGTACTCATTCGACTCACCAATCAGGAAAATTTCGCGGGCACTGGTCGTATAGAGCTTTTCCAGTTCCTCCGTAGAGTTTCGTTGTGCGTGCAGAACCAGTACACGTTTCTCCTGCTCAGTGTCGAGCACGGTATGGATGCGGTTTCGTACTTCAGAGCTTGGTTGCACGCTTTGAATCAATATGTAGCAATCCTCGTATTGAGGGTCGGTACATATTTGCAGAACAAGCATCGGAACCATTTCGTCGAAACCGATAATTACAACATGCTTTTCAAGAGGATAAGAAATATTACCTTCGCGATAACGTTCTACATGACGTTCCAGCATGTTTGACACCACAGAAATCAATAATCCAGTAAAAAGCAACAATCCCATAATGGCCACAATCAGCGAGAACCAGCGTAATTCTGCCGGTACATTGGCCACGCTACCCGGATCGATAAAAAGGCAAATCAGTTGTAGCAGGCGTCCCATCGGGACTTCAGTGCCGGAGTTCGATGAAGGAGTGTCCGTAGGTTCCGGAAAGGAAAAGAACCAGCTAATCAGATAAATGAAGCCGAAAAAAAGCAACAGCACACCCGCTAACCAGGCAAACTGTGTACGTCCGTGGCCTGAGAAAGTCCGGTCAAAACGGAGTGTGAAAAAACGAATCAGCGAGTTCATAGGCGATACTTTACGGGGAGATTGAAATTATTTGCCTTCTTTAATTTTCTTGATTTCTTTTTCCAGTTCAGCTATTTTAAGATCTTTACGCTTTATCTCAATCTTGAGATTCTGCAACTCGTCATTGGTCTGTTCATTTAAGATTAGTTCCTCGCGACGAACGGATTCCCGATAGAGTGACAGCTCGGTGTCAAAAATCTGCTTGCGACTGTCCGTATAGATTTTCAGCAGTTGTCTGCCATAGTAGCCCGTCCAGCATATAGCGCACAAACCAACAATAGTCATTGTCACAAGAATAGGCCATGAATCATATTCAAAATAGGGTGAGAAAGCTAATACAACAATGACTAAGGCTGCTATTGCGAGAGTTCCTCCCATTGTCCAACAGAACCCGCGATAAATGCGCTTGATTCGTGCAATGACGGCTGAATCAATTGACCTTATAGAATACTTGCTGATTTTAAATCCGAGTTTAAGAATGAGTTTAAGGGTCTGGATAGCGGTATTCCGGTCGTATTCACGTTCAGTTTCGGGCAGCTCCTCGTATGCTACCAGACAAGGATGTTTCTTCTGCTGATCATCGCGTTGCTCACCGTAACTCCAGCCTTCATCAATGCGCCCTTTTGCCCATACTTCGTGTACGTTACGGGCCATTTGTTCAGTCAGTTCATTTAATGCTTCAGGAAGTACGATATGCTCTGTATCGAGAGGATTAGGGATATATGTTTTCATATTAATAGATATTAATTGTTTATACTATATTTCTTACTCGAAAT
>ENA-OQAZ01001105-OQAZ01001105.1-human-gut-metagenome-genome-assembly--contig:-NODE-1105-length-13677-cov-2.616015_pt1 | contig 13677 bp, 15 predicted proteins | sample MGYA00242737_ERZ504531 | MGnify/ENA primary metagenome ERZ504531 (study PRJEB26092, sample SAMD00036244) | human gut metagenome | host: Homo sapiens | study: EMG produced TPA metagenomics assembly of...
ATTATAACCATAAGGAAAATACGAAGGAAATCGCAGATGCTGTCAAAAACAGTGCCTATGAGATTATTAATAAGAAGCATGCGACATATTATGGAATTGCAATGTCAGTAAAACGTATCTGTGAAGTGATTATGCGTGACGAAAAATCAATCCTACCTGTATCACACATGATACATGGAGTATATGAGATTGATGATGTTGTATTAAGTATGCCTGTTATTGTTGGTGCAGACGGAATTGAATCTGACATTCCGATTAATCTTAGTGGAGAAGAAGCATTGAAGCTAAAAGAATCAGCAGACGCATTAAAGAGTATAATTGACACATTAACCCTATGAAACGTTTTGGAGATCCTGAAATTGATGATGATTGATTTCCTGAGATAGTGTATAATGAACGGTAAGAATATTTGGGATAAGAAGAAATTGCACCATGTATGAAATAATGACTGCCGATGAAGCAATCCGGCTGGTTCGGGACTGAAACTGATAGAGGTTTGGTACAACTAACAAGAATAGGAGTGTGACATGAAGAAAAAGAATTCTTATAGATGGCTGATATGGATTTTTCTGGCTGTAATTCTGATAGGTGTGGCATTGTGGAATATCCTGCCGCCGTATATTGACCGACGGCAGTCGACGAAAGATTATGAAAAACTTGCCGAAGAATATGTCAGTGGTGAATCCGAACCGGATGACGGGAAGCAGAAGAAAAAAGACTGGTGGAGCACCGACATTAAAGTCGAATTTGACCAGTTAAAAAAAGAAAACCCGGACATCATCGGCTGGATACGGTTCGACGATCAGGATGAGATTAGCATCAACTATCCTATCGTGTACTCCGGGGACAACGAAAAATATCTGCGCAAAGATATCCATGGAAAGGAACACATCGCCGGAAGTATCTTTCTGGAAGGACTGAATCAGTCAGATTTTTCCGACCTTTATAACATCATTTACGGACACAACATGAACAATGGCAGTATGTTCGGCAGTCTGAAGAAATACAAGGATGAAGGCTTCTGGAAAAAGAACCAGTACTTTACGGTCTATACCGAAAGCACTGCCTACCGCTATCAGATCTTCTCCTATGAGGATGCAGTAGTTGGCGGAAATGTATATAAAGTCGGTTATCAGCCGGGGGAAGAATACCAGACGTTCATTGACGAGATGGTGAAAGACTCGGATTTAGATACCGGGACCAGACCAAAGTCAAGCAATAAGATCCTGACGCTGTCTACCTGTACAGGGAATGGATACAGCAAACGGTTTGCTGTTCATGCAGTATGTATCGATACCCAGACAACAGACCAGACAAAATTAAAGGAAACGGATGATTAACAGGTAAAATGCATTGACAAACTTAAAAAAAGAACAATATAATGGGGAAAACCATGGTTTGAAGTAACTGACCAGAAGCAAAAGAGGAAAACAAGAACACAGAGAGTGAAGTCATGGCGGATAAAAAAACAGAAAACAGAAATATTGATACTGCAAAAGCCAGAGGAGAACTGGAAGAAGACCTTCTGGAGTATGTCTATCGGAAATGGAGACAGGGCAGACAGATTACATCAAAGGAATATGCCAGAACAACAGGAATAACGACCAGTGAGGTTCTTTTTTTGTATAAAAAATATCCTGTAAATTCAAGTTTATCTAATCAATCCTCCGAAACCCTTGTATTTTCAAGGAAAATCGGCATTTTAATACTCGTTCCTTATGTATTTTCCCTTGTTTTTGCCCTTATGAGCCGAAACAAGGGAAACTTTTTGTTTAGGTTTCCCCGACCACCTTATCAAGCAGTCTTGCGGAAGTTCGTTTCGCTTCCCTCTTAGAGTGAGCGTAAATGTTCATTGTGGTACTTACGTCAGCGTGTCCGAGCAGTTCCTGCACATCCTTTGGTGCTGCACCGTTGGAGAGCAGATTGCTGGTGAATGTGTGTCTCAGCATATGAAAATGGAAATCTTCAAACCCTTCCAGTTTCTTTTTTGCCGACCTTGTCATAACACCAACCGTACTCGGTGACTCGTATGCTCCGTCAGGTCTCAGGCAGACAAAGGATATTTCCTTGTATCCGTCAGGTACTTCCTCCGTTCTTGGCAGGCTGTAGACTTCATAGTAAGTACGGCCTTTTTCTTTTACCTCTTTGTAGTAATTGAGGTGATAGAGTTCGCCATACTTGAAGCGGTTCTTGTGCTGTTCCGTCTTTGCCTTTCTGAGAATATCTGCCAGAGTGTCGCAGAAGTCCACGGTGCGGACTTTCTTGCGTTTGGTAGCACCTATCTCTGTCTTGTGCCTTTGCCCGTTGTATCGCATACTGCGTCGCACTGTGAGGTACTGTCCGTCAAGGTTGATATCCTGCCAAGTCAGAGCACACGCTTCTCCGATACGAAGTCCTGTGTAATAGGCTATCTGCATCGGGAGCAATGCAGGATTGTCTTTCTTTTTCAGAAAGTCCTCCAACATTAAAAACTGATGATGGTCAATGGTAGGTGCATTGTCAACTTCGCCGTCCTCGTCTGCAAACAGTTCGTATTCCTCTTTCTTTCCCCTCCATACCACATACTGCATAGGGTTAAAGGAAATCAGTTTCTTCGGGAATACCGCAAATCGGAATGCTCCTGCAATACTGCTGAGAATAACCTCAGATACCTTTGCTGAGTGCCTTTGCTATCGTTCCATCAGGGTTTTGTCCTCCGAAAGTAAGGAAGTCCATAAATGCCTGTAAATGTTCCGCAGTGACCGTTTTCAGCTTTCTGTCGCCGATAGGATATTTCTTTATCCTGTTCACTGTTCCCATATATGCCATTACTGTACCGTTGCTCAGATTGCCGGGTTTCAGTTCTTCCTCCACCCACATATCAAGCAGCATACCCACAATGGTGTTCTCAGGCTTTGCCACGAACTTCTTCGCTTCGTAGTCCTCCATTGCCTTGCGGAGCAGACTCTCTGTTTCAGATTTGCTTTCTGTGCCTGCAAATTCACGCTGTACCATTTTTCCGCTTTCATCTTCTACATAGAAGCGGTAGTACCATTTCTTGCCCTTTTTTCTTACAGATCCTTTTGCCATTGATAAATAGTCTCCTTTCTATCCGTGGCAATCGGAACTGTGACGTATGGTGTGCGTAAAGTAAATAATGTCACATCCGCCGATTGTTCTTAATCGGCTTTTTTCATTGTCAAAGAGCCACGGAATTATTCTTTTTCGGCAAGCCTTGCTTCGGCTTCCGCTACTATCCCGAAAAGGTCACTCATCTTTACAGCGGTGCGTCCTTCATCGTAGATATGTAAAATTCCGTCTAAGAATCGTTTCATATCCTCAATCGGTGCTTCCATTTCTTTATGGTAAACTCGCTCTGTAATCGCTCCCGATTCAATCGCATATCTGCGGAGAGACTGTTTCAGTCCTTCATCTTCTGCCACACGGTCAACCTCTGCCATAGCGTCGGAGAAGTGGTAGCAGAGAACGGAATACAAATCAATCATCTTTCCGAGAAATGTGGTAAGGAGCTGTTGGTGCGGTTCGCCATTCACAACCGTAGACACTATATCAATGTACTTCTTGATATGTTCTTCCAAGTCCTTTTCACAAAGCGTTCTGCTGTCATATTCCTTATCTTCTGAAAGACCTGTGAGCCATTCAGGAGTGGTAAGCAGTGCTTCTGCAAGTCCATTGATAATCATTGTTCTCTTTGGGTCTACGCCGTCTGCTTCGTATCTCTGTATCGTTGACTTGTTCACTCCGATACGCTTGCCGAGTTCCGGCATTGTAAGATTCAATTCTGTTCGACGTTCTTTCACTCGTTCACCAACCTGTTTTGCGGTGAATGTAATTTCTTTTTTTCAAGGTTTTCACCTCCTGACGAATACAAGTATAGCATATCAAAACCTATTTTGCAACTACTTTCTCGATAAAAGTTAAAAAACAATCTTAATGGGTTGTAAAATAAGTTGACAAGAAATAGCAAAATAAGTATAATGATAATCGCAGGGTTGCAAAATGAGTATTTTGAAAGGAGGGATGTATAATGACAGCAATTAAAATGGGTTTAACTATCGAGGAAGCAGCAGAATGTACAGGTATCGGTAGGAACACAATGCGAAAACTGGTGGACTGGGGCAAACTGCCTGTTCTGAAAGTCGGACGTAAGACCATTATCCGCAGGGATACACTGGAGCGTTTTATGACGGTCAATCAGGGCAGGAATTTACTAAATCCCAATGATGTACGAAAAGTGGAATGACCGTTCTCCAAAGCCCTCGGCGTTTGAGAGCGAAATACACCCCTCGCACAAATCTGCGATTTGTACTCTGGGTATTTCGCTGCGGGGAGCCTGTATCACAGCTTTGGACACCATCACCTCAGCTATGATACAGAGGAAATTGCACCGCAATTTCCATTGCTGTCCCACCAATCACCGATAGCTGTGACAGCCGCACCCGACAAGTCGGTTGCGTAATGAGTACGGTATTCTCAGCGAAGAAAGGAGCAAAAGCTTGGCAAGACATTCGTTCATTCAGATGTCGAAGCTGCCCAATGTCAAGGAAGAATCTCATATATCACGAGCCACGCCAAACAGGAAAACCTTTATGCCACCTATCGTACCGCCGACAATACCTTTTGGAACAATCTCGCCAGGGAAAGCCAGCAGGAGTTCCTACGAAGCGGAACAACAGGAAAGGGTATTGAAGCAAGGGAGTTAATCATTGCCCTGCCAGAGATTTACACCACCTTTGACCCGCAGCAGGTGCTTGAAGAATTTACGAACAAATTCAGACAGCAGTACGGAGTGGAATGTGTATCGGCTCTGCATCATAACAAACGCAAGACCAATTACCACATCCACCTCATATTCAGTGAAAGGAAACTGCTTCCCGAACCTGACATCAAGATTGCCACCAGAAGCGTATTTTATGACGAAACAGGAAAAAGGGTACGAACCAAGAAAGAAATCACAGACGAGAACGGTCAAGTCCGAAAAGGCTGTACCGTTATCAAAAAGGGGGAAGTTTACGAAAGCCATTTATTCACAACCAAAGACGAGCGTTTCAAAACAGAAGCGTTCATAGCAGAAGCAAAAGAGGTTTACACGGAGCTTATCAATTCCCACATTTCAGATCCCGAACAGCGATTGAAAGTGTTTGATAAGAACAGCGTGTATCTCCCCACAAAAAAGATAGGTAAGAATAATCCCAAGGCTACCGAAATCGAAGCAGATAACACCGCAAGGCAGGAATGGAACAGAACAGCGGATTTGGCTCTTGTATCGGGCATTGAAGAAGCAAAGATACTGGAAATCAAGCAGACCGAAATCCACGACAAAGCCGGTCAGTCCATCCGTGAAAACGGTTGGCTTCCAAACCTGTTCCGAGGTATCGTAGGCAAGGCAAAGGAATTTCTGCAAGCCATCATCCGTGAAAAGGATATGCCACCCAAGCCAGTCCTCAATATGGATATGGACGAGTTCCGCACAATGCAGACCCTTATGCTAAAGGTACAGAAACAGGCGAAAGCAATCAAGAAGATACAGGAGGTCACACTTCCGAATCTGCGACAGCAGCTTGCAGAAACAACGGGTATCTTCAAGGGCAAGGATCGTAAGGCTCTGGAAAAGCAGATACAGCAGACTGAAACCGAACTTGCTGAAAAACTGGATAAAATCCCCGATATTCTAAAAGATGACGGTTATCCTGATGTACAGGCGTTTATGAAAACTTACCGCAAAGCAGAGGCTATTGTGACACAGTATAACCAAGATCTTGCAGAATGGGAGCAGGCAGTCAAGAACGGACGGAAACCTGCCGAGAAACAGCACAGACCGCCCGAAAGACAAAGTGTGCGTAACAGGCTCAGACAGCTTCAGGAAGAGGGCAAACAGAACGCTCAGCCGAAGCAGAGAAAGAAATCCCAAGACAGGGACAGATAATCACGACATAGGAAATCAACACCGCAGGGCAACCTGCCTTGCGGTCTTACATAGACAAATTTGACTGAAAACCAATGGCAAGAATTATGTTTTGAAATATATCATTTTAAGGATACTTTCTTTTTTGTTCAAAAAGTGATACACTGATACAAGGCAATTCGAAAGGCGGTGAACTCACACAATGAGATTTATTCGAGGTAACTACTCGGTGCAGTTGTAAATCTGGCAACAGATTGTATCGAGCTTATTTTATGATGTTGTCAGTTGGCTGCACCTATAATTGATGTACAAAACAAAAATATTCAAAATAGGAGTAGTTACGATGAAAGAAAAAGAATTGATAGACATTTGGAAAAAAGAAGAAAGTGTTGCACATATCCATGGATGGGATTTTTCTCACATTGAGGGAAGATATACGGAAGAAACGGACTTGCCTTGGAATTATCAACACATCATACTGGATTACTTAAACCCAGAAATGAAACTGCTGGATATAGATACTGGTGGTGGTGAATTCTTGTTATCTCTCCGCCATCCTTATGTAAAGACAAGTGCAACCGAAGCCTATCCCCCAAATATTCAGCTATGCAGAGAAACCTTGCTCCCTCTCGGTATTGATTTTCGTGCAGGTGATGGAAAGGATATGTTGCCATTTGGTGATTATGAATTTGATATTGTCATTAATCGTCACGGTGATTTTAATGCCAAAGAAATACATCGTGTTTTGAAATGTGGAGGAATTTTTATCACTGAACAGGTTGGGGCTGAAAATGACCGTGAATTGGTGGAGCTTCTCTTAGGAAAAACTGAACTTCCATTTCCAGAACAGTATCTTGATATAGTTAAAAAACGTTTTTGTGATGTAGGTTTTGACATTTTGGATGCACAGGAATGCTTCAGACCAATCAAATTTTTTGATATAGGTGCACTTGTTTGGTTTGCGCATATTATAGAGTGGGAATTTCCTAATTTCTCTGTAGATAATTGCAAGAACAGATTACTGTATGCACAACAAATTTTAGAGCAAAACGGTTGTATTGAAGGAAAAATTCATCGATTTTTATTGGTATTGCGCAAAGCGAAATAAAAATTGACTATAAAAAACCAAGGGCGAAGATGTGTAGAAGCATCTTCGCCCTCGTATCGTTAATCCTATGAAAAAATTATTTCATTATTCACAATTTCTCTTGCATAAGCTTGTATGTTATTCATCAATCCTATCCATTCCATAGGCTGTTCTGCTTTTAACTGTTCTGTCACACCCTGCTTTTGAACCATTTCCTCAATCAATCTGTGGAACATTTGCTCCGCCTGTTGGTTAATATCTGCAAGATAGCGGTTAAGTGTCCCATCAATCAGCATCGTGGTGTAAACAATGTGCCTATGCTCTTTCAGATACTGCTTGTGGCGTTGTCCCCATAAGCCGATAGGCTGTGTTTCTTCTTCGGCAAGTATCAGACAAGGGATATAATAATCACCCTGCAATTCATACCACAAACCGTTGCTTTTATCAAAAATGTACTTGTCCATATAATAAATCCTCCAGTATAATATATTCGCACATACGTCGCAGTTCTCCGATTGCCACATTCTGTTATATCTTGTTATCAGATTTTCTTGCCCTTGTGTTTGCCCTTATCAGCTTCCAAGGGAAGAATAAAACAGTGTGAAATCGTATAATAAGTTAAGGTGAGCATTTTGCTATAAACCCTTAATTTTCAAGGCTTTTGGAGGATTTTATTAAAACCCTGTGAGGGTTAATAACCACTTATAAAATTGTGGTTTTCAAATTCTGTTTTAGAGAGTAAAAAAACTGTAGCTGAGGGGCTGTGAAAAAAAGAACAGTCCCGAAAAAATTTTTGCCAATGCTAATTCAAGATTATCTGGACATCTGTGATCCAGTGCTGACTTTTGACAGAGTTATGGGAGAAATCGAACTGGAGAAATATCTGGATAACAAGTCGAAAATGACACAAATCTCACAGTATGAGCTTCAAAAGGGAAACTGGAAAGAAGAAATTGATTAAGCATTTGGAATATCGGATTTCCAATGCCGATGAAGCGTCTTTAAAAGAATATCGTGTGAATCTGCGACATTTGTAAAATCGAAAGGATTCTTTATGATTGGAATAAATAGAAAAGACATACAAGCAATCTTAAAAGCTGGTGCAAAAAAAATCTCAAAAAATTAGCACTCACCTCTTGACAGTGCTAATAATGCGTGCTATAGTACAGATAGAACAAAGGAAGGGGAACGAAAAGAAAGGTTCGCCAGAGAGTGTTCCGAACGTATTATGAGTGTTTGAAAGGAGACAGGACTTATGTTAATGCCTAGTATTTTTAATAATAGTTTATTTGATGATGATTGGTTTGGATTTCCGTTTTACGGATATGCAGATAAAGCAGAGAACAGAGCAGAAAAGAAGCTCTATGGACATCATGCGAATAATCTGATGAAGACAGATATCAAGGAAATGAAAGATGGATATGAACTTGAGATTGATCTTCCAGGGTTCAAGAAAGATGAAGTTACTGCAGAATTGAAAGATGGTTATCTGACAGTCAGTGCGGCGAAAGGTCTTGATCAGGATGAACAGGAGAAAGAAACCGGCAGGTATATCCGCGTGAACGTTACGCAGGAGCATGTCAGAGAAGTTACTATGTTGGTGAAGATATCACAGAAGAAGATATCAAAGCAGAATTTAAACATGGTATTCTGAAACTCTTTGTTCCGAAAAAAGAAGCAAAACCAGCGGTAGAAGAGAAGAAATATATCACAATTGAAGGTTAATATAGAAGATAAATTTCCCCCGGAGAGCAATCTCCGGGGTGTTTTACAGGCAGGAGGTGACAGAACATGGCAGCAAAGCGGGATTACTACGAGGTGCTCGGAGTAGCAAAGAATGCAGATGAGAAGACAATCAAAAAAGCTTACCGGAAGATGGCAAAGAAGTATCATCCGGATACCAATGCCGGAAATCCGGATGCAGAAAAGAAATTCAAAGAAGTAACAGAAGCCTATTCAGTACTGAGTGATCCGGAAAAGAAGAAGATGTATGACCAGTTTGGACACGCCGCATTTGACCAGTCTGCAGGAGGCAGCTATCAGGGCAGTGGATTTGGAAATGGTTTCCAGGGATTCAAAAGTGGTCCTGGAGGATATCAGGAGTATCATTTTACAGGAAATGCAGATGATATTTTCGGAGATATGTTTAAAGATATCTTCCATGGAAGCAGCAGTAAAAGCACAGATGGTTTCGGAGGTCATGGTTTTCACAGAAGCAGTTTCTATGACGATGGATCCGGATTTGGTGGCTTCGGAGGATTTGGCGGTCACGGGTCAGCAGGCTTTGATCAGAAAGGACAGGATCTGAATGCCAGTGTATCTGTTACATTTGATGAGGCAGCATTTGGATGTGATAAAAGAATTACTCTGCAGGATCAGAGCGGAAAGGCGCAGACACTTGAGGTGCATATTCCGGCAGGAATTGACAGTGGAAAGAGTATAAGACTTCGTGGAAAAGGGATGCCTGGAACCGGAAAAGGCGGTGCAGGAGATCTGCTTCTGAAAGTAACTGTTCAGCCAAAAGCCGGATATGAACGAAAAGGTATGGATGTTTATACAACGGTCAGCATTCCTTATACAACGGCTGTGTTTGGTGGAGAAGCAAGGGTGCATACCCTGTATGGTGATGTGATGTGCAAGATTAAAGAAGGAACACAGTCAGGAAGCAGGATTCGTTTAAGAGGAAAAGGAATCGTTTCCATGAAGAATGCAAATGTCCATGGTGATCAGTATGTAACGGTACAAATTCAGGTTCCGAGACATTTAAATGCAGAAGCAAGACAGAAACTGATGGAATATAAGAAAGCCGCTGCCGGAGGAAGATAAAGGATCCGGGGCGTTTCATATAGAGGGGACTCAGAAAATGAGTTCGATGATTTGACAGGGAAGTAAAAATTTGTATAGATTTAGCACTCGACTCTTGACAGTGCTAACAACAAGTGCTATAGTTCGAGTAGAACAAAGATAGCAAGGCAAAGGAGGGACTCATGTTATGAATATCAATAAATTTACACAAAGTTCTATGGCAGCAGTACAGAACCTTGAAAAGATTGCGGCAGATTATGGCAACCAGGAAATTGAACAGGAACATCTTCTGTATTCTTTGCTTACAATAGATGACAGCCTGATTCTCAAGCTGATTGAGAAGATGGGCATTACAAAAGAGACAATGATGAACCGTGTGGAAGAGCTTTTACGGAAGCGTCCGAAGGTACAGGGCGGTCAGATGTATATTGGTCAGAATCTGAATAATGTGCTGATCCATGGCGAGGATGAGGCAAAGCAGATGGGTGATGAATATGTATCGGTTGAGCATCTGTTCCTCGCACTTCTGAAATATGCGAACCGTGAGATCAAAGGTATGATGAAGGAACTTGGAATCACAAGGGAAAGCTTCCTTCAGGTACTTTCTTCGGTAAGAGGTAATCAGCGAGTAACCAGTGATAATCCGGAAGCTACTTATGATACCTTGAACAAATACGGGGAAGATCTGGTAGAAAAAGCCAGGGAGCAGAAGCTGGATCCGGTCATCGGACGTGATGCAGAGATCCGGAATGTGATCCGTATCCTGTCACGTAAGACAAAGAACAACCCGGTTCTGATCGGTGAACCTGGTGTAGGTAAGACAGCAGCAGTAGAAGGTCTGGCACAGCGTATCGTGCGTGGTGATGTACCGGAAGCTTTGAAAGATAAAAAAGTATTTGCACTGGATATGGGAGCACTGGTTGCAGGTGCCAAGTATCGTGGTGAATTTGAAGAGCGTCTGAAAGCAGTTTTGGAAGAAGTCAAGAACAGTGATGGAAACATCATCCTGTTTATCGATGAGCTGCATACCATTGTAGGTGCCGGAAAGTCAGACGGTGCAATGGACGCCGGAAATATGTTAAAACCAATGCTTGCCCGTGGTGAGCTGCATTGTATTGGTGCGACAACTCTGGATGAGTATCGCCAGTATATTGAAAAGGATGCCGCTCTGGAACGTCGTTTCCAGCCGGTTATGGTGGATGAGCCTTCAGTTGAGGATGCCATTTCTATCCTTCGTGGATTGAAAGAGCGTTATGAAGTATTCCATGGTGTCAAGATCACAGACAGCGCACTGGTTGCGGCGGTTACTCTGAGTAACCGTTATATTTCAGACCGTTTCCTTCCGGATAAGGCAATCGACCTGGTTGATGAAGCATGTGCATCCATTAAGACAGAGCTGGATTCTATGCCGACAGAGCTGGATGAACTGAACCGTAAGATTATGCAGCTGGAGATTGAAGAAGCTGCTTTGAAGAAAGAGGATGACCGACTGAGCAAGGAAAGACTGCAGAAACTGCAGGAAGAACTTGCCGAAGAACGGGAAAAATTCGCAAAGCAGAAAGCACAGTGGGATAACGAAAAACATTCTGTTGAACATGTACAGAAGATCCGTGAGCAGATTGAACAGCTGAACCGTGAAATCGAAGCAGCTCAGAGGAGCTATGATCTGAACAAGGCAGCAGAGCTTCAGTACGGACGTCTTCCACAGTTGCAGAAACAACTGGAAGAAGAGGAAGCAAAGGTAAAAGATGAAGATCTGTCACTGGTTCATGAAAGTGTTACCGATGATGAGATTGCCAAGATTATTTCCCGCTGGACTGGTATTCCGGTTGCAAAATTAAACGAAAGCGAGAGAAGCAAGACACTGCACCTTGCAGATGAACTTCATAAACGTGTCATCGGACAGGACGAAGGCGTTACGAAAGTAACCGATGCAATCATCCGTTCCAAAGCAGGAATCAAAGATCCGACTAAGCCGATTGGTTCCTTCCTCTTTCTTGGACCTACAGGTGTAGGTAAGACAGAGCTTGCAAAAGCACTTGCCGAGAATCTGTTTGATGATGAGAACAATATGGTGCGTATCGATATGAGTGAGTACATGGAGAAATATTCTGTGTCCCGTCTGATCGGAGCGCCTCCGGGATATGTCGGATATGATGAGGGCGGTCAGCTTACGGAAGCCGTTCGCAGAAAACCGTATTCCGTAGTGCTTTTCGATGAAGTAGAAAAAGCACATCCGGATGTATTTAACGTACTTCTGCAGGTACTGGATGACGGACGTATCACGGACTCACAGGGACGTACCGTTGATTTCAAGAATACGATCCTGATCATGACATCGAACATCGGATCTTCTTATCTGCTGGATGGTATCGATGAAAATGGCGATATCAAACCAGAGGCAGAGGAGATGGTCATGAATGATCTGAGAGCACATTTCAGACCGGAATTTCTGAACCGTCTGGATGAGACGATTATGTTCCGTCCGCTGACGAAAGATAATGTCTACTCTATCATCAGCCTGCTTGTCAATGATATCAATAAACGGCTTGCAGATAAAGAACTGAGGATCGAGCTTACTGAAGCAGCCAAACAGCTTGTAGTGGAAGGCGGATATGATCCGACCTATGGTGCAAGACCATTGAAGAGATATCTTCAGAAGAATGTTGAAACCGAGGCAGCTAAACTGATCCTGGAAGGAAATGTTGGCAGCGGAGATACGATCCTGATCGATAATGTGGATGGAAAACTTACAGCAAGGATCAAGCAGCACTTAAGAGAAGTATAAGATAAGGAAAATAGATGGATATGAGCAGTAGGACAATGAAAAAAGGTTTTGTCCTACTGCTTTTTCGGTTAATAAAATTTCAGATCTGTGAAATAATGTGAGTAAAGAGAAAAAACTAGGAGGACACATTATGAGCGGAATGAAATTTGAAAAAGAAATCTTTATGAAGTATTTGATCGAGCGGGAAGCATCGGAGGCAACAAAGAAGAAATATATGACAGATGTAACGACTTTTTATTCCTATGCAGCAGAAGCGGAAGAAATAGATAAGGAACTTCTGCTTGCTTACCGGGAGTGGCTGATGCAGCATTATGCAGTAAGCAGTGTAAATTCGATGCTTGTGGCACTGAATCAGTATTTACTTGCCGTTGGGCTTGGAAAATTGGAGCTCCGCAGAGTCCGTGTACAGGGCTGTAATTCAAAGATGATGGAAAGAGAACTGCAGAAATCCGATTATATCAAACTGGTGCGGAAAGCAAAAGAGCAGGGAAAGGAACAGCTTGTAATGATTATGGAGACGCTTGCAGGGACAGGAATCCGGATCAGTGAGCTAAGATATTTTTCAGTTGATAGTGTTCAAAGCGGAATCGTGAAGGTGTGGAATAAAGGAAAATACAGACCGGTTATTTTAACGGATCAGTGAGAAAAAGACTGTTGTATTATATAAGAAAAAACAGGATTCAAAAGGGAAATGTGTTTATAACGAGATCGGGTCATGAAAAAGACCGGTCGAATATATGGAGAGAATTAAAACAGCTTGCAGTAAGTGCGGGGTGGAAACCGAAAAAGTATTTCCGCATAATTTCAGACATATGTTTGCAAGAATTTTTTACAGGGTTACTGGAAATCTGTTGCAGCTTGCGGATATTCTGGGACACAGCAGTATCGAGGTGACAAGAATTTATGCTTCGGATGGAATTATGGAATGGAAAAAGAGCATGGAAATGTTAGAGATGCTTGTAGAATGACGACATAATGTTAATTATGTTGTAATATAAATCGTCCAAACTCAGTCCAACTATATTCTAGTCTGTATTACAAAGACTGTCAACATTAAAAAAACGTCACAAAAATACAAAACAGTCCTTTCAC
>ENA-OQAZ01001107-OQAZ01001107.1-human-gut-metagenome-genome-assembly--contig:-NODE-1107-length-13662-cov-5.923014_pt1 | contig 13662 bp, 14 predicted proteins | sample MGYA00242737_ERZ504531 | MGnify/ENA primary metagenome ERZ504531 (study PRJEB26092, sample SAMD00036244) | human gut metagenome | host: Homo sapiens | study: EMG produced TPA metagenomics assembly of...
TCGAGCTGGCCGACGGCGACAGGCCTGGTCATCAGCGGCGACTACCAGCGCTACTTTGAGTACGACGGCGTGCGGTACGCCCACCTGATCGATCTGACGACGGGCTACCCTGCCCGCTACGTCAGCAGCGTGGCCGTGCTGGCCCGCGCCGACACCGGAGGTCTGGCCGACGCGCTTTCCACCGGGCTGTTCTGTCTGCCCGAGGAGACCGGCCAGGCCCTGGCCGCGCAAAACCACTATGCCGTCCTCTGGATGCATCCTGACGAGACCACGAGCCGGAGCGCAGACTGGCCGCAATAAAAACAACCCCCGATTGCCTGAAATCGGGGGTTATATATTTGCTGTAAATTTATACAAACTGTATATGAAAGGGCGCTCAAAAAATTCAAAAGGGGCACACCCAAAATCAAGAAAATTCAAGGGAGAAAAACGGAGAAACGAGTCAATTAAGGCTCGCTCCACTCCGTTCCGCTCGCCGCCCATTATTCCTCAATGCTTTTCCAAAAATCACTCTAAAACGCGGGAATCCAAGATTTTTTCTTATAGATTTCTTCGATTCCTCTCAAAAATGGCAAACAAAAAAGACCCCAAACACCCGGAGGTGCTGGGGTCTTACAATTATTTCTCTGTATTTGTCCTTTTTGAGTTCTTGTTGTGCCCTACATCATAGTAATATATCTGCCCTAATATGTCAATATTCAACGACAAACTGTAACTTTTATAAGTGCACGTTTAAAAATCACGATTTAAAATAGAAGTTCTTCTTTAATCTAACCGCTCCATCATCACAGATAACGTACAGGTCTTGCTCTAAGTGTGCAAGCTCTGCGGGTCTGATGATGGGGCGGTTATTTTTGTTTTCGTCATCCCCAAATGAAGGTTTGTCTCCTATCATTTTTGAAAAGTATTCCTGCGTCTCGGTATCCTTGCAGCCTAATAGAACTGTGAATTTAAAGTTGCCGAGCATTGCTTTGCGCTCGTCCTTGCCATAAATCATGTCAAGGTCAGCTAACGATTGCGTCAACACCATAATGCGGATATGCCGCTTTCTTAGTTTTCGCAGGCTTTCGGTTATCTGCAATTTTCCAAAGGACGCAAATTCATCCAAGCAGAACAGTATCATTTGTTTGTTCTCTTTGAGTCGTGCTGAAAAATACTCCATTGACTGTGCCGTGATAATCCGCAGCAGGTCACCATATATTTTGAGCTTTTCGTCTGGGATAAAGATATAGATGCTGTTTGTCTCCAGCGTGGCTGGGCAGATGGACGGTTCATAACTGGTCGCTTTCCGAAGTGCATTTTTTATTTTTTCGTTTGTTGCAAAAAGTTTTAGGGCATCATCGGCAGCCTGCTTGCAGCCTGCGGTATTCTGTTCTGATGCCCCTGCAAAAGAACGGATATACATATTTGCAGTTTGGTTCTGTTGCGAAGCAATGTCGTTTAGTAGGCTGCGCCAATCATTGGACAAGAAGTGTTCACAAATTTTGATGAAATCCCAGCCCATTCCGTAGTAACAAATCAGTGCTGCCGTTATCATTTTGCGGCCATTTTTGCAAAAGAATACGCCTGCCTCACTGTCGTTGGCCTTATCCGGCAACAACAGGTAGGCAAGCTGTTCCAAGCGTTCTTGCCGCTCGGTATCATCCGCCACCGCATTGATTGAGGCAAACACATCATACGGGATACAGCTTCCTGAAGTCGGGTCGAATATGATTTTGTTTGGGGTGTTGACGTTAGCTGAAATATCACCGGAAATGTCCACCACCAGTGCCGTACCCTGCCAACTCCGCAGCGTTGGAATTAACAGAGCACTCGTCTTGCCTGTGCCGGAAGGGCCCACCACAAGGATGTGCCCTTCATCCTGTTCGGGAGAGTAAGCTAGTAGCCCAAATTTCTTGCCCAGCAACACACCTTGCGCCTTTTCTTTGGGGCGATAGATGATGTTCTTACGGACAAACGGATTGGGCAGATGGTTGGTTTGTCCGCGCAGGTACAGCAGCAACGCCAGCACGGCCAGCAAAATTATTATTGCGCCATATAGATAGCAGTTGATAATCCATACAACCTGTTTCATGGCTACACCTCAAAAGTGAAGACCCTGCTCAATTTTAGATTCACCAAAATATAATACAGGACGTTCCTCTTTCTGTTGGTATTCCTGCTTGCGCTCGGCTTTCAGTTCGGCAACCGTGCGATTGCCGCCCTGCCGCTTGGTCACGCCGGTCATAATGTGGGCATCTTCCAGACCATGCTCGCTTAGGTAGCGTTGCAGGTCTGGATGAAAATTGCGCAGTTCACGGCGGTCAAGAACCTCATTTGCACACACTTTGAAGCCTCATCGTGCTTTGGGTCGTCTGCCACGGGAATGAAATAAAAATGCAAATGTGGCTGCCCACCCTCATCATCGTGGACAGCGGCTTGTACGACATTTCTTTACCGTAACGATTTTCGAGAAAATCATATACAGTGACGAAAAAATCTTCTTGCCGCTCTACAGGCAACTCTTGCGGTGCGGTGACGACCCACCCGGCCATGACCTTTACATCCTTGCGGTTGTATACATATAACTGACTTAATCGCTTTTTAAGGTAGTCATAATCGCTGATTCCCCTGTCTGGCGACAGGAGATAATCTCGCTCCTGCCGTGTTGGGTCGATATTCGTGTTTGAGGAATGTTCGATTTCCCGGCAGTTGTGCCGCAGTTGATTGCGGACTGCGCCCGCTGAAAACTTCTCTACACTTGCCATTGTAATCTCACTTTCCTTTACGGGGTTCATGTCCCCTCTGCCCACACCTTGAAATGCCCTGCACAACGAAGCAGCTCATTTAGCCGCGGACTGATGTGTCATACAAGATATGGCAGTTTCCCCCGGAAACTCCCACCGCCCTTGCGGGCTTATCTTGCCAAAGGGGCGTGACCCCTCTGGACTCCCCGCTGCCGACAAGATATGCTTGCCGTCAGTGGGGGCTGCGGCCCCCAATCGGAACGACTTCCCGCCGTTCCTGCCCCCCCTGGGGTGGCGGCACAATGTCCGCACCGATGCGCTGGACATTTCTGCCGCATTATTCGCCGCATAGAGCGGCACGTTCGATGTCGCGCAGAAAAAGTACACCCTCAAACCAACCGAAAGGGCTTTCGGGTTCACAGCGGTCTGCAATCAATGCTAGTAAAAAGTACGTCTCTTTCTTGTTCCAGAGACTATCCCATTTAGATAAAAGGTCATCAACAAGGCGTGCGCCGTCAATTCTGCCATCGTTGCTCACAAAAGGTACTTCGTTGAGAACTGTGTAGACCGCGATAGTTCGCTCCCAAGAAGCGTCTCCCTCAACAATGTCGGAGGATTTTTGCAATTCATTTTCCGAAAATCGGGAGAAGAACGACCACAGAATAGATGGCTCACGGAGAGGACGATTTTGCAGCGCGTCGATGCCTCGTGACATGGAGTTCTTGATTTCATCGGTAGTCAGATTATTTGCAGCAGCCTCATTTAATAAGAAATCGGCTTCAGTGCGAAAGGGAGCGGTGAGCGGTAAAAACTCGTCCTTTAGCGCTATGCGGAAAAGTTGACGGCTTTTAAGATTGTAGTGCTTTTTCGCTGTCTTCCAAAGGCGTTTTACCTCTGGACGTTGGTTTGTAATTATCATATTTTGTATCCTTTTGGCTCATGGGAGAACTTTTCTCCCCTATATATAACTATACTAATTTTTTTAAAATTTTGATTCGGAAAGGAGAACGCCGCTGCGGCGGGATGGGAACGTGGCCCTGCCGCTCAAAAAAGTATATAAGCACACCCTTTAGTCAACAAACTTTCACGGCATATTCTCGCATTTTAGCGTAGAATGCTGCGATATTCCATGATTTGTTGACACAGGGGTGTGGGCTTTACTTTTTCTTCTCGCCGGCAGGGGCCAAACCTGCAAACCGCTTCTGCGGGATACGAAAGACAAAACGACGAGAAAGGACAGCAAAATGAAACAAACCGTTAAAACCAGCCGCGTGGCCGGACAACTCGAAAAGATGTTCCGACTTCTTAACAATCACTTTTTTGATGGCGCGTTGCCGGAGGTGGTTATCAGCCTAAAAAAGACAGTCGGCGCGTATGGACATTTCACTTGCGGCAAGGTCTGGCAGGCGGGCGATGAGCGGCGGTATGAAATCAACATCAGTTCGCCCACGCTCAACCGCCCAATCGAGGAAACCTGTGCCACGCTTTTGCATGAGATGTGCCACCTTGCCTGCGCAGTTGGTTACGGCTCAAAAATCCTTGATGCGGACGGAAACCCCGAACCCATCAAGGACACCAGCAATAACGGCGTGTATCACAACAAAAGATTTAAGTCAATGGCCGAGGCGCACGGCTGGAAGTTGAGCACCACCCCAAATACGGTTGGACAATTACCAGCCCCGGAATTGACCTGCTGGATTTCATTGAGGCGCAGGCTGGCAGGACTTGCAGATGGTTGAGGGTGTTTCCCTTCTGGATGTGCTCGGAACGCTCCCCAAGGGCGGGAGCAGAACAAAAAAGCCTAGCAGCACCCGCAAATATATCTGCCCCAAATGTGGCAATAGCTGCCGAGCGACGAAAGCAATCAACATAATCTGCGGTGACTGCATGGAGAAAATGGTCGTTTCCGAGTAATCCATTATAAACAGCGATAATAGTCGAGTGAGAGTAGGCTACCATTTTTATATGTACACTTTTAAGTAAGAGGAATTTTCCCATGCAATACGATTATCATTCTTGCCCCTACGAACCAGACACCGGTGTACCGCCCTGCGGCGAGAAAGCAGAGTGCAAGACCTGCGCGTGGTGCGCCCTTGCAGATAAGCCCTCATAACGGGGGCAACCCTGCTGACTGCTCACGCAGTTCCCGCTTGTATTTGTAATAAGTGTTTCGGGCAATACCAATCAGCTTTATGCACTCGGCATCCGAGAGTGTGCCGCCAAAATCCTTGCTGTATCTCACAATCAATTCTTTACACGGTGCGGCCTTCTTAATTATCAACTTGCGGCCCGCCATCTGTCCGATTTGCTTGCCGTTCAATTTCGCGGTCAGCATCCCCTCTCTGGTGCGTTGGTGCAGGTCGTCAACTTCCTTCTGTGCCTGCGCAAAGGCTAGGCGTATCTGCTCGGCGGCAAGGTCGGCGGTGTATTGATTTAATGCAGCAATAACGGACGAAACAAAATTATCAGTGGCCGCGCTGCCGGTTTGCAACTGGGCGTTGATTTGCCGCTGGATGGTCTGGCGGTAGGTCTCGGTATTGATATGTGGCTCTTTTAAAAAGAAAAGGTCAACATTCCGGGCGTACAAATCCGTATACAGTTGGCAACCCTCGTCGGCGCTGCGGCTCATGCGGGAAACGGAGTCAAAAATAATTCTGTCTCCGGCCTGTACAGTGCGCAGCAGCTTGTCCAATTCCGCGCGGCCTTGATACTTAGTGCCGGTGTAGACCTCGCGGACAATATGGGCATCCGGGTACGCGGCTAAAATGTTGCGCACTTGCCGCTCAATATTTTGTCGCGGTGTGGAAATCCGGCAATAGCCGTAAGTCTGCATTGGGGTCTCACCTCTGACGTTCGTTAATTTTGATACTGATAGTATACTTACTTTGTCATACGATAGCAAGCACTTTTAATACTACTTGTGCATAGCTAAATTTGATACTGGAAATGATGGCGGTGGTCGCTTGTGTGACCGCCGCCATCGTTCTACTTTTCGGATGTGGCCGCAAAACTGCACCATGCGCAGGTTTTGCACTCGGCCATTTCCCCGCAAGGGGGAACGCCGGTATCTGGTTCGTATGGGCAGGAATGGTAATCGTATTGCATTGTAGTGCTCCTTATTAAAAGTGTACATATAAAAATGGCGGTCTACTCTCACTCGACCATTATCACTGTTATTGTGACTTATTCGGCAACAACCATCTTTTCCATACAGTCGCCGCATATCAGGTTGATGACCTTGGTTGCTCGGCAACTGTTGCCACATTTGGGGCAGATATATTTGCGGGTACTGCTTGGCTTTTTCGTTCTGGTTTCCGCTCCTGCACTGCTGTTGCCGCCCTTGGGGAGCGTTCCGAGTACATCCAGCAGGTTAAGGCTCTCGACCATCTGGAAATCTTGCCAGCCCTGCTCCTCTACAAAATCCAGAAGTTCAAGTACCGGGGCTGGTAATTGTCCAACCATATTGGGATGGTGTTCGACTTCCAGACCGTGGGTTTCTGCAATGTGCTTGAAATTCTTGTTGTGATATACGCCGTTATTGCTGGTGTCCTTTATACCGTGTTCGGCGCAATACTCGTGTACCATCTCATGGACTAACACGCCAGCCAGAAAAGCACACTCTTGGTTTAAGCTGGCAGAACTTATATTGATTTCGTAGCGCCGTTCTTCGCCTGTTTTCCAAACCTTACCAGTGGTGAAGTGCCCATACGCGCCAGCGGTCTTTTTCAAGCTGATAACGACCTCCGGCAATTCACCGTCAAAAAAGCGGCTATTAAGTGCTCGGAACATTTTCTCAAGCTGTCCTGCCACGCGGCTCGTTTTAATCGTCTGTTTCATTTTCGTTGTCCTTTCGTCTTAAAAGTTCACTTTTAAATCCCCGCCGAAGCGGTTTGCAGGTTTGGCCCCTGCCGGCGAAAAGAAAAAGTAAAGCCCACACCCCTGTGTCAACAAATCATGGAATATCGCAGCATTCCCGCAAAGTGCGAGAATATGCCGTGAAAGTTTGTTGACTAAAGGGTGTGGGCTTATATACTTTTTGAGCGGCAGGGCCACGCTTCCCCGTCCCGCCGCAGCGGTGTACCGTACTATTTTTATTTAAAATACGAAATGTATATATTGACAATGGGTATATTAAATGCTATTATATACATAGCGTATTACGCAACAAAATGTATTTACCGTTTTACAAGGAGGCGTTCTTATGAACCGCTATTTTATATCGGACAAGGAGAGCGATACTCTTATCGCTCTCGCAACAAAACTGTACGGGCTGAAAATTGGTGAGCTTATCAATATCGCGCTCAAAAACGAATTTTTGCCTGTGACGGAACCGTTCCGCACAGAAGCGGCTTTCATTCTCCAGTGCAATGCAAAAGGCACACTGGACGCATGGGAAATCAAGCAATCCATGTCTCGCGGTATCAGAGCGCTGGGAACACGCCCTGTTTACGATTCAGAACGGCTACAGGGAATTTTTGCCCGTTACCATTTGCACGAGAAGCGCGACAACTGCTCTATCGCAAACGATGAGGTTTTGTGGGAGTCGGCTGTCGAAGTCTACGAGGCATTGGGAAAGCCAGTTTCCAGTGATTGCAGCAAACTGGACGGCGCACGCTTGGTTGATGACATTTTTGCCGATTGGGATACCCTTTGGTTTGAAAAGGCTGTATACGATGTGCTGGCAACGCTTGCATACCGTTGTGAGCCGGACGTTCCGTTTAATTGGTTTGAGGCATTACTTTCCTCTCCGGCATCGAACGCGATGCACTGGGTCAGTGGAGCCGTATTCCAAAGTGCAAAAAATAAGACCTGACACGCCTTTGCGATAGTAAGGCGTACAGGTCGCAGCAAGGGCGGTGCTGAAATTCTGCGCGAAAGTGCAGAACTTGGGCACCGCCAATCTTTTAGGGGGCAGGGACGGCGGGAAGTCGTTCCGATGGGGGCCGCAGCCCCCACTGACGGCAAGCAGGTCTTGTCGGCAGCGGGGAGTCCAGAGGGGTCACGCCCCTTTGGCAAGGTAAGCCCGCAAGGGCGGCGGAAGATTTCGCAAAATCTGCCGTACCTTGTATGACGCAGCAGATGGAGCTAAATGCGCTGCCTACTTTTGCAGTGCATTTTAAGCCAGAATCGGATGGGGCATGAGAACCCCACCGAGAAAGGAAAGATTATGATGGCGTGTGCTGAGAAGTTTGGTGCGGGCGCAGTCCGCAATCTACTTCGCCACAACCGGCGAGAAATCGAACATTCGAGTAACCATGACATTGACCCGGAAAGACTGGAGCAGGACTATATATTATCCCCTGACCGGGGCATGACCGAGTATGACTATTTTTTGCAACGCAAAGCGGAACTGTATTGCTACAATCGAAAAGATGTCAACGTAATGGTTGGATGGATTGTGACAGCGCCACAGGATTTAACCCCGGAGCGCTACGATGACTTTTTCTACGCAACATACGATTTCTTGGCAAATCGCTATGGCGAGGAAAATGTCGTGCAAGCCATCGTCCATGATGACGAGGGCGGCCAGCCGCATTTGCATTTCTGTTTTATCCCAGTAGAGGAAGATTTAAAGCACGAGCAAGGCTATAAAATTTGTGCAAACGATGTCCTTGACCGCCGCGAACTGCGCAATTTTCATCCTGACCTACAACGCTATTTAGACGCCCACGGTCTGGAAGATGCTCGCGTTATGACAGGCGTAACCAAGCGGCAGGGTGGCAACCGAACTGTCGCGCAGCTTAAAGCGGAACGTGAGCAGGAATATCAGCAGGAAGTAGAACGCCCTGCGCTGTATTTCGGTGAATCGTCCGGGCCGGAACTGCGTTTTTGAGGTGTAGCTATGAATCAGGCGGTAATGCTTATCAACTGCTATCTGTACGGCGCAACGGTGGTAATGCTCCTTGTGCTGCTACTGATAGCATATTTGCGCGGACAGGTGAACCATTTTCCAAATCCCTTTGCCAAAAAGAATCTTGTGTATCGACATCCGGCGCAAGCAAAAGGGATTCTATTTGGTAAGAAATTTGGTTTGTTGGCCTACTCCCCCGAACAGGATGAGGGGCATATTCTCGTACTGGGGCCGTCTGGCACAGGCAAAACAAGTGCTTTGCTGATTCCAACATTGCGCAGTTGGCAGGGTACGGCGCTGGTGGTGGATATTTCCGGCGATATTTCAGCGAATGTCAACACGCCCAACAAAATTGTATTCGACCCGACGTCAGAAAGTTGTATCCCGTATGATGTGTTTGCCTCAATCAATGCCGTAACGGATGACACTGAGAAGCAGGAGCGCTTGGAGCAACTTGCCTACCTGCTGTTACCAGACAAAGCCAACGACAGCGAGGCAGGCATATTTTTTACGAAAAATGGCCGAAAAATGATAACGGCAGCGCTTATCTGCTACTACGGTATGGGCTGGAACTTCATTGAAATCTGTGAGTTCTTCCTTGGCCACGATTGGCGCAGTTTGCTGAACGATATTGCAAAGCAGCAGAATCCGATTGCTAATATGTTCATTAGTTCCTTTGCAGGCGCGTCAGAGCAGAACACGGCGGGCTGTAAACAGGCGGCAGACGATGCCTTAAAACTGTTTGCTACAAATGAAAAAATCAAAAATGCACTTCGGAAATCGGCCAGCTATGAGCAGTCAATCAGCCCAGCCACGCTGGAAACAAATAGTATATATGTTTACATCCCGGAAGAAAAGCTTGAAATCTATGGCGACTTAATGCGTATAATTACAGCGCAGTCAATGGAGTATTTTTCATCAAGACCAAAAGAAAACAAGCAAATGATACTATTTTGCTTGGACGAATTTGCGTCCTTTGGAAAATTACAAATTACCCCGGCCCTCCGCCGTTTGAGGAAAAGAAGAATTAGAATCCTTGTCCTGACCCAGTCGTTAGCCGACCTCGATATGATTTACGGCAAAGATGAGCGCATAGCAATGCTCGGTAACTTCAAATTTACCGTCATACTGGGCTGCAAAGACACCGAAACACAGGAATATTTCTCCAAAATGATTGGTGAAAAATGTTCCCTATTGGCAACCGACCCCAACCAGAAACGACAGCCCATCATCAAGCCGGCTGACCTTGCACATTTGGAACAAGACCTATTTGTAATTTGCGATGACGGAGCAATCCGGCTGCGGAAAAATTTCTACTTCAAATAGTGCGTGACATCTACAATAATTTACGAAATACGGCAAAAAGCGGGTGACAAATGCCCGCTTTTTCGTTATAATAGATAAAAATATGTATCTTTGGCTGCAAGTCCGACTTATGGGATGGAGCATTTGCTACAATATACATAGGGTTAAAAAGTGTACTTGAAATTTGGAGGAATCACAATGCCGGATAACAAAAAAGAGCAGGAACGCGAAGAACTTCACCGCGCAATATGGGCGATTGCGGACGACCTGCGCGGGAGCGTGGATGGCTGGGATTTCAAATCCTACGTTCTGGGCATTATGTTCTACCGCTACATTTCCGAGAACCTGACGAACTACATCAACGCGGACGAAATCGCGGCAGGCAACGCGGATTTTGACTATGCCAAGCTGTCTGACGAGGAGGCAGAGCAGGCACGGGATGACTTGGTGCAGACCAAAGGCTTCTTTATCCTGCCGTCTGAACTGTTCGTTAATGTCCGCGCCCGTGCGCCGCAGGACGACAACCTCAACATGACGATGGAGGCCGTCTTCCGTCATATCGAGGATTCCGCCAAAGGCACCGAGAGCGAGGACGACTTTGCCGGTCTGTTCGATGATATTGATGTAAACAGCAACAAGCTGGGCGCAACGGTGCCGAAGCGCAATGCAATGCTTGTCAAGCTGCTGGACGGCATCGGCGCGATGAAGCTCGGTGAATACAAGGAAAACACGATTGATGCGTTTGGCGATGCGTATGAGTACCTGATGAGTATGTACGCTCCAACGCTGGCAAGAGCGGCGGCGAGTTCTTTACCCCGCAGGAGGTTTCGGAGCTGCTGACCCGCCTTGCTGTTGTGGGCAAAACCGAGGTCAACAAGGTCTATGACCCTGCCTGCGGCTCCGGTTCTCTGCTGCTGAAAGCGGCCAAGATTTTGGGCAAAGAGAATGTGCGTCAGGGCTTCTTCGGTCAGGAAATCAACCTGAGACCTACAACCTGTGCCGTATCAATATGTTCCTGCACGATATTGATTTTGATAAATTCAATATCGCCCACGAGGATACGTTGATTTCGCCCCAGCATTGGGACGAGGAACCCTTTGAGGTCATTGTCAGCAACCCGCCATATTCTATCAAATGGGAGGGCGATGATAACCCGGTCTTGATTAACGACCCGCGTTTCTCCCCTGCCGGTGTGCTGGCCCCGAAGTCCAAAGCGGACTTGGCCTTTATCATGCACTCGCTGGCATGGCTGGCGACCAACGGCACGGCGGCCATTGTCTGCTTCCCCGGTATTATGTATCGCAGCGGCGCGGAAAAGAAGATTCGCCAGTATCTGATTGACAACAACTTTATCGACTGCATTATTCAGCTGCCCGGCAACCTGTTCTTTGGCACCAGCATTGCAACCTGCATTATGGTGCTGAAAAAGAGCAAGGCCGAGAACAAGACGCTGTTTATTGATGCCTCGAAAGAATTTGTCAAGGTCACGAACAACAACAAACTGACTGAAGACAACATTGCAAAAATCGTGGCCTCGTTTGTTGACCGCGAGGATAAGGATTATTTCTGCCGCCTTGTGCCCAATGACGAGATTACGGCGCAGGATTATAACCTGTCTGTCTCCACCTATGTAGAGCAGGAGGACACCCGCGAGGTCATCAATATTACGGAACTGAACGCAGAAATCAAGCGCATTGTGGCGCGGGAACAGGTGCTGCGTGACGAGATTGATAAGATTATTGCGGAGATTGAGGCCGAGTGATGGATGGAACAGCCACTTGAAAAGTAAGCGGAAAGTGGTTCGTGTAAAAAATGCAACTGAAAAGTGAGGTGAAACAATCATATGGAAAAACTTGAAAATCTGAATTTGCTCAAAGGAGTATATAAATGGTGGATATGGGGAAACAAGGAAAACCGATATAAAGCATGGGATTGTATACAGAAAATAAATTATTCGATTCAAGATTTAAATAATGAGCAGCAAAATCTGTCAAATCCATCAATGAAAGAAGTTGTATTTGTTGTTGTGCTTGTGGATTGGATATGTGAGGCAATGAGCGAAATCGTAAAAACATTGAAACCAGAAGTTGCTCAAAAGTATACATATAAAAATGAAAAAGACATTCAAAAAGCATTACAATTTTTTAAGGCAGTAAGGTCTTTTTGGTAGCACATCCACTTTCCACAAATAGGCATAAGCAATACGGATTTGACGGTGATATGATTTGTGTAGACATAAGGAAAGGTACTTCGCCGGTTGCAAGAAATTTTATAAGTGACGAAAATTGGTTTATGCTTGATTTTGAGGGATTATTTGAGGGATTAAAAGAAACAACAAGAAAACAGCCAGCAGATTTTGTGTTATATGCGTATTCCAAAAAGCTGGACAATATGGAATATTTTAAATTTATTTGTGTGGATTTCAAGGATTTATATCGAGTGGCAGAATTACAGATACAAAAGCTGTATGACCTGGATAAGTATTTAAATAATTTGAAGAAAAAGGACATTGAAAGAATATTATGAATAAACTCGATGCTTTGATTGCAGAACTTTGTCCACAGGGGGTTGAAAGAAAGCGCTTAGGCGATATTGGCGTTGTCGTTCGTGGTAATGGCTTGCAGAAAAAGGATTTTACGGAGTCTGGTGTAGGCTGTATCCACTATGGGCAGATTTATACTTATTATGGAACCTGTGCGTACAAAACGAAATCATTTGTATCCCATGAACTGGCTGAAAAACTGCAAAAAGTAAACAAAGGCGATTTGGTTATTGCTGTTACGAGCGAAAATGTAGAAGATGTAGGCAAGTGTGTTGTCTGGCTTGGTGATGAGCAGATTGTGACAGGTGCTCATGCAGCTATTTTTAGGCACAATCAAGACCCTAAGTATGTTGCATATTGGTTCCAAACGAATGACTTCTTTACCCAAAAGAAGCGCATAGCGAAAGGAACAAAGGTTATTGACCTGACCCCGCAGAAGTTGGAAGAAGTTACGATGCCCGTTCCACCGCTGCCAGTCCAACGCGAAATTGTCAGGATACTTGACAATTTTGCGGAGCTTACAGCGGAGCTTACAGCGGAGCTTACAGCGCGTAAAAAGCAATATGAGTATTACCGCGATTCCCTGTTGACTTTTGGTGTCCACAGAAGGGGAACAGTTGAGACAAAATGGAGAACGCTGGGGGAAGTTTGCAACTCGATTGCAGACGGAGACCACATGCCACCCCCTAAGTCAGACAGTGGGATTCCGTTTATTACTATCTCGAATATCACAGAACAAAACAAAGTTGATTTTAGCAATACAATGTTTGTCCCGTGCGCCTATTATAATGCGCTTGCAGAAAAAAGGAAGCCACAAAAGGGGGACATCCTTTATACGGTTGTCGGCTCATATGGGATTCCTGTGTGCATTGAAAATGAAACAGAATTTGTATTTCAAAGGCATATTGCAATACTTCGACCCAAAATGCAAATTATTAACCCCCGATATATGTACCATGCAATGCAGACAACCGCATTCAAAGCACAAGCAGATAAGGCAGCTAAGGGGGCGGCGCAAAAGACAATCAGCCTTCATTCTCTTTCAGAAATGACATTGCCAGTTCCGAGTTTAGAAGTTCAGGAGCGCCTTATTGATGTACTCGACACTTCGATGCCATTTGTTCTGACCTGAACATTGGTCTGCCCGCAGAAATTGAAGCCCGTAAAAAACAGTATGAATATTATCGGGATATGCTCTTGACGTTTGCTGCGGCTGACGACATAATCTTGACAGACAG
>ENA-OQAZ01001109-OQAZ01001109.1-human-gut-metagenome-genome-assembly--contig:-NODE-1109-length-13650-cov-1.991422_pt1 | contig 13650 bp, 17 predicted proteins | sample MGYA00242737_ERZ504531 | MGnify/ENA primary metagenome ERZ504531 (study PRJEB26092, sample SAMD00036244) | human gut metagenome | host: Homo sapiens | study: EMG produced TPA metagenomics assembly of...
TTTATATATCGCAGCGCTTTTCCTCGCGTATGGCTTTTTATTTAACAGGAAAACAATCTCCTTGCAAAACTATGAGAAACTTGCAGAGCGTGTTTTTCAAGTTACGCGGCAGTCGCCAAGGTCTTGTGCAAGCACGGACTTTGGCTCGTTGCTCACTTCTACACTCGCTGACGCTCGTTAACGCGGCAGTCGCCAAGGTCTCGTGCAAGCACGGACTTTGGCTCGTTGCTCGCGTAAATAAAAAGGCTTCCGCAGGCCGGGTGCATTGCATTACCGATTGCGAAAGCCTTTTTACTATTATTCATTTTATTCAGGTAAATCTCTGTCCGATTATGCCGCTTTTTCCTGTGGTTTTTCGAACAGTTTCTTAATGCCCTGTACTGCTACGATCACACCAAGGATCAGAAGCAGAACTGCGAAGATCAGCTGCAGGGTATTTCCAAGATCCAGACCTGTGGTCATCAGAGCACCGGCCAGTTTGTAGATAGTAAGACCCAGTGCACTGAAAGTAACAGCCATCATGAATACTGCAGGAGCCCACAGCATAATTCCCTGACGTTTTGTTTTCTTCAGGAACACGGCACATGCTACCAGCGCAAGTACAGACAGCAACTGGTTGGCAGAACCGAACAGTGGCCAGATCTCAGCGTATCCTACTTTTGCCAGCAGGTAAGCCAGTACCAGTGTCAGGATTGTTGCAAAATATTTGTTTACCATCAGTTTACGGAATGGTGTGTAATCTTTTTCATCCACATCGTTATCCTGGAAGAATTCCTGGAAGGACAGACGTCCGACACGGGCTACAGAATCCAGAGATGTCAGTGCGAATGCAGATACTGCCAGATTGATCAGGGTAAATACCAGAGTATGCGGCAAACCGATCACTTCCAGGAAGTTTGCAATTGCTCCTGCGAAGATCTGAGGCTGTGTGGTCAGACCCTGTGCTGCTGCTTCACCTTTTGCAAAAGATGCTACAGCAATCAGAGCGATGATAGCCAGCATACTTTCCATCAGCATGGCACCGAAGGATACCGGCAGCATGTTCTTTTCATTTTTAATCTGTTTGGATGCGGTTCCGGAAGATACCAGTGAATGGAAACCGGATACGGCACCACATGCGATGGTTACGAACAGGATTGGGAATAAAGTCTGTCCGTCTACGTTAAAGGAAGTAAATGCTTCCAGATGGCACTGTGGGTTTGCAACAAACACACCTACGATAGCTGCGATGATCATAAAAATCAGCAGGTAACTGTTCAGGTAGTCACGAGGCTGCAGCAGACTCCATACAGGAGCTACGGATGCGATCAGGATGTAGATGAAGATGATCACATGCCAGGTGGTTCTCGGCAGATACATCGGGAAATTCATACCCAGTGCTACTGCTCCAACCAGCATCACGATAGCGATTGCTGTGTTGACCCATTTATGCAGTTTTCCGTAACGAAGAATCATGCCCAGGCATACAGCTTCGATGATGAATAACATGGAAGTTGTTGCTACTGCACCATTTGCAGTGATCTTGGATACGGTTCCGTCATCTGCTGTCAGGAATCCGTTGAAAGTTCCTGCTACAACATCAGCGAAAGCAGCTACAACCAGGATACAGAACAGCCAGCAGAACAGCAGGAACAGTTTCTTTCCTGTCTTTCCGATATAAGTTTCAATGATTGATCCGATGGAACGTCCTTTATTTTTTACAGAAGCATACATTGCAGAGAAATCCTGTACTGCTCCGAAGAATACACCACCGATCAGGATCCATAACAGTACCGGCAGCCATCCGAAGATTGCAGCCTGGATCGGTCCGTTGATCGGACCCGCACCTGCGATGGATGCGAACTGATGACCAAATACGATATTGGTATCAGCCGGCACATAGTCTACGCCGTCTTCCATTTCATAAGCCGGAGTTTTCGCGTTGGGATCAATGCCCCATTTTTTCTCGAGGTAACGGCCATAGAAGATATACTCCGCCTAATACCACAATGGCAATTACCATCATCATAATACCACTCATGTTTTTTTCCTCCTTTTTCTGACTCATTCAGAAAACATGAACGACTTCCCCATCGCATAAAGGATACCCTGAGTTTTTCACTCTTTCAAATAAAAAGCCCTGCAGCTTTATTTGCTGCAGGGACGAATCTTTTCCGCGGTACCACTCTGCTTTATTGTCATAGCGACAATCTCTTTTGTACTGTCAGCCGGTTTTCCGGTGATAACAGTTCTCCGATAACGGTGAGTGCCGTCTGCTCTTACTCTATTTTCAGAGCGGATACTCCGAAGGGATATTACATCAGGTTTTCTGTTGTCTTGCACCAGCCGGCAACTCTCTGAAAGAAATCTTCCTGTGTAATCTGTCTTCATCAATGTTTTTCTTTATCTGAGCTTATATTAGTTTTACCACTTTTGTTTTTTTCACACAATTGTCGATTTTTACAAAATTCATGTTTTCTTTGTAAAGATTTTATACATTTTTTATTTTTCTGTCGTTTTTCCGTCAGATTCTGCAACGCATTCCACATCCGGTGGGTGTTCCCGCGCATCCGCCGATGGCTGTTTCACGCAGTTCAAACGGAATGCTCTTTCCTACTTTGTACATCGCATCCACCATCTCATCAAACGGAATCGGATACACCACGCCGCTCAGTGTGATCTCCGCACAGGTCACAGCATTGACCGCACCTGCCGCATTTCTGCTCTGACAGGGAACTTCCCACCAGGCCTGCCACCGGATCACAGACCAGACCCGAGCAGATTTGAGATTGCCATAGCTGCTGCCTGCAGACACATCTGCGGTGTACCTCCCATCAGTTCCGTCACAGCTGCGGCAGCCATCGCCGATGCAGCACCAACTCTGCCTGGCAGCCTGCCTCCGCACCTGCCACAGAGGCATTCCGCATCATCAGATAGCCGATGGCCGCCGTATGAAACAATGCATCTGTCATCTGTTCATCGCTGAATCCTTTTTCCTCCTGCAGTGCCAGAAGCACTCCCCGGAACCACACCGGAAGACTCCTGCAGTCGGTGCCGCAACGATGACCCCCATCGAAGCGTTGACTTCCAGAACCGCCATGCTGTAAGCGATCAGTTTGTTCATAAACGTTCCGCAGACATTTGTCCCGCTCTCTCTGTATCCGGTAATCTGCTTTGCCTCCCCGCCGATCAGTCCGCTCATGGACGGTTTCGGGTCTTCCAATGGCTTTCTTACTGCCTCTTTCATGATGGCGAGGGCTTTTCGCATCTTATCTTCCACTTCTTTTTTTGTGGAGGATGTGCCTTCGATCTCCCGCTGTTTCATCACTTCGGAGATCGAACACTGCTTTTTCTTACATACTTCTAATAATTCCTGTCCGTTTTTAAAATCTGTCATCTGTCCGTCTCTCCTATATCTGAATCAGCAATATTTCCTGCACATACGGGTTCTGTCGAATCTCTTCCAGAATCTCATCCGGGATCCGCTCATCTGACTCCACAACAGAATAAGCCGTTTTTCCCTTGCCCTCACGGAACAGCCGCATGAAAGCAATATTTACATTCTGATTGCTCAGACACTGCGTAATATGTGTTACCACACCCGGTTTGTCGATTCTGTTTTACCACCAGCGTACTGTATTCTCCGGTAAATTCCACATTAATACCGTTAATCTGGGTGATCTTGATCTTGCCGCCACCGATGGACTGTCCCTGCACCTGCATCTTGGTGCCGTTTTCTCCTGTCATCCGGATATCCACAGTATTCGATGATCCGGAACAAACTCCTTATCAGCGATATACTGATATTTCACTCCCATCTTCTCTGCCCAGGAAAATGCATCCCTGATCCGCAGATCATCGGTTGCAAATCCAAGCACGCCGCCAAGCAATGCCCGGTCTGTACCATGCCCTTTATACGTTCTTGCAAAAGAACCATACAGAGTGAATGTCACCTCTGTCACTTTTTCTTTGAAAAGCTTTCTTGCCATCTTTCCGATAGATACTGCTCCCGCTGTATGGGAGCTGGACGGTCCCACCATATTGGGGCCGATCACCTCAAACGCACTGATAAAATTCATCGTTTCCTCCTAGTTGTCTTTTCGCGATACAAAAATGCACACGATTGCCGTGCCGATCATGGACAGTCCCAGACCGGTTGCAAGCATTGCCTTTATTCCGGCAAAATCCACAAGCACACCACCGGACAGACTGCCAAATACCCCTCCATGGTACTTGACGCAATCAGCAGCGACTGCCCCTTCACTCTGTCCTCCACAGCCATCGTTTCATTTACATAGTATACCGCAGAAGGCAGACATAATGCAAATGATAACATCTGCAGCATCTGCACTACATACAGGAACGATATACTGCCACACACCAGATACCCCATTGCTTTCACAGAAAACATTACCGCTGCAAACCGAATCAGTTTTCTACTGTCCCATTTGCCAACCAGCCTGGAAAACAACAACATCGTAGGAAGTTCGCTCATTGCAGATACTGTCAGCAGTGTTCCCATCCGTTTTATATCTCCCCCGAGGCTTACCACAATATTGATCAGATAATTGTTCACATATGTACTTTCTACATAGATTAATATCATTCCCAGCAATACCAGCATATAATTCCGATAGCGACGTGCAAATTCCAGAATCCCGCCACCTCTCTGTCTGTTTGCAGTATTTTTTTGTTCTTCTTTTTTACTTTCATTCGGATTCTTCACAACCGGCATGGAAATTAAGGTAACGAACATCACCGCAAAAGACAGACATCCAACACCCATAATTGCCAGACCATAATACCTGCCGATCAAGATCCCCAAAAATGAAGCTGCTACCGCATAGGATGCAGAGCCCACTCCTCTACCGATTCCAAAATCCACATAGATACCATGATTCACATAATACAAACTGATAGAATTGATCAGTGGCTGTACCACCTGTAATAACATATTGACAATCAAAAATGACAGCACGATTCCCGGTACCATTTTGACATACACTGCATCAGAATCAGCAGCAGGATTATGGCAATTGCCATCCCTGCAGTCATCTGTTGTAAAGTTACCCGTTTTGCACGGTCCGCCGCCGCTGCAACAAACGGCTGTAATATAACTCCCAGAATATTTCCAAGAGCCAGCACGACTCCTATCTGAGAACTTTTCAATCCGATATGTAATAAAAATACCGTTGCAAACCCATTGATCGCACAGACCGCCACCCAATAACTCCCCTGTAATACAGCACACTGTGCAGTTAATTTTTTTGAATTCATCTCCTGTTCAATCCTTTCCCGTCTGAATCCTGTCTTTATTTTGCTGTTATCCCCATAACAGAAACAATCTCAGTATACTATTTCCAGCTAAAAGTGACAGTGTCAATTCCGACTTTATTTTCGGTCAAAATCGACTTAACTAAAAAAGGTCCACCGGACCTTTTTGTCGTATGCTTGGCAACGCAAAAAAAGCTATCCTGAACAGACTGTTGCTGTCAGAATAGCTTTTTTCTTAATATATTACAACAGGAAACTTATACGACACAATATCATATAATTCTTTTACTTTATCCAACGGTGTATTCACACACCCATGAGATCCATTATCCAGATACGCAGTACTGCTCCAGTCACTTCTGGTTGTCAGATCATGGAATCCAATGGTATCTTCGGCTGCAAAAGGTATCCAGTAATTACAGTGTACCTGATACGACCAGTTACCACTGGCATTTTTCTCACCGCGCATGGTATAATCTGTGGTTTTCCCCTTGACTTTATACACACCTTTGGGCGTTTCCGTTCCTTTATTCCGGCATCCGGTCACCACTTCTGAGTCCATAACCTGTTTTCCGTCCACATAGACCCAAAAATGCTGATCGGACAAACTCAGTTCTACGTAAGAGTTTCCGATATCATTCTCATTTCTGCTCAACGCAGTGGATGTATACACAATTTCAAAATCACCCTGTGTTCCGTCATTGATTGCCTGCATCAGATTTGACTCTGTACCGGACTGATCAATCTCCCATCCATAGTCTCCCGGTGTCAGCGTTACGGTATTACCGGCTGTTGTGGTAAATGTCCTTTTGCTGTTGACCGTATCATATTTTTTTGCAAGACCGGCCACATATTCTTTCACTTTTTCTTCATCTATGGAAAAACTTCCATCTTCTGCTTCTACCACCCAGTCTTTTAAGGTATTCTTATCCAGTACCTCTTTTCTGTCTGTTCCAAAGTCCATGGTGAGGTTTGCAGATAATTTCTGATTAATTGCATCTGCTTTTGCCTTTAGTTCTGCATCATCCTGCATGATCTCCGGTTTTACATAACAGTCACCGGCATCCAGATCAAAGGTTATCTCCCCGTTCGTCAGAGCCTGATGAAGTCCGGCTATTACTTTTTCTTCGTCCAAGGTTGTTCCTTCTTCCTCCGGAATCACCGCATAGCGTCATCTGTTATGCCCACATAAGCATCCTTCGGAGCCTGCATATTCCCCGGCTGCATACAAGTCAGTCCTTCCACTGCCTGTTTCAATGCTTCTTCATTGACCGCCACCATGTTCTCTAACTGTACATGAACACCGGTAAACGCATGAATCACCCACGCCCAGGGCCGCTGGTCTTCCATCAGTTTATCAATTTCTCCATCATCCTGGTAGGTCAGTTTTAGCTGTTCTCCGGTCAGTGTTTCTTCCTGCCCGTTTCTTTCTTCTATTGTAATCTGATAAGACGGTATCTGATCCGCGATTTTTTTCTTCACCTGCGCAACGGTCATCTCCCCGTAATCAGTACCGTTGATCTCCGTATGTGAATAAAAATGACTGCTGTAATAATATGCTGCCGCACCATAGCCGGCTGTCGCAGCCACCAGAAGCACACCGGCAATTCCTGTCAGAACTTTTTTCTTCGTTGTCATCGTTTTGTCATATCTCTCCCCTGTAACGTTCCGACTACTTCCTTCTGCTATCTTTCATCGCATCGTTACTGCTTTTTACTTTCATGTTATATCATATCATCTCATGAAAGATTTTCAATTATGACCTTGTATAAAAACGACAAAGTTTTCCTTGTTTTTTTGTCTATTATTTCAGTTTTTCTTCTACCTGCTTCAAATACTCCTCCGTGTGAGCACGCAATACGCAGTCTGCCCGATGCAGATATCCGAAGCAGACTTTTGTACGGCTTTTTCGGATCGGGATCATACGGATCAGGCTGTCCCTTTCTTTTTCCTTCTGCAGATTGCAACTGAGATTGGCAAGATCCGTCTTTCTTAAAAGTTCCTGCATCAGTGAGCTGCTGTTTACCGTAACGATCTGTTGAAAATCTCTGCTGTCAATCAGATCTTCCTGCAGATGTCCGGAAGTATGCAACAGGGAAATCTGGTCTTCTTCATGCTGTACATAGCGAAGATTTCGCAGTTCTTCTTTTGTCACATACTCCTTTTCATAATATGGGTGGTTCGGTCCCACATACAGTGCCATATCTTTTTCTTTTAACGGTGTGAACGTCATTTTTCTTTTCTGTATCATCCGTTCAAAAGCCTGCCGCTGCATCTTGGAGATAAACACAAAACCAACCTCCACCTGTCGATGACAGATATGATGAATGATCTTCTCCAGTGTTTCCTCATAACACACCGCATGCAGCTTCGGATGTTCTGCAAGAAATGTGGCAAATTCTTCACTCAGAAGACTGCTTGGCATAGATGCGATACGGATCGTACTCTCCTGCGTCTCCATCTGAATTCTCTGGATTTCTTCCATGGAACTCAACATTTTTCTTGCCTGATCGTATACTTTTTCTCCCTCTTTGGTAAGTTCCACACCTCTTTTGCTTCGTTCGAGAAGCTGGTATCCAAGTGTCCGCTCCAGCTTTTTGATCGTTTTACTTACATGTGGCTGCGTCGTATACAAAATCTGCGCAGCCTGACTCAGACTCCCTGCATCCACACTTACAACAAAGAACTGTAATTCTCTTAATTCCATACGATACTCCCATCTTTTCCAACAGGTATGCCCGGAGTCTTATATTTCCTGTCCCGGCTGTTTTTCCGGATGCATTACCTGTTTTTCTGTAATTTTCTTCTGCTCTTATACCAGAATAATCCGATAAAAGACAGACCTGCCACGATCCAGGAAGCAATATAGATCCAGATGATACATTCCATCGTCTCAAACTTCGGAAGAATCACCCAGATACTGCATACCCGGAGCAGACAGATGCTGAGAAGCGTCGTAATCATCGGTGCAACGGTCTCCCCTAAACCGCAGCTTGCACCGGATAATGCTTCCGCAATCGCATAAAACAGATAAAACGGCGCCATCATCTGCATATATTTTACCACAAGTGGAATCAAAAGTTCAGCATCTTTTTTATCAATAAACCACGGGCCGACCCATCCGGAGCCAAAAAACAGGAACAGACTGACGGCTCCCACCGCACAGACCGAGATACCGGTTCCGATAACCGCTCCTTTTTTGACTCTTTCTGTCTGTTCTGCACCAAGATTCTGTGCAACATAAGTCGTCATCGCCGGTCCCATGGAGTCGGCAAGCAGCCAGATCAGCATACTCAGCTTATCGCAGATGCTCCAGGCTGCGATGCTGTCGGTTCCCATCGTGTTGACACTCGCCTGTACGATGGAATTGGCGATTGGAAACAGCATGGACTGCAGGGCAAGCGGAAATCCGGTACGGATCATCATCACCATATGCTCTCTGCCAAAATGCAGATGCCAGACATGCACTTTTCCGCGAAGATGTTCTTCTCTCGCCAGAAACAGAAAAGTCAGGATCACACTGACGATCTGTGCCGCAACCGTGGCAGCAGCCGCACCGCCTACTCCCAGGTGCAGAACGCCTACCAAAAGAAGATCACCTAAAATATTCATGCAGCTGCTCACAAGCAATACATACAGCGGACGTTTCGAATCCCCAAAGGCACGCAGGATCCCAGCTGCCATATTATAAAGGATCAGAGACCACAGACCACCGAAATAAATCGTGCAGTATGTCAGCGTATCCCTGTAGATATCCGCCGGAACACGCATCAGTTTCAGCAGTTGCGGAGCAAGCAGTACGCCTCCGAAAGACTGATGATTCCCAGGCAAATGCGATCGTGACCGCCGTACGGATCGAACGATGCAGATGCTCTGTAGCTTTCGCTCCGAAATACCTGGAAATAATAATCGTTGCTCCTGCCGCCAGACCATTCATAAAGTTGATCGGGAACTTAAACAGCGTATTGATCGAATCGATCGCTGCCAGTCCCACTTTTCCTGCAAACCGTCCTACAATGATCGCATCTACTGTCACATACAACTGCTGGATCAGGCTTCCCGCGATCAGAGGCAGTACAAAGAATAAAATTGCTTTCCCAATGTTTCCTTCAATCAGACTGTTACTCTTATTTTCTTTCACCTTACTTTTCTCCTGTTTTATTTATTTCTGCATATTTTTTGTATACAGATGACAGGCGACCTGATGATCCGGTGTAAGGCTGACCATTTGCGGAGCTTCTTTTTTGCAAATCGCCATACATTTGGTACATCGACTGGAACGGCAGCCGTCCGGCATCGGCTCCAGCGGGCTTGGGCGCTTCTCCTTCCAGGTTCTCGATCGGTTTAGAAAAATCCATGTTGATATCGAAGACAGACCCCATCAGTGCTCTCGTATACGGATGCACAGCATCTTTGGAAAGCTGTCCGCCCGAAGTACTTCCACCACATTTCCCAGATACATGACTGCGATCTGATGGGCACACTGCTCGATCAGTGCAATATCATGGCAGATAAATCCGATCGTAATATTCTTTTCTCTCTGTAATTTCGTGATCAGCTCGATGATCGTCTTCTGCACCGATACATCCAGTGCGGAGGTTGCTTCATCCATGATGATCACTTCCGGTTCCAGAGCCAGGGCACGGGCGATCGCCACACGCTGTCTCTGGCCACCGCTCATATTGTGTGGATACCGATCCGAAAATTCTGCCGGCAGCTCTACCAGTTCCAGAAGTCTGCGACAGTTTTCTTCTTTTTCGGATTTTTTGATTCTCCCGAAGTTCAGTAACGGTTCGCATATGATATCACGGATCTTCATTTTCGGATTAAAGGATGCGGTCGGATCCTGAAAACCATCTGAATATTCTGGCGGTTCTGACGCAGTTTTTCTCCCTTTAATTTTGTGATATCTTTTCCACGGTACAGGATCTCACCCTCGGAAGGGATATCGAGAGATACCAGAAATTTCATAAAAGTACTTTTTCCACAGCCGGACTCTCCTACCAGTCCCAGTGTCTCTCCTTTATAAACTTCAGATTGACATCGTTGTTGGCAAGCAGTGTCCGTCCGTCTGTAGTACGAAAACGCCGGGTCACATGTTTTGCTTCTAGGATTACTTCTTTTGATTCAGACATATCTCTCACCTCCCACGGAAGGAACGGCATCCAGAAGGCTTCTGGTATATGCATTTCGGGTCTCATGCAGAATATATTCTCTCGTTCCCTGATCTTCCATTTTTCCGTCTTTCATAACCACGATATAATCAGACATATACGCTGCGATTCCGAGGTTATGCGTCACCACGATGATACTGGTTCCGTAATTATCGCGCAGTTCCATCATCTGGCGCACGATCTGTGCCTGTGTTGTCACATCCAGTGCGGAGGTCGGTTCGTCCGCAAGCAGCAGTTTCGGCTGATAGGACATACCCATCGCGATTCCCACACGCTGGCGCATACCGCCGGAAAGCTGGAACGGATAGGATTTCATCACGTTATCCGGGCTTGGAAGATTCATTTTTTCCAGCATCCCACAGCCTTTTGCCCAGGCATCTTTTTTTGAGATTTTTTCGTGGGTGCGCAGATATTCCACAAATACATCTCCAACCTTTCTTGTCGGGTTCATCATCGCACCGCTGTCCTGAAAGATCATGGAGATCTCACTGCCGCGCAGGTTTCTCCACTCTTCGCGGTTATAGGAAAGCAGATCCTTCCCTCAAACGTAATGCTTCCCCCGGAAACCACTCCACCTCCTGCCAGAAGTCCAAGAACGGCACGGATCACGGTAGTCTTTCCGCTTCCCGATTCACCTACCAGTGATACGATCTGTCCCTGTTTCATATCCAGGTTAAAATTCTGCACGGTAGGTACATTCTTATAGGAAACGGTCACATTTTTCAACTGTAACATATTTGCCATGTTTGCCCTCCTTACTCGTCTTTCGGATCCAGAATATCCCGGAGAGAATCTCCCAGCATATTAAAAACTACAACTACAATAAAAATTGCCAGACCGGGGAAAATCATCATCCATGGCGCAGACTGAATACATGCTCTTCCTTCGTTTAACATATAGCCCCATTCCGGTGCCGGAGGTTTTGCTCCGAATCCAGGAAGGACATCGCTGCCAGTTCCAGCATCATACCACCGATATCGGTAGCTGCCGTGATGATCAGTGTCGGCAGTGCGTTCGGCAACATATAACGTAAGATCATATACGGTGTTTTCGAACCGGTTACGATCGCTGCTTCCACATAGTCACAGTGACGGATCTTCAGAACCAGGCTTCGTCCGAGACGGGCGTATTTTGTCCAGTTTACTACGACAACGGCTACAATTGCATTTTTCATGCTTGCTCCCATGATACCGGCTACTGCAAGTGCCAGAACCAGACCCGGGAAAGACAGCATCATATCAGCGATTCGCATGATCACGCTGTCCACGATACCGCCAAAATATCCGGCGATCACGCCAAGTGTTGTTCCGATAAAGAAAATCAGTGCAACTACACCAAAAGTTGCTGTCAGAGACGCTCTCGCTCCGTAAATCACACGTGCAAAGATATCACGTCCCATCTTATCGGTTCCGAAGATGTGTGCCTTGCTCGGAGCCAGAAGGGCTTCATCCAGGCTTCCTTTCAGCGGATCCACACCCCCGCTCACAACCGGGGCAAATACTGCAATCAGAATGATCACAACAGCCAGAATAAGAAAAAAGGTAAACTGCTTATACTGTGCAAAAAAATTCTTCTTTTTCATACTCATTACTCCTTTAATCTCATTCTCGGGTCAATATATACATAAGAAGCATCCACGATCAGATTGATCACCATATAAATCAGCGCCAGCCACAGTACATAACCCTGAATCAGGTTATAATCGCTGGAAGTGATCGCAGACACTGCAAGGTTTCCAAGCCCCGGATAGGAAAAAATAACTTCTACTACTGCCGTACCACCAAGCAGAGATCCGATGGACAGACCGAACATGGTGATCAGAGGAAGCAGAGAGTTCGGGAATACATTGAACCAGACGATTCTGGACCATTTTACTCCTCTCGCCTGGGCGCCGATCACATAATCCTGGCTCAGTTCATCAAGAACTGCTGTACGCACCTGACGGGTGTATTTGGAGGTCATCGCGATCGCCAGTGTCAGTGCTGGAAGGAACAGACTCTTAAAGTCTCCCGCAGAACTGATTACCGGAAAAATCTGGAAATAGACACAAAACGCCATCATTAAGAGAAGTCCCACCCAGAAGTTCGGCATCGCACAGCCGATAAACGTGATCCCCCGTACCAGATAATCGATCCAGGTATCTTTTTTCAAAGCAGATGCCATACCGAGGGGAATAGAAAGTACCAGCATCAGCAGCATCGCCATCAGTGTCAGTTTTAAGGTCGGCCACAGTCTCTCTGCCAGAAGTTCTGTTACCGGTTTGTTCAGGGAATAGGATTTCCCGAAATCTCCCTGCAGACAGTTGCCAAGCCATCTTCCATACTGTACAAAAAACGGATCATTTAATCCCATCTCTTCTCTTGTCTGCTCTACCATCTCCTCGGTCGGCATTACACCGTTGGCGGAATACATGTTTCGCACCGGATCTCCCGGTGACATATAGGTCAGACCGAATGTAATAAAACTGATACCGAACAGTACCACGATGATCTGCAGCAGACGCATGAGTATTTGCTTCTTATTCAAATCGTTCACACCTTTCTTTTACAAAAAATACATGTTACCTTGTCATGCAACGGCATAACGCCCGGTTGTAAAAACAACCAGGCGTTTCCAGAGTTTTTTATTCTGCCGGAACAATCTCCGTACTTAACCAGTAATAATCTGCGGTATGAATCTTCGCATATCCTACATTTTTGGAATAGATCATACTGGAGTTGTAGTATCCGTCGATCAGAACTGCCGCATCATCGATCAGAATCTGCTGCATCTGGAAAATCAGATCTGCACGTTTGTCCTCATCCATCTCACTTTTCAGTTCCTGATATAACGCATCGTATTCCGGATTGGAATATGCACAGTAAGTGCTTTCTGTTGCCCAGTTTGCCATGTAAGCGAACGGATCTCCGGTTCCTACGGTAATCCAGTTGTTGTTGTTAAAATCATAATCCAGTGCTGCCAGCTTACTCCACTGATCATCAGAACTTCCGTACTCGGAAGTAACACCGATTCCGATCTCTGTCAGATACTGGGTATGTGCATCAGAAAATTCATTCAGCAGACGGTTTTCATAAGAAATATAACGCAGATTGATATTTTCTCCATCAATCTCACGGATACCATCTCCGTCTGTATCTACAATACCCGCATCATCCAGCAGTTTCTTCGCACCTTCCGGATCATAGGTGTATGGGTTGTTCAGTTTCTCATATCCATAGGACAG